>Ga0304730_1001161_pt1 | contig 20555 bp, 19 predicted proteins | sample M_130628_MF_Meta_FD_190474 | JGI IMG/M metagenome (GOLD analysis project Ga0304730, IMG submission 190474) | Freshwater microbial communities from Lake Montjoie, Canada to study carbon cycling - M_130628_MF_MetaG (v2) (version 2) | ecosystem: Environmental > Aquatic > Freshwater > Lake | place...
ACGAGTACCAAGCTGGTATTACTCTTGGTAAGTATCTTGCTAGCCAAGGTTCAAAGCACGGTCTCTGCATTAACACATCACCAGGTGCTGCGAATATCAAGCAACGCTGTGACGGTATGGCAGAAGGTATGAAGAGTGCGGGTGGTAAGGGTGAGACTCTTGAACTTTCAGCAACTTCATTTGCTAACGCAACAGCGATCTCAAATGCTGTTAAGGGTGCATTGACAAAGGACCCATCAATTGATGCAGTCTTCACGATTTCTTCAGTCGATACTGATGCAGCAAATGCTGGCATTGAGGCCGCTGCGAGCAAAGCGCTACTTGGCTCATGGGATGTTTCACCAAACATCTTGACACGTATCCGCGATGGAAAGTCAGCTGCAGCTGTTGATCAGCTTGGATGGCTTCAGGGCTATATGGCTGTGAACTATGCATTCACATGGGTTGCATTCGGAATGCTTCCTGGCACCACTGAGTTCCTTACTGGTCCTTCATTGATCACAAAGGAAAACGCTGGAGTTATCATCGCTGCTGCAAAGACTGGTCAGCGCTAGAAAGAGCAAAAAGTAGGTTAAGGTTTGAATTGCATGGGTCGTGTAGACGGCCCATGCAATTCAAATTTCCATTAGATTTTGAGGGAGTTAAACTGTGGCTAGTCCAATCAAGAATAAGTTTGACCTCGGTTCACTTATTCGAAGACCTGAATTTGGTGCCTTTATTGGGCTCGTCTTTGTATATGTTTTCTTTGCAATATTTGGCGGACAAACATTCACGGCCGTTGGAGGATTTGCAAGCTGGATGAATATTGCTGCTGAACTTGGAATTATTGCCTTGCCAGTAGGTCTCATTATGATTGCGGGTGATCTAGATCTTTCGGTAGGTTCAACACTTGCAGCCGGTGGAATTATGACCGCGGTGCTATCCGGTTTCTATTCCTTGCCAACTTGGATAGGTATATTTGCAGGAGTTGCTTTTGGCACTTTGATTGGATTTATAAATGGCATCATCATCGTGCGAACAAATTTGCCTTCCTTTGTTGTTACTTTGGCAACTAATTTCTCAGTATTTGGCTTCATCCTAGGAACGTGTAAATTACTGACCGGAACTGTTGCAGTAAGTATGAAGCCAGATCCTGTCTCGAAATCGATTCTTGGCTCTTTGTTGTTTGGCCAGTTTGAAAGTGCAATAATTATTTGGGCTGTTGTAGCAGCGATAGTTTCATGGATACTTTATAAAAGCCCGTGGGGCAACTGGATTTATGCAATTGGTGGAGATACAACGTCAGCACGATTAACAGGAATCCCAGTAGACAAAGTTCGAGTAATCCTCTTCGTATGCTCGGGATTTGCAGCTTCGCTTGTTGGCGTTATGCAAACCGTGCTTTATGAAAGTGCGCAAGTCAACGCCGGTCAGTCCTTTGTCTTCAACTCAATTATTGCAGTGGTGATTGGTGGCGTTTCTCTTACCGGGGGTTATGGCTCAACTGTTGGAGTAATTCTTGGTGCCATGACTTTTGCAATTGTAAATCAAGGCATTTACTACACGGGGTGGGAGTCAGATTGGGCATCGTTAATCCTCGGCGTACTCCTTTTGATTGCAGTACTTACTAATAATACTTTTCGCCGATTAGCCATCTCTGGTCGCAAGAAGAAGAAAGCCTAAGTTAATGACAAATAATTCAAACATTTCTGCAACACCAATCATGCGCATGAAAAATATTTCTAAGAGCTTCTCTGGATACACGGCATTGGAAGAAGTCTCACTTGATGTATTCCCAGGTGAAGTCCTCTGCCTACTTGGCGATAACGGTGCAGGAAAGTCCACTGCAATTAAAGTGCTGTCTGGTTTTCACGAACCGAGTTCTGGAACCATGGAGTGGGAAGGCAATGATGTAACTTTCAATTCGCCCCGTGATGCAAATGAGCGAGGCATAGCAACGGTGCACCAATTCGGTGGAACTTTTCCACTTATGTCTATTGCTCGTTCCTTTTTTGTTGGTTTGGAGCCAACTAAAGGTTGGGGTCCTTTTAAACGGTTTGATAGAAAATATGCGAATGAAGTAGTAGTGCGGGAAATGCAGGCACTAGGTATTACTCGCGTTACGGATGGAGAGAGACTTATAGGATCACTTTCTGGCGGAGAGCGTCAAGTTTCCGCTATTGCGCGTGCTGTTCATTTTGGGGCTAAAGTTTTAATTCTTGATGAGCCCACTGCGGCGCTAGGGGTAAAAGAGTCTTCTCACGTTCTGCGCATCATCATGCAAGCAAAGTTAAAGGGAATTGCAGTTATTTTAATTACGCACAATGTAACTCACGCTTTAACCGTCGGCGATCATTTTGCCGTGTTGATCCATGGCGAGAAAGCTGATGATTTTCGCCGCGGAGAGCGAACTCGTGAGGAAATTATTGATTTGATGGCAGGCGGAGAAGCCATGGCAGAACTCGAAAAGGAGATCGAAAACCTCACAAGTGGCTCTAACTAAACGGTTTATTGAGGAGCAACAGCAGTGAAGTTCAGAAAATTTGGAAGCACGAATTGGCAAGTAAGTGAGATTGCTTTCGGAGGTTGGCAGTTAGGTGGCAGCTGGGGGCATGTGGACGATGACGAGTCCGTTAAGACACTTCTTCACGCATATGAATGTGGAATTAATTTTGTAGATACTGCGGAACTCTATGGTGCAGGAAGAAGCGAATCCGTCGTTGGAAGATCCTTACGCCAATGGACCGGAAATAAGATATATGTCGCGACAAAAATTCAACCCCTCAAGTGGCCAGATGCAGATGACGACTATCCAGTTATGCGAGGCAGATACCCAAGTTGGCATCTCCGAGAGGGAGTCGAAAAGGCACTATCTCGACTAGGGGTTGAACAGTTGGATTTGCTGCAATTGCATTGCTGGGCGCCTGACTTATTGAATTCTCTTGACTGGCTTGAGACATTGAATCAATTGCGGTTGGGAGGAAAAGTAAACAAGATTGGAGTCTCAATAAGAGATTACCGGCCTGATGAAGGAATAGATCTCGCTAAACTCAATTTGGTATCTTCTATCCAGGTAATCTTTAATATTTTCGAGCAACGTCCGGCGACAGAAGGATTATTTCAAGAGTGTGGCCAAACTGGTACGGCGGCAATCGCTCGGGTGCCCTTAGATTCGGGATCTTTATCTGGACTATGGACTGAAGATACGCCTTCAACCTGGGTTAAAGATTCTGTGCAAGACCAACTTTTCGGCGGAGATCGATTCAAGCAGACTTTTAAGAAAATTGAAGAATTAAAGAAGATCACCGAACCATACTTCTCATCATTGGGTGAAGCAGCTATGCGATATTCATTAAGCTCACCTTATGTTTCAACAACAATTCCAGGTATGAGCAACAATAGGAGCGTTGATCGAAATGTTTCATATTCAGATGGTCAACTATTCCCTCCAGATTTAATTACAAAATTTGCGGAATTTAATTGGCCAAGAAATTACTACAAAATTAGTAGTCCCGCGTGATAATTTGAGAGAATGCGAGTGAAGTTGATGCCAAATTTTGATCACGTTCGCGCAGAATTAATGCGACCAGAACAAATTCGAGATGCTCTCGCAAAGAAATCTGTTGCCTATATTCCCATCGGTGCAACCGAGTTTCACCAAGAACATTTACCGATAGGCCTTGATACATTGAACGCACAAGGTTTGACATGCATGACAGCATCTCGAACTGGAGGGGTAGTTTTACCGCCTCTCTATGTGGGAACGGGTGGAGGTCATAAGTCCTACCCATGGACAATTATGATGGAGAGCTCGAAAGAAATTCGAGCAATCTTAGAAAATACACTCAAGCGACTTGAGGAATTTGAAATAGAGCTGGCAGTGATTTTTTCTGGACATTTTGCACCTGAGCAACTTGATTTAATTGATTCGATAACTAAAGATTGGAACTCTTCAGGAAATAGAATGAAGACGATAGCGCTCGGAATAAATATGGAGATTAAAGATTCTATATCTCCTGATCATGCGGGAATTTTTGAAACAACTGTACTTTCGTATTTTCATCCAGAATGTATTGATATTTCTGCTCTTCCTGATATTCAAGAATTTCCAGTTGAGGATTTTGATGAAGATGTATTCGGATTACAAAGACACGATCCAGAACACATCTTGTGGGGCATATTTGGACCAGATCCCCGCAATTACGATCCAGAACTAGCTGAAGCATTGGTCACCAAACTTAGTCATGCGATAGAGCAGGCAGTACTAAAAGAACTTAATTAATTAAAGTTAGTCCCAGTTGGAACAAACTTAATTGGCAATTTGGAGAAACCTCTCACTAGCTGCTTCACCCATCTTTCTGGAAAGCCGACTATTCGAATTTCATCAGGCTGCTCGAGTAGGACTTCAATGGTTATTCTCGTCATAAGTCGTGCTAGGGGAGCACCCATACAGGCATGAATTCCATCGCCAAATGAAGCGATCTTGTTATTCTTAGAAAAATCACGCGTGACGATAAAGTCATCAGGATTTTCAAAAACTCTTTCATCACGATTTGCTGATCCTTGAAGAAGCATCACTCGGGAATTAGCGGGAATAGTTATGCCCGAAAATGTTAAATCGACTGTGGTTTGACGTGAAACATTTTGCCCTGGCGTGTCATACCTCAGTACTTCTTCTATAAAATTAGGAATCATTGAAGTGTTTTCTCGCAGAAAAACTTGCAATTGAGGATATTTATCTAGGACTGCCACACAGTTCGTTAACAAGGCCGAAGGCGCATCGGTGGATGCCGAATAGACTAAGTGGGTTAAGCCAACCATTTCATCAGAATCAACTTTCCCCTTCTCCATGGCAGCAGAGACTTGGGTAATTACGTCAGAAACATTTGGATCACTTCCTGCAGCCAATTCTGATAGTCGTTTTTCAACAATTTGGTGAATGTAGTCCTCAGCTTCGATATTAGATTGAGAGGCGTCTTGCGGAACCCCATTCTCTCCAACAGTGCGCTGCATAGAACGTGTTAGATGATCGACAAGCCATGCGATGTCATGCTTGCCACCGGGTAATCCAATTAAACGGGTTGAAATCGCAAAAGCAAAAGGCAACGCATACTCAGTCGCAAAATCTCCTCCACCGTTGGCTCGCATATCTGCCAGGAGTTTTCGTGCTACTTCACGGATCCCGTCTTCCTTTGCAAGAATTTCGCGTAAGGCAAAAACCCGACGAACTGATTGGCGTAATGCTGTATGTCGAGGCGGGTCCTGTGCGACTAGGTTTCCTTTTCCGTAGGAGTCATGTGTGCCATCAATGTCATTACCAAAAGCGTTAATCATCTGCTCATGGTTTTTGAATGCCGCTTGGACATCTGCATAACGAGATAGGACATAAACGCCTAATCGGGGGCTGAAATAGACAGGCGCTTTATCTCGCAACTGTTTATAGATATCGTATGGGTGGTCATAAACAGCAAACTCGAGTGGGTCATAAAAAACATTGGCCCCGACTGGTGGCTCGATCATGGGTTGCTTTGCAGTGGATTCGTCACTCTCATTTTCTAGATTCAATCCAAAACTTCCCTTCAACGATATCTAATACTAAACTAGCACGTGCTAGTCTATCGGGGTTTCTCACACCTCTCTATTCATTTTAAAGGAGAAAAATTATGGCCCAGGATTTGACTCCGTCGGTTGCCATAATTGGAGGGGGCCCCTCGGGCTGCTATCTAGCCCAATTTCTTCGCAAAGAATTTAACGAATCCCGCATAACGATTTTCGACTGCTTACCGGTACCTTATGGATTAGTCAGATTTGGAGTTGCACCGGATCATGTTGGCACCAAGGCGGTAGCAGCACAATTCGATCGCTTGTTTGAACGCGAAGGCGTGGAATTCATTGGTAGCACTGAGATTGGAAGAGATAAGCCATTAGATGAAGTGATGAACGAATATGACATTGTTGTCCTGGCTACGGGCCTTGGTGGAGATCGAAAGCTGGGCATCCCAGGAGAAAAGCTAAGAGGAATATATGGTGCTGGGCGAATTACCCGCCTCATCAATTCGCACCCATTCGAGTCGCTTGATGAACTAAAGGTTGGTTCAACTCTTGCAATTATTGGACACGGAAACGTGGCAATTGATCTGATTCGCTTGAGTTTATTGACACCACAAGAGTTGACTCTGCATGGCGTCAGTAAGGATGTAGCGCTTTTGGTTGCATCAAATAACTTGCGTCAAATCCACGTGGTTGGTCGCTCCGGAATCGAAAGTGCAAAATTTGATCCTGCAATGATTAGAGAATTAGAAAAAATTCCAGACGTCAGATTCATTTCAGATTCAAAAATTACTAACTACGAAAATGTAGAGGCTAAAAAACGCATTGAAGCTATAAATTCATTAGTGAGCTCATCACCAGCAAATGCAACTCGAACAGTACATTTCCATTTTGGGTGGCAGCCCCTCGAAATATGTGGCACCTCTAAAGTTGAAGAAATCAGATTCAAATCTCATTCCGACGAGATTCTCCAGTTGCCGGGAGATACCATCTACTCAGCAATTGGATTTGAACAAGCCGAAAATGCCGCGATTAAAATTGAGAATCTCATCACAAAAGAATCAGATTTAGAGCATGGATTTATCTTTGATCGGCTTTATTGTGTTGGTTGGCTCCGCAGGGGGCCGCAGGGAACCATTCCCGTGAATCGTGCAGATGCAAAAAAAATTAGTGAGAGAATTGTTCAAGATTTTAAGAATAAAAAACTAGAGAAAGCACGAGAGCGATAGTGAGCAAATCAGTAGTAATTCTTTTTGGGACTGAGTCTGGGAACGCCGAATTTGCGGCCGAAGACATGGCTGCAGAAGTGTTGGATCGACCAGTTGAAGTAATTGACATGTCTGACTTCGATGTGGCGTCCTTTTCAAACAAAAATCTTTATTTGATTATTTGTTCCACACATGGAGAAGGCGATTTACCTAGCGGTGCATTGCCATTGCACCAATCTCTTGAGTCAATTAATCCAGACTTAGCTGGAATCCAGTATGCAATGTTCGGCCTGGGAGATAGTTCATATGAAAATTACAGCAAAGGCAGTGAACACATCGACCACAAACTTTCGGCTCTAGGGGCGACTAGAGTTGGTGAATACGGGCGCCACGACGCTGATACCGGCACGTTGCCCAGTGCCCGTGCTGTCGAGTGGGCGAAGGCAATTTTAGAGGCTTATTAGGCCAAATAAATGGCCTAGCACGTGCTAGTAAATTGTGAAGTTTTTACTATTATTTTTCGGTTACGAGTGATAACCTCACTCAACGCGAGTTCGTTTCAGTTGGAATGGAGCTAGAACTTGAATTTTTAATGAAAACCAAAGGTTGGTTCTTCAAAAATGCGAGAGGAAATCGAATTATGTCTGATCTGAGAGTTGCCGTTGTAGGAGCAGGAATGATGGGCTCTGATCACGTGGTTCGCATCGAGAATCGAATTGTAGGAGCCACATTAACAGCAGTAGTTGAGCCAGATGAATCTCGAGGCAAAGCCGCACTCGTCAACGCTTCAAGCGCCAAGTGGTTTCCGGACATCAACGCAGCCATAAGTGCAAATGCGATGGATGCGGTGCTCATCGCGACGCCGGGTGAATATCATGAAGAGGTATTAATTCCGGCTCTAAAGGCTGGACTACCAATATTGTGCGAAAAGCCTCTGACTCCAGATCCTCAATCTTCTTTACGCGTAATCAATGCTGAAGTTTCAGGGGGGAAACAGTTAATTCAAGTTGGCTTCATGCGTCGATTCGATGCTGGATATAAGAATTTGCGGGCTCTCATCGAAAGTGGCGACCAGGGAAACTTACTGGGCTTGCATTGTGCCCATCGAAATCCAACTGTTCCAGATTCTTATCACAATGACATGCTGATTTATGACTCAGTAGTACATGAAATTGACGTTGTTAGGTTTTTAACAAATTCTCCAATTAAATCGGTACAAGTACGCAACATGAAGCGCAATACGCTTGGACCTGAAAAGCTCAATGATCCAATCTTGGTTTTGCTTGAAACTGATTCTGGGGTATTGGCGAGTGTTGAAATGAATGTGTCTGTTCAATTTGGTTACCAAGTTAAGACTGAGGCTGTTTTTGAGAAAGGAATAGCAGAGATTGGCAGAACTTCTGGAATGACCAGATTCTCAGATTCAAAAATTTCCGTAGATGAGCACACCAGTTTTAAGACCCGTTTCGCGGACGCATTTGACTCGCAAGTGCAGCGGTGGGTTTTAGCGGCTAAGAAAGGGACCATTGATGGCCCTAGTGCCTGGGATGGATACCTTGCAGCTGCAGCAGTTGAGGCTGGATTAGAGGCACTTCGCACGGGAAATCAGGTTAAATGTGCCTATGAGAGCAAGCCAGGATTCTACAGCTAGGCTCACGTTTCCATGATGGCGCCAAAGCCCAAGCCAAAACCTAAGCGCGAGCTAGATCGGCCTGTAACCATGGCCGACGTCGCGAAGAAGGTTGGAGTATCTCGGCAACTTGTAGGGTTTGTTTTCAGTGGGCAACCTGGAGTTGGCGCAGACACTGAAGCAAAAATTCGAAAAGCGGCAAAAGATTTGGGTTACCGACCCAACTTAGCCGCACAATCGCTTAGACGTGATGACACCAAAAATATTGGCTTGATTTTCTATGCTTCGGAAGCCGTAATGTCCGAGTTGCTTCCTGCACTTCAACGAGAAGCACATGAAAACAATTTCAATCTTCTTTCCAGTGCGGTCACAAATGCTGAGGAAGAAGTTTTGGCTATCGAGTGGCTTCGTGGTCATCGTTGCAATGGATTAATTTTTATTGCTTCTCACTTGAGTGCTAGTAGACTTCAAAAACTGGCACGTGAAATACCCATGGTGAGTATCGGACGCAGATTAGAGAAGGTTCGTTGTGGAATTGTCTCTTCACATGCCGAACTTGGAGTTGAATCAGCGGTACAACATCTTATCGATTTGGGACATTCTGAAATAGTTTATGTACTAGGTCCGGATATGCTTGATTCAGAGTTCAGACTTGCAGGTTACAAAAAAGCGCTTCGCCGGGCCAAAATTAAATCTGATGTAATTTCTTTACCGGGTGATTTTGCAGCGAGAGGCGGATCCAAAGCTGCAGAAGTTCTTCTGGAGCGCAGGAGTCTTCCGACGGCCATAGTGTGCAATAACGATGAAAGCGCTATGGGACTGTGGCATCGATTGCTTCAAGCTGGAGTCAAAATCCCTCAAGATATTTCAGTAGTTGGGTACGACGATTCAGTTGCCAGCTATCCGTATTTAGATATGACAACCGTGAGACAAGACCCCAATGAACTTGCCGCTGTCGCAATGTCAGATATTTCGGCGCGAATACTTGGGAGCAAATATCTAGCTCAGACCTACTTGACATCATCGAAACTAGTTGTTAGGTCAAGTACGGTTAAGCCAAGACGAACCAAATAATATTCCTACAGTTGTACCTTGACGGCTTTGCCAGTGCGTGCTGATTCCAGCGCAGCATCAGCCAAGATAAGAGCTGCGCGACCATCATCATAAGTTGAGCCAAGATTCTTGCCTTCTTGGATGCCTTGGATAAAGACCTTCAATTCGTTGCGGTATGAGGCTGCATAGCGCTCGAGGAAGAAATCAAGGTATGGCTCACCAGCAGCGGTTGTTTCTTTATTAAATAACTTCACTGTTGATGGAGTGAAGTTTTGAATCTGCAACATTCCCTTATCACCAAATACTTCAATTCTTTGGTCGTAGCCATAAGAAGAGTGACGTGAGTTAATGATTGTCACAATTTCGTTCTTTGAGCCTTTAAGTAGAACGCTCACGCTATCGAAATCGCCTTCTTCCTTGATGTAGTCACAGAAGGCATTTGCACCGAAGGCAGTTACTTCAACAATTTCAGGAATGAAGTTACGCGCCATATCAAAATCATGAATTGTCATATCACGGAAGATTCCACCAGAGACTGCGATGTAGGCCTGAGGTGCTGGTCCTGGGTCGCGACTAGTAATAACTACTTGCTCAACATTGCCAATTTCGCCAGCTACCACGCGCTTCTTAACGGCCTTAAATTCAGGATCTTGGCGGCGGTTAAAGCCAATTGTCACATTTGTCTTTGCAGCGTTAATTGCTGCGCGATTTGCATCGACATTCTTAATATCTAAATCAATCGGCTTTTCGCAGAGCACGTGCACTCCAGCTTTGATTGCGGCGTTAATAAGTGGAATATGTGTTGGTGTGGGAGATCCGATGATGACCGCATCGATTTCACCAGATGCAATGACAGCTTCTGGATCGCTAGAAACTTTTCCGCCAAAGGCTGCAGCTACCTTTTCGGCTGCTTCCTTAAATGGGTCCACGATATAAACGATTTCAGTGTTGGGAGTATCAAAGACACTTCCTGCGTGAACATATCCGATACGGCCAGCACCAATAATTGCGAATCTCAGTTTCGAAGTCATGTGCGAAATCTTAAGCCCGAATTACTTAAAGCGGGTCCCAATCTGAGCACCAATTTTTAGGGCGGTATCAATATTGGCTATTGATTCCTTGTGGGTATAAAGCGGTGCCTCTAAGAGCCCTTGGTCTACATATTGGGCAAAGGCGTTGAGTTGATGGACCAGACCAAGATGTTCAAAGAGACCTGTTTCATCAGTCCAGGTTTCAATCGCCGCAGTTAATCCGTTGCCATGAATCGTGATGGATGAGGGAGTAAACCAAGGAGAGCCAAAGCTAATGCTTCCCTTTGGTCCAGAGACTCCGGCCCAATCGGCAAGTGATGTGCGAGCAGAAAGTACAAAGTTAGAACGAGCGCCATTAGCAAAGCGCATGAAGGTATGTGTCTCTTCATCAATATCGTTGGGGTGCAACTTTCCAAAGGCGTGAATCTCAGTTGGATCACCTAAGAATTGTTGAGAAAGTGCAAGTGGATAGATTCCCATATCAATGATGGGATTTCCGCCACCGATTGTGTAAAGACGTGGAACGCCTAAGTTTGCTTGGCAGAAATTAGAAACGACGAGTTCGACTTCACCAAGATCGCCATTTGCAATCACTTGGCGAGCGATATCCATTTGAGGCAAGAAGCGAGTCCACATTGCCTCAACAGCCAGGACTTTCTGTGCCTTAGCTGCAGCATAAATTTGCTCAACTTCAGAGACATCCATCGTGATTGGTTTCTCAATCAATACATGTTTTCCCGCATTGATTGCAATCAGCGCAACTTCTAAGCGATCTGAAGGCAGGGTTGCAATATAAATAGCATCAATATCATCGCGAGCAGCGAGTTCTTCATATGAATTATGTGATGAGGCGAGGTTCCACTTCTGAGCAAATGCCTCAGCTTTTCCTGGGGTGCGTGATGCAATTGCAACAAAATCTTGTTGCGAATTTAATTGCGCAGTCTTGACCATCGCTTCGGCAATCCACCCAGCACCAAAGATTCCCCATCGGAGCTTCTTTGACTCTTCAGATTTGAAATAGTGTGGCTTTGGAAGTGGGCTCATTGTGGTTGCTACTTTCTACTTATCCGGATTTGGAACAGTGATATCTCTGACTAGGGATTCAAGATCATTGACTGATTGCAAGAAACCCCGCAGGGTACGCAGTGTTGCACCAAAGTTTGTGAATTCCTCGACTTTGAGTCCATCGGCATCATACATTTTTCTAAATTCTGGAATCTGCTCCAGCATCGGATTTAGAATTCGAGGGTCGACCGGTTCATTGACGCTATTGAGATTGGGTTTAATCCCTGACTTATTAATGCGAACCTGCCATGCATATGGGGGAGAAATGACGGAATCGCCACCCAGGATTTCACTCCAGTGCATGTGGTTGCGAAATGCTGCAGATAGCAATCGTGTGCGATACCCGCGTTCGGTGTAAATCTTGTGAGCATTTCTAAAGACAGCAACGCCTGCCCATTCCATGACACCAGGGTCAATTGAGATACCAGATTTTTCAGCTGAAACTTTTACCCAATCATCGACGCGACCAACCATGATTGTGCAGACAGGTCCCATCTGTGAAATATCAAGTCCCTCAGCTTCGCGACGCTTAAGTCCACGTTCTACAGCCTCGGCAACTGCAATTGTTTGCGCAACTGAGAAAGATACTGTCGCGTTGATACTGACGCCTTTGTAGGTGGCCTCTTCAAAGGCAGCGATTGCTTCACTTGTAACTGGAATCTTTACAATCATATTCTTTGCAAGCTTAGAGAATTCAATTGCTTGTTCTGCAAGAAGCGTGGCATTGCGGAAGTTGCGAGGGTCGGTCTGAATCGAAAGTCGACCATTGCGCCCGTTGTACTTTTCAAATTCAGGCTCAAGAATCTTGGCAGCGTTGATTGAAAGTTCTTTGACCATTTCCCAGCCGATTTCATCTTCAGTAGCTATGGGATGAGACTTTGCATATTCCTTAATACGCCCATTCCAGTGATCCTTATCAGCCTTTAACGCACTGAGCGCAATCACTGGGTTGCAAGTTGCTCCAACGATGCCCCAAGTAAGTGCATCCTTTAATTCTTTTGGGTCCGCAGAGTCATTCCATAGAACAGTTTTGGAATTTTCTTTCATATACAGAAATGGTGACTCAGACATTTTTCCTCCGTAATAAAGATTTTCTCTGTTGGACTAGCCTAATGGTTTGTGATTCATAAATGAATTACGTCCCCCGCTTTCATGTCCTTACATTCATAACAATTTGCTTACATTGTATAAATTATTAGGGATAAATAAGGGCGGCCAGTAACCCTCATTACCGGCCGCCTAAAATCTATTTTTTTAAATTGATGCAAATGCTGTCTTTAGGACAGTCGCAGCAATCTCAAGACCCTCAATACGGCCATATGCAGTGTCTTCATGTTCGATTGCGATATCTGTGTTTGGCGCTGTTCGAGCGAGAGTTTGTACGAATTGGCTCCAGAATGTTTGGTCATGCCCCTGACCAAGTGCAACAAAGTCCCAAGCAGAATCTTTTGGCCAGGAATTCACTACAAACTGACCATCGTGAGAGAGCGGCAATGGATTATCAGATGCAGGAATACGCGTGAAGCGATCATCTAACACGCCGTGAATCTTTACTCCGGGGTTAATGCGAACATCTTTTGCAGCTGCGCAATAAACCAATTCTCCTAAAACTTCGAGAGCATAAATGGGATCAATCTGTTGCCAGAATAAGTGAGAAGGATCCATTTCGGCACCGATATTCCTCAAATTTCCACGTTCAACAAGTCGGAGCAATGTCGAAGGATTAAATACGATATTTTGGGGGTGCATTTCTAGTCCGACTTTGACGCCATTCTCTCCAGCAATCTGATCAACTTTTTTCCAAAATGGAATTGCAACCTCGTCCCATTGGTAATCCAGAGCATCCATATGTTCTGAACTCCAAGTGTTGACATACCATGCGGCGCGCGTTCCAGTTGGTTCAGCAGCTGGCAAACCTGACATGGTAATGACGCGGTCTACGCCAAGTCGATTCGCAATCTTAACGGCATCAATCACGTCCTGTGCCTGACGGGCTCCAACTGCCTTATTTGGACTAAGAGGATTTCCGTTGCAATTCAGTGCAGTCAGTTTGATGCCGCGAGAAGTGAATTTATCTAAATATTCATCGCGCTTATCATCTGATGACATGATGTCATTTATCGGTAAATGGACAGGTGGCAAAAAACCGCCCGAGTTGATTTCTGCACCATTTAGTCCTAAAGATTGAATCACATCAAGCGCAGAATCTATATCTCGATCATGAAGAATTGCTGTGTAGACGCCTATGCGCATTTTTCCTACTCTCATAAAAATAGTTGACTGGTAGAAGTTACATGAGTGATCTTCCTTATTCAAAGATTGGTAAACGGTTGTAAGCCAATTAGCATCTCCTTTTAAGCGTGATAAAAGATTTATTTTTCACTGGCTTACAAGCTTTTGAAAGTGAAACAGGAAAACGACTCATTTTTTGACTACTGGAAGGCGAGAGTGGATGATTGCTATGTGCCGAAGTCATCAATCTACGAGGTTGCCGCCCTTGCAGGGGTTTCTATTGCAACTGTCAGCCGCACAATGAATCAACCACACAGAGTCTCAGAAACAACTCGATCCCGTGTAATGGAAGCTGTGCATAAACTGGAGTACACCCCAGATTTTGAGGCAGCCGCACGCGCGCGCCACCATAGCGATCGAATCGCAGTCTTGGCGCCACTCAATACCTATCCAGGTTTTATTCAAAGGCTACGAGGCATTTCTCTAGTCCTCGAAGAATCTCAAGCCGAGCTTATTATTTTCCAGGTAGATCCGAAAAAATTGAGTAATCCACAAAATATCAAATTTATAGACTCACTTGCCTCTTCAGGTAGATATGACGGCCTCATCATTATGTCCATTTCAATCTCAGATCAAGATGTCACAAGAATTTCCGAGACTCATTTCCCAACAGTTTTGATTGAAACTCAAGATTCCAGATTTCCGTCATTTGGTGTGAATAATCAAGAAGGAGCAGCAAAGGCAGTAACTCATTTAATTGAGAGAGGTTTCAAGAATATTGGCTTTGTTGGATTCAACCCGATTCAGAGTTATTCTATTAATGCATCAAAAATTAGAGAGCAGGGATATATTGACACGTTGCTTCAGAATGGTCGAACCGTAAATCCTGAGCATCTAATATTCTGTGAATACAGTATCGAGGACACATACCAAGCGGCTTTGCAATTGTTGAATAAGCCCAATCGCCCTGACGCGTTATTTTGTGCCTCTGACACAAATGCCCTTGGTGTACTAAAGGCTGCCCGTGAACTGAACTTAGACATCCCCAAAGATCTTGCCGTTGTTGGATTTGATGATATTGAAATTGCAGATTATCTGGAACTCACGACTATTAAACAACCACTAGAAGGCTCAGGGCGCCAGGCGGCCATGCTGATAAATAAACTCATTAAAGACCCAACTTCAATAAAGGCAACTCAAATAGATTTGCCACTTGAACTGATTATTCGTAGATCTACTTGATTTTAACTTCAATTCCATTGTGGAGCGCCGATTCAACAATTGAATCCAGGATTATTAAATTGCGAAGACCTTCTTCAAAGGTAGCTACTTTAGGTAGTCTGCTTAATCCAGCAACTTGCTCTAGAAAAGCTCGTGCTTGCCAGACAAACAGGTCATTTTGACCGTAATTAACGGTTGGGAAATCCATCGCCATACCTCCAGCTATATATGGGTGATCCGGCCCAATAAATGCTTGACGATATCCTGAAGTTTGATGTGGTGTCGTACTATCGAAGTATCCGAATTCTCCCATGCGACCTAGATCAAAAGTTGCAGCACCTTTTTCGGTGTGAATTTCAAATCCAAGTCCGTTTGCTAGACCGTGGGCCACTCGTGAGGAACTAAAAGTTCCAGTTGCACCACTTTTAAATTTTGCAATAAAGGTAACAAGATCTTCGTTTTCAACATCTTCGTAAACATCTGAGAGTGAAGTCGCTGCATGACCCATAGCAGTACCAGATGGTAGAGCACGCCTTTGAGTAAAAGTGGTTAATACAGCACCAGAGACTGATTCAATCTCCCCAAACATAAATTCCGCTAGATCTACAACGTGTGAGCCAATGTCAGCTAGCGCGCCAGAACCAGGACCGCCTTTATACCTCCATGACATTGGCCGAGACGAATCAGCAGCATAATCACACCAATAATGACCGTTAAAAAAGTACGGTTTCCCAAGGTTGCCATTTTCTAATTCGTTTTTGATTGCGCCTATCGCAGGGGATCTTCGGAAAGTGAATCCAGTCCCTGCATGCAAATCTTTTGCCTTTTTAGCGGTCTCAACCATCGCTCGGGCATCCGCAGTTGATGGAGCTAATGGTTTTTCACAAAGAACATGTTTTCCTGCTTTCAGAAGTGCTTCTGATATTTCCCGATGTAGCGAGTTGGCAACAGCAACACTCACCACTTGAATGCTGGAATCGGAAAGTATTGTCCTCCAATCAGTTTCAGAGTTGCGATAACCAAATCGTCTCGCAGAATCTTGCGCAAACTCAGCATTGAGGTCTGCGATTGTGACCAAATCAATTTCTGGTAAACCGGGACCGTATACTGTGCTTGCGGCACGAAATCCAGCAGCATGGGCCCTCCCAACCATTCCAGCCCCAATTACTGCTACTCCAATCTTTGACATAACTAATTCACCTAAATCATTTCTTGAATTTTTGCGAGTTGGTATTTTGCAGTTTCTTTATTTTTTTCATTTTCAGCAAAGACGGATGAACACATCACGCTTTTTGGATTATCTAGGAACCCTATCTCTTTGAGGCCGCCAAAGAATTCTGGCCAATTCACATCGCCATCCCCAATTTTGAGATGCTGATGTACTCTCACAGAGTTTCCGGGAGGGTTCGTAATGTAGCGAAGCCCATCTGAACGCTTATGGTCCATTGTGTCAGATACGTGCACCAATCGGAGCATTTCACCCGCCTCACGCATGATCGTCAATGGAGGTTGATTCATGTGGAAGGTGTGAGACGCGACATAAACTAGTCCAATATTTTTAGAGTTTACTCCGCGAATAGTACGAATTGCTTGTAACCCGTCTTCCACAAAATCATCTGGATGTGGGTCAATTAATACATCTAGACCTTCGCGTTCAATGATGGGCAACAACTCTTCCATTGATCTATAGAAGGCACGTTCTGATTCTTCCGCTCTTTCGGGCCGACCCGAGAATTCGGTATTCATAGTTTTCACACCTAGATCTACGGTAATTTGAATTGCGCGCTTCCAGTAACGGATAGCCGCTTCTCTCGCATCTTCATCAGGACCAGACCATCGCAATACGGGAAGCACGGATGCAATTTCAACCCCTGAGTCCTTACATGCTTGCTTCATTTTTTTGACCAGGTTGTCATCCGCTTTCGGATGATTAAAAAATGGAATGAAATCAGGATGTGGAGTCATCTGAAGGTATTTGAACCCTAATTCTGCAGCTACGGCAGGAAATTCCAAAAGCTTATGAGTGTGGTGGAAAGGTGTTGGGTCTAATGCGATTTTCATCTTTTTCTCCAGTCGATAGTCTTTTTATCAGAATTACTTGACTCGGGCAGCTCGGGTAGTTGCCAAAATATGTTCACGGGTACGTTGTGCAATTGGGAATGGCATATCAATCGAGCAGCCATACATATCCTGCTCAATAATTGCGAAAATCTCAGGATTGATTTCTAGTGCTTTTTCGATAATAGGTGCAAATTTTGGAACACCTTCGAAGCCGGGTTCAGTCATAACACCTTGAGCTACAGCCTCAACGAATGGAAGGTCATTCTTAAGTGCATTAGCCAAAATATCTGGATGCACTTGCTTAAGATGTAGGTATCCAATCCGCTCAGGGTAGGCGTTCATCAACTTGACGTTATCACCAAGGTAATAGGCAAAATGACCAGTATCGAGACATAGATTGGTGTAATCCTTATTCGTTTCTTCTAAAAATCTCTCTACTTCTTGATAAGTTCCAATATGACTATCTGCGTGAGAGTGGAATTGCTGGCGAATATCAAATTCTTCCAGTAGTGCTTTCCCGAGTTTGTCATGCCCAGCGGCAAGTCTCTTCCATTGTTCATTAGATAATGTTCGAGATTCCTGTGCGTCACCAGTTTGTGGATCTCGCCACAAATCTGGGATCACTACTAGATGCTTAACATCAAGTTTAGAAACAAGATTTGCAACAGCAAGTGCTTGATCCCAAGCTCGTTGCCATTGACTCTCATCCAGTTTGTGAAATCCTGTAAAGACAGTTCCTGCCGTAAGTTTGAGATTTCTCTTACCCAGTTCATCTTCAAGCCTTTTTGGATCTGTAGGAAGATATCCAAATGGTCCTAATTCAATCCAGTGATATCCGGAAGCCTCAACTTCATCAAGGAAGCGATCCCATGGAACTTGTGTCGGCTCGCTTGGAAACCAAACGCCCCACGAATCTGGTGCAGTTCCTACGCGAATTTGCTGAGTCATTCTTTGCTCCTTTTATGCTTTGTAAGGTAGTCGAGAGTCTGTTTTTTGCGTTTCCCACGATTTGCGGATCCAAGCTTGATCTGGGTGGTCAGTGAGATTCCATTCACGATCTGGGTCAGGGCCAGCCATTACATTAAAGAAGTACAAGTCATATCCAGGTCCTGCTGCTGCTGGGCCGTGCCATCCATATGGCACTAATACGACATCTCCAGAATGTATTTCTTCATTTACATCGTACGGCCGATTATCAGCTGAAATACCTCTGAAAATACCAAATGGATTGGAGGAGACTGGAGTCTCTAAACCTCGTGACACCGCTGATTCAAAATAATATATTTCTTCCAGATTTGATTCTTTTCCCGGCACATATGTATCGTGCTTATGAGCCGGTGAACCTGACCAGTTACCTGCCGGAACGATAACTTCTACTGCAATCATTCGATCCGCATCAAGAACATCTGGCAATCCAAAGTTATGTACCTGTCTCGTTTCACGACCAGCCCCTCGAAGCTCAACAGGAACATCTTCCTTTGGCATGTATTTCACTGGCTTAGAGTTTTTCGCAGGTGACTCACTAACAAGAACACGACCGAGACCCGAAACGGAAGCTCGAGTATTAATCGGAAGGTATAGCAGATCAGAAGGACCATGAAAGACTGACTTACGACCTCTTAGAACTTGGGTGTGAATTTCACCTGAATTGGATAGAAGATATTGAACTGATATTTTTTCACCTTCAAGAGGAAAAATAAGTCTCTCATTGTTGTCAGCCGGTAATTCAAGGAATACGCCTGAAGAGAGTTTTCCCACGCGAATGCCCGTTGAGGCCCAAGGTTTTGCCGGCGGATTATTTGCGTCCACATGGACTTCCCAAACAGCAGATTTCAACTCACCTTTACGGAAGTACCACTTGTTAGGAGAGGACATGGAAGTAATTAGTTCTGTGGGAAACCGAGGTTAATTCCACCGTGGCTTGGATCAAGCCAACGCGAAGTAATTGCTTTGCCGCGGGTGAAGAAGTGAACACCTTCAACACCGTGAGCTTTTGTGTCACCGAAGAGTGATTGCTTCCAGCCTCCAAATGAGTAGTATGCAACAGGCACAGGGATTGGAACGTTAATCCCAACCATTCCTACCTGAATCTCATTTTGGAATCGACGAGCAGCACCACCATCATTGGTAAAGATTGCAGTTCCATTTCCAAATGCACCACTATTAATCAGAGAAACACCTTCGTCGTAGCTCTTGACGCGAACAATCGAGAGTACTGGACCAAAAATTTCTTCTGTGTAGACCTTAGAAGTTGTTGGAACTTTGTCGATAAGTGTTGGTCCCAGCCAGAAGCCATTAGGTTCGCCATCAACTTTCGGGTTTCGACCATCGACAACTACCGTCGCACCATCTTTTTCAGCAACTTCAATATATGACGCAACTTTGTCACGATGTTCTTTAGTGACAAGTGGACCCATATCACAGCCACGACGACCATCGCCGGTGCGTAGCTTGCTCATGCGATCTACTATTTTGGAAATCAATTGATCAGCCACCGGTTCAACTGCTACAACTACAGAAATTGCCATACAACGTTCGCCAGCGCTACCAAATCCAGCATTAATCGCAGAGTCAGCAACTAACTCAAGATCTGCATCAGGTAAAACCAACATATGATTTTTAGCGCCACCAAGAGCTTGGACACGTTTGCCTGTTCGAGAGGCTCCCTCATAAATATATTGTGCAATCGGAGTAGAACCAACGAATGAGATTGACTCAACATCTGGGCTATTGAGTAAACCATCTACGGATTCTTTATCACCATTAAGTACATTAAAAACACCATCAGGTAGGCCGGCTTCTTTCCAAAGCTTTGCAATCCATATTGACGCTGAAGGATCTTTCTCAGAAGGCTTTATTACTACAGTATTTCCTGCCGCAATTGCAATGGGGAAGAACCACATAGGTACCATCGCTGGGAAGTTAAATGGACTAATGATTCCTACAACACCAAGTGGTTGACGTGTTGAGTAGACATCTACACCAGTTGAAACATTTTCTGAATAAAATCCTTTGAGCAAGTGAGGGATACCTGTTGCGAATTCCACTACTTCCTGGCCACGTGTAATCTCACCAAGGGCATCAGAGAGTACTTTCCCATGTTCACTCGTAATGATTTCCGCAAGTTCACCTTTGCGGGAATTTAACAATTCTCTGAAAGCAAAGACAACTTGTTGACGCTTGGCTAGTGAAGCGTCTCTCCAAGCTGGGAACGCATCTTTTGCCGCCTTGATGGCCGCATCTATCTCGGTTTGATTGGCTAGAGCAACTCTTTTTGTTTCAGTGCCAAGTGCAGGATCATAAACTGGTGATGTTCGACCCGATTTACTTACAAATTCTGCACCATTTATCCAATGATTTACTACGTTGCTCATTTATTCCCCCTGGTAGATGATGAGAGATTCTAGAGCTAAATATGGAATTTTCACATTGGACAGTTTAAGTAGATTACATGTAAGCGATAGTTAGGGGCTTACACGGGCTTTCATCAAGAGAGTATCAACTTTATTCCTACGAGACCTGCTG
>Ga0304730_1001162_pt1 | contig 20548 bp, 8 predicted proteins | sample M_130628_MF_Meta_FD_190474 | JGI IMG/M metagenome (GOLD analysis project Ga0304730, IMG submission 190474) | Freshwater microbial communities from Lake Montjoie, Canada to study carbon cycling - M_130628_MF_MetaG (v2) (version 2) | ecosystem: Environmental > Aquatic > Freshwater > Lake | place...
ATCCTGCCACCAGTTAAGAACTTCGACGGCTTGGCGGTAGTTTTCGTCCGTGAGGGGGGTGCCCCAAGTGCCACCACCGAAGATGCGAAGGTAAGGAGTTCTGATCTGCTCGGCCAGTTGGGCAAAGGAGAGGAGGGTGGCGCGGCCGGCTTCGGTGTCGCCGACGAGTTTGAAGGAGGTACCGAGAACGCGGGCGGGGTGGCGGGCGAGGGAGCTGCGGATAGCGGGGAGGCCTCCGGGTTGTTCGGCGAGGTATGCGGGGAGGTCGATACGGTTTTCGAGAGAGCGGAGTTCGAGGCAGTCGATCGAGAACTGGTCGGCGAGGGAGAGGACTTGGGGAAGGGTCAGTTCCGTGCAACCCATCGTTGAGAAGCAGGTGAGGAAAGTGCGGGAGGGATTATGTGGCGCGGTCATAGACATCGAGGGTGATCACAGATTCGAGGGGTTTTCCCTGAAGGAAGCGTTGAAGATTCTCGATGGCGAAGGAGGCGGTGTCCTGACGTCGGTCTTTGGTGGGGCCGGCGATGTGGGGGAGGAGGGCGACATTGGGCATGCCGCGGAGAGGGGAGTCTTTGGGGAGAGGTTCGGTTTCGTACACATCGAGGCCGATCTGGAGGTCGGCGGCGCGGTCGCGGGCGACACGGATGAGGGCGGCTTCGTCGACGACGGCGCCTCGGCCGATGTTGATGAAGGTGCCACCGGGGCGGATCGAGCGGAGGAGTTTTTCGGTAACAATGTGGTGATTCTTTTCTGTGTAAGGGGCGAGTTCGACAACGATGTCATGTTGGGAGAAGAGGTGTTCAAGGGAGGTGGAGCGGGTGACGCCATATTTCTGGAAGACGGCGTCCGGGACGCTAGGGGAAAAGGCGGAGATAGAGACATCGAAAGGGCGGAGGAGGGGGATCATTTCTTGGGCGATGGCTCCGAAACCATGGAGTCCGATACTTCGGCAGAAGAGGCTTTGGGTGACGGTTTTCATACCATCTTTCCAGGCTCCGTCCCGGTGCATGGCGACGTTCCAGTAAGCGGAGCGGCGCATCGCGGTGAGAATGAGGAGGAGGCCGCATTCGGAGATGGTCCGGCTGATGGCGTTCCCCCAGTTGGTGACGAGGAGGCCATTTTCGATGAGTTTGCGTGGAACGAGTTTTTTTACGCTACCGGCGAGGTAGGCTACGTAGCGGAGTTGGCCAGGTTTGCCGACGGGAAGATCGTCGGGGAGTGGAGGGCAACCCCACGCACAGAGAAGGGCTTCGGGTTGATGTTTTTCAAGAACCGACTTCCAGGATGCTGGATCGGCAAGGGGGACGGAGACAGGGACTTGGCGGAACGGGAGGGAGTCCAACTTGGTTTGGACAGCCGGAGGTAGGAAGTCTTTGCCCTCTTCCGAGGTCAGGGGAATCAGGAGAACAGGCGAGGACATTAAAGGACCTTACAATTTTTTTTTCGAAAATCACGTGAAACTCTCGCATTTGACTGTTTCCTCGTAGGGTATTGTTTCGAGAGATAATAGAGAAAAAGAGTTAACCCGTTAACAAGCCCTTTCTTTCCAGAGCGAATCGTGGGAAACTATGATATGTATAAAATTGTAACAAAAATATTCCTTGGGATGTGTCTTTTGGGTGAATTTGGATTTTCAGCGACGAATAAGCCGAATGTTCTTTTTATTGCGGTGGATGATTTGAAGCCAGTGTTGGGTTGTTATGGGGACAGAAATGCGAAGACCCCGAACCTTGATAAGTTGGCTGCCCGCGGGATGCTGTTTGAAAAAGCGTATGTGAATCAGGCGGTGTGTGCACCCTCCCGCAACTCTTTGATGCTGGGCATCCGCCCCCAGACCATGGGGCTATACGATCTGAAGACCTACTTCCGTGATATCCCCGCTTACTCGAACGCAGTCAGCATGGGGCAGACTTTCATGAAAAATGGGTATGAAGCCCTATCTTTAGGCAAAATCTACCACGCGAGTTTGAACGACAAGGCCTCTTGGTCGGCTCCGAGTTGGGAAGCCAAGGGAGAGACGTATGCTATCGAAGAAAACCGGGCTCCGATGGGAGATAAAAAAGGAACCACGACGGAGGCAGGGGAAGTCGAAGACAATTATTACGCGGATGGAAAGATTGCGGATGAAGCCGTGGTGCGCTTGAAGCAGTTCAAGGCAAAACCCGAGCAACCTTTTTTGCTGATGGTGGGCTTTCATAAGCCTCATCTTCCTTTTGTCTCTCCTAAGAAGTATTGGGATCAGTTTAAGCCCGAGCAGTTTTCTTTGCCGGAGTTTCGCACGGCTCCTGAGGGATCGCCCGCCTATGCCCTCGGAGAATCGGGAGAGATATTGCAGTATCAGAAGTTGCCCGTGGATAAGTTGCCTTTCCCGGATGATTTTGCCCGCCACCTGATTCATGGATACTACGCAGCGACGAGTTACACGGATGCGCAGATTGGAAAGGTGGTCGCGGCACTGGACGAGTTGGGGATGGCAGAGAATACCTTCATCGTTCTTTGGGGGGATCACGGTTGGCATTTGGGGGATCACGGGAAGTGGTGCAAGCACACCAACTACGAACAGGCGACTCGGATTCCGATTTTGATTAGCGGTCCTGGGATCAAACCGGGTCAACGTAGCTCGGCTCTGATCGAAACGGTTGATCTTTATCCCACTCTGTTGGAATTGACCGGGCAGGCTATGCCGGAGACCGGTATTGCGGGAATGGGTTTGGATGGGAAAAGCCTGGTCCCGATCCTGAAGGATCCGAATCAGAAGGTGAACGATTATGTGTTCCATGCATATCCTCGGGCTGAAAAATCGGATGATACGAAGAGGAAGTTGATCGGACGGGCGGTCAGAAACGACCGCTACCGTTTGGTCGAGTGGAAAGAACCCAACGATCCACCAGAGAAAGCAGCGATCGAGTTGTATGATTACCAGGCCGATCCGTTGGAGAAAAAGAATCTGGCTCAAGAGAATCCTGAATTGGTTGCCCAACTTCGTGCTGTTTTGGCCAAGCTTCCCGAGGCCAAGCCCCAGATGGGTAATGAAGGCGCCCCTGAATCAGGGTACGAAAAGAAGGAGAAGAAGAAAAAGAAGAAGGACAAATCGGGAGACGGTGAGTAGAGCAAAGAGGATCATTCATGAAAAAATGTTTATCTGTCTTATTGGTCTTAGGTTTTGGATTCCTTGCACGGGCTGAGGAAACTGCAACTCCTAAAACGGCAGGGGGGAATAAACCGAACATCATTTTCATTCTGTCGGATGATTTAGGAGCCGATATTCTTAGCTGTTTCGGGTCGGATCAGTACAAGACTCCCAACCTGGATGCATTAGCGGCAGGGGGAATGAAGTTCACCCACACGTACGCTGCGCCACTTTGCGGACCTTCTCGGGCACTGATTATGACGGGGCGGTATGCGTTTCGCACGGGAGCGGTAAATCAGGACAAAACGGGTGGTTTTACCCCTGAGCAAGAGACCATGATGCCGAAAATCCTTAAAGAATCGGGCTATGTATCTGCATCCATTGGCAAGTGGGGGCAGTTACCCTTGATGCCTTCGAATTTCGGCTTTGATGAGTATCTGACCTTCAAGGGGAGTGGCATCTTCTGGAATACTCAGCCCAAGGGGAAGGATTATACCCTCAACGGAAAACTGGTGGAGCTCAAGGATAAGGAGTACATGCCCGATCTGATGCAAAAGTTGGCTGTAGATTTTATCACCCGCAATCAGGATAAACCTTTTTATCTTTACTATCCGATGTCTCATATCCACGGGGATATCCTCCCGACCCCCGACAGCAAAGAGGGGGCCACGGATAAGGAGCTGTATGCAGATAACATTGTTTACCACGATAAGTTGGTAGGGCAGTTGATCGCGGAGTTGGAAAAGCTGAAATTACGAGAGAAGACCCTGATCGTGTATGTCGGCGACAATGGAACGGCGAAAGGCGGGGCGGCCATTTCGACGGTGGGCGGAAAAAAGATCAATGGATCGAAGGGGTCGATGCTGGAAGGGGGGAGCTTGGTTCCGATGATCGTGAACTGGCCTGGCACCACTCCGGCCGGCCTAGTGTGTGCGGATATGATTGATTTCTCTGATTACGTACCCACATTTGCGGCAGTTGCAGGAGCCAAACTTCCTGAAAATGTGATCATCGACGGGCACAGTTTCCTTCCTCAGATCAAAGGGGAGAAAGGGACGCCTCGCGAGTGGGCCTACGTACAGTTGGCGCGGATGTGGTATGTGCGCGACATGAGTTGGAAATTGAATGAAAAAGGGAAGTTGTACGACATGAGTGGCGCTCCGTTTGAGGAGAAGCTTGTGCCTGCGGACAGTACGGATCCGGTGGCCGTGTCAGAACGGGCTAAACTCCAGGCGGCCTTGGATAAATTGAATCCTGCCGGCGGGATTCTAGATGACGGGGATGGCACCGGCCGTCACGGTGGCAAGAGTGAGAAAAAGAAGGATAAAAAGGCTAAGAAGGACAAAGACGAGACAAGCGAACCTTCCTCGGAATGATTTGAATGGTTCGATCCTTGGCATGAAACCGAGCCGGATTTTTTGGGTTTTGTTTTTCGTTGTCTTGTCTTCCTTCTGCCTGAGGGGGGAGGAAATTCTCTTTCAGGATGATTTTTCCGGTGATCTTTCCCGTTGGGTGGTGGAGCAGACTCCCAGCGGGAAAACCCAAGTGATCGAGGGAGAGATGGATATCGACGACGCCCCCGGGACGCACGACAAAGGGGGATGCACGGTTTGGTTTAAGGAGAAGATCTCGGGTCCCGTGCGCATCACGTACGACGCGACCATGGTTCAAAAAGGGGGTCCGAACGACCGGCTCAGCGATCTAAACTGCTTCTGGATGGCGAGTGATCCCAAGAATCCGGAGGATCTTTTCGTCGGTTCGAAGGAGCGGAGCGGGAACTTTAAAAAATACGACCCGTTGCGAACCTACTATGTCGGATATGGGGCCAATGAGAATGCCACCACTCGGTTTCGTCGGTATCCACGACCAAGGGACGACAAGGCTCTGAAGCCGGAATATGACCTCAGTGATGCCAAGTATATGAATGTCCCGAACAAAACTCTGAAGATCGAGTTGGTCGCCGATGGCAGCACCATTCAGTTCATTCGCGATGGCGAGGTCATTTTCACCTTTCAGGATCCGGAGCCACTGAAAGAAGGATGGTTTGGTTTCCGAACCACCCGGAGCCATATTCGTTTTGATAATTTCAAAGTCACCCGAATCCCAACTAACGGAGAAAAAAAATGAAAAAAACCATGCTCAGTATCCTTCTTGTCAGTTTTTCAAGCCTGTGGGCCAGGGAGATTCCTGTGCCGAATGTCGCCGCATTGGCCGGGGCTTTGGGCTCGGCGGGGCCGGGGGATGTGATCGTGTTGGCGAAAGGGAATTGGACGGATGCGGAGATCAATGTCGGGCGTGGGGGTTCGGAACAGAGCCCCCTCACGATCCGTGCCGAGAGTCCCGGAGAGACGATTCTGACGGGCGGGTCGACGCTGGAAATTAACGCACCCTACGTGGTGGTGGACGGATTGTATTTCTCCAAAGGGAGCATTGCCTCAGAAAAGTTTTCCGTGATTCACTTTAAGTCGCATCACGGAATGGTTCTGAACAGTGCGGTGGTGGATTACAATCCGCCCGCGTTTGAGGATGAATATTACTGGGCGTACTTCAGTGGAGATAACAACGTTTTGGAAAAATGTTACTTCAAGGGAAAGAACAACATGCATCCCCTCCTTGGGAACGCGATCGACGGGAGTCGGACCAACACCGTTCGGGGTTGTTACTTTAAAAACATCCCGCTCGAAGACGGAAACGGCCGTGAAATTCTTCGGATGTGGGGACCGGGGAAGTTTGATCCCAAGGATAAGGATGGGGCTTTCTGTCTGGTGGAAGGGAATCTGTTTGATGGTGCAGACGGGGAAGGAACCGAAATCATTTCGCTGAAGTCGAATTACAATCGAGTCCTGAGCAACACGATTGTGGGAAGTCGTGGGTGTCTAAATATCCGACAAGGCTCCCATAATGTGGTTCAGGGAAATATTTTACTTGGGAAGGGAGTGGTGGGAGCTCAGGGGCTGCGAATGTCAGGTTTCGATAACAAAGTGGAGGGGAACTACGTCTCGGGTTGCGATTGGGGAATCCGAATTCAGACGGGGGAATACACTGAGTCGGCCCTGACCTCGGGTTACCAGGCGAATATGAAGGAAAAAAAGAACAAAAAAGGGGAAGGCAGTGAGGTGAATGTTGCGAAGTATCCTCCTGTTCAAGATCTTGTCTTGGCACGCAACGTTTCCGTGAACAACACAGGGGCAGATTTAGAGGTGGGGTTTTCCTATAAGAAACATTGGCCTGAGAATCAGCTGGTTCTTTTACCCGAGAATTGTCAGATCAAAGAGAATCGGTTCATTCGGTCAACCGGTGGCGAATCGGTGATCGGGGCGCTACCAGACACGCAACCGCCTTTGGATAAGATCAAGCTTTCGCCCAATCATTATGAGAACAATCTGCTTTTGGGTGGGACCTGTGCTTACGCCCCTGCTGAATCGGGATGCAAAGTGGAGTCGATCCCCGCGGGGTGGTCGGTGGAGCAGGAGTTGGCGAACTGGAAGCCGTTGACGCCAGAAGATGTGGGGCCTGCTTGGGTCATTGCCTTGCGCAAGGCCGGGCAATTTGCGATTGAAGACGATAAGTCGTGCTATCGAAGCGAAACAGGTAGTGCGGATGACAAAGCTGAGAAAAAGAAGAAAAAGAAAAAAACAAAACAGAACTAGGACAGGCGTTTCGCTTTTCCAAACCTGTACCGCCTTTGGGTTGGTGCCGAGGTTCTAGTGCCGATCGGGGCAGGTGGTGCCCTCGTGCCAGGTGCTTTCGAGCGTTATGGTTTTCGGTTTGTCAGGGATGCCGCGCCGGTTTTGATTAATCTGTTCCGCGATGAGATCGACCGCCGCTGCTCCGATCTCTTCCGGTTGCTGGTTGGTTCCACTCAGTTCCCCTTTTTCCGGGGTCCAGTTCAGGTGAACGAAGGAGACATCGTCCGGCACGCGGAATCCGTTCTTCCGAATCCAGGTCAGGATCGGGCCGTGGTTGGCGAGGACGGCATCGGGCTTTTCCTTCTTCATCCAGGCGAGGACGGTCGCTTCGTCGAAATGGTCGACGAGGAGGGGCTCGATTTTGGCCAGTTCCGGATGGGTGTACTGCCAAGCTAGATAGCCGGCGAGCCAGCGGCTTTCCACTTTGGCATCAACGAATCGGGGCATGGCCAGACCGATCCGACGATGTCCGCGTTTTTGGCACTGATCCATGGCGAGGGAGAGAGTGTGGAACTGGCTGTTCGTCACCCGGTGGACTGGGATTTCGTTAAAGGTGTGGCCGAAGGCGACGGTGGCAAAGGGATCCCACGAGAGGGAGAGAGGCATTCCGTATGTGGGTAGCGGCGCGAGGAGAAGGCCACGGATGCCGCGAAGGTGCATTGTGCGGGAAAGATCGGCTGGGGATTTTTCACCGTTCCAGAGGGTTTCGATTCCGTAGCCCAAGGCGGTGGATCGGGCGGTGGCGCCGGTGAGGTAGCGGGCGAACGAGGGGTTTTCCTTCCAGCCGTCTCGGGTGGGGAAAGAGGTAATGAAGCCAAGATTGCAGACGAATTTTGTTTTTCGGGTTGAGCGGAGGGAAGTCATCAGGGCGCTGACCATGGGATTGGGGGTATAGCCGAGTTCTTCGGCCACTTCGGCGACGCGGGCGCGCATGGAAGAAGAGATACGGGGACTGCCCCGAAGGGCGAGCGAAACTGTTACCTTCGAGACACGGCACCTTTTGGCAATCGTATCGAGGGTGGGCTTCATTTAGTTCCACCTTAATGATACTATATATTCTGGCAAGTTAACACGTAAACCTGACCCTATCAAGCTATTGAACATCATAAGTCGTTGCAAATCAACAAAAGTAGCTTTTGATCATTAAAAATTATTACGCAAATAAATTATTTTACAAATCGATGCAATCGGTGCTATGTTACTGTTGTCTAGGAAGTAGCAATGAGTACTTATTTTGATCATGTGAAAAAAGGAAACTTGAACTTAACGCGTTGATGATTGTCTAAAATTATATGGAAAAGCTATCCATCCGCCAAACACTGAAGCGAAAATTTCAGCTATGGATTTTACCTTCAACTCTCTCAATCGGACTTTTTTCCGCCAGCGTTTCGCAGGCGGCGATGAGCAATAACTTTTCCTGGATTGGAGGAACAAGCACCAACGCAGCTTCCTCTGTTAATTACACTAACCTGACGAATGGTGGAAGCATGGCGGGATGGAATCTCGCTGGAAGCACAAACTCCTATGTTTATCGAGGAACGAATACGCAGACTGGGACACAAATTCTCGACTACGGCGGTGCTGCAAGCGTCTACACATATGGTTTAACGATCACCAACTGGGCGGGAGATGTGGTAATGACGAACTTGGCTGATTGGCGGATCGATTCTGGAGGCCTTGTCGCTTCCAATTCAGCAGCAAGCACACTCTGGATTATGGGTAGCAACGCCGTGGGGCAGTTGGGTGGAAGTCCGGTTACTTTCTCGGGAAATATGTCTGTTTACGTGACAGGTCTTGGGGGTCATAGCACAACAGCTAGAACGCTGACTCAAAACCTGACCAATCTCACGATTTCAAATTTGACTGTGAACGCTGCGACAGTCCAAACAAGTGCCACCCCACTAACACTTAGTGGCACAGGTAATACGACAGTGGTCGGTTCGATTTCCAATAAAACTCAGTTTCTTTCAAGCGGAGGAAATGCAGGATACCTTCTCGTAAACTCCGGCACATTGAATATCGCCACAGCAAGTTCTGCAAATACGAATTGGGTCTCGGGCTTGGTGCTTAGTAACAACGGAAGCGTTTATATTTTGGATCAACTCAGCCTGGGAAGCCCGATGTTTGATGTTAAGCTGGGTGGCACCAACGCTACGAATCGTACGACTTTTGGATTGCTGAATACTTCATCGGTCACCTCGGTTGCTCTCACCAACAATTTCGTCATCGCAAACACGGCGCCGGCGACCAATGTCTTTAAGGCCCAGAGCGGCAAAACGCTGACTCTCTCCGGAGCTATTTCAGGAGCCGCAAACGGAATGGTGGTGGCCGATGTGGGGACCTTGGTCTTGAGCGGTGCCAATACGAACTTGAGACTCCCTCTGGTCGTCACCAACAACGGAACACTGGTGGCGGCGAGCAGCAGCGCTTTGGGGGTGAGTAACGTAACTGTCGCCACTGGGTCAACCTTAAGAATTCAGGCAGCTGTTGCGAATGCGATCACGAATAGCGGTTCGGTTGTTGTGGCGGATGGGGGAACTCTCACCTCGGGCAATACTCTCACAGGAGCGGGAAGTTTGAGCGTCGGGGCTACCGCGCCTAGCACAGCGGCGTTCGCGAGCTCTTTAACTTCGGGTTCAAATCGCGTGGGTCCAGTTGCTCTTACCGGAAATGGGGCGTTGCAGTTGAATGCGGGGAGTGTGATCCAATCTTCCGGCGCTATTTCTGTCACTGGAACGGGTAATTTGATCACCCTGTCCGGAACCGTTGCTTCGGGTACGAATACTTTAGTGGTAGGTAGTAGTCTGAGTGGGGCGACTTCCTCCTCCCTTGGGTTAAATGGAACTGCCGTAGGAAATCCTGGAACTCCGATTGCTTTTGGGACTACCTACACAAACTCCGTCGGCGATCTCTATACATTCAATGCATCCGGCAGCACTTTACAACTTGTTGTCCAAGGTGGGGCGCAAACCCTTTCCTTTGCGGATGCGAGCGGCCTTTGGAATACGGATGCAAACAACAAAGATTGGAATAATGCGAATAATGTCCGCGTGGCATTCCGAAACGGGGATCTGGCGAGTTTTGTGAGTGGGGCAACGGTGACGGTAGATTCTGGTGGCGTTCAACCAAACCAAGTGAATTTCAGCAATCCAAGTCCGACCGCTGTTCAGGTTTCTGGGGGGAGTGTTACGACAGGTCTTGTCATAGTAAATGGATCGGGAAGTGTGAATGTTCAAAGCGACTTAAATTCCAGCCTAGGAATCAGTGTCAACTCGGGAGATGTCACTTTAGCGAAGACCAATGTCATCACCTCGGGTGGCATTACAGTATTGGGTGGAAATTTGTCCAACTCCGGAGCAACCACCATCACGGCGGGTGGATTGAATGTGAGCGGAGGAAGCTTGGCTGTGAGCGGATCGATTTCGGCCGGTGCGGTGAATGTGACGGGTGGTACGGTATCAGGTACGGGTTCGATCACGGGAACCAGTTTCAACGTGGCGAACGCTACTTATAACGTGGCGTTGACCGGGACGACGCCTCTGGCCATTGGTGGCTCTGCTACGATCGGGGGTGCGAACTCCGGATACAGTGGTCCGGTAACGGTCACCAGTGGAAATACGGTTTTGGCTAGCTCCAGTGCATTGGGAACAGGTTCCCTGACTCTTTCAGGAAATGCAGTTTTAGATTTGGGAGGCAACTCGGTCACCCAAAGTTCCCTGATTCTTCAATCACCGGTGACGATCAATAATGGGACGTTGAATCTGGAGTCGTTGTCCCTCAACAACAACATTAGCGGAGATGGTTTGCTGTCGGTATCGAACACGATTAGTGCAAATGTGATCTCCGTCACGACCGTTAACAACCCATTGATCGGAACGGCCATATTGTCGAAATCAGGTGCGGGAGACCTTGCACTTGGAGGAGTAAACGGCTTTAGCGGTGGGGTGAACTTGCTGGCAGGAAGGCTTTATCTGGGGAATGGCAGTTCATTGGGTTCGGGGCCTGTTACATTGACGGGAAGCGGGATTACGAATGAGGTGCGTGCCACGGCGAACAATCTGAACGTCCCGAATCCGTTTGTTCTTAACGGGAACACCCTTCAGCTTTCTGCCACAAATACTGGCTGGTCCTCCACTTGGTCGGGACCGATTAGCGGATCAGGCGGGGTTTACTATGCGTATGCTGATAACGGGCTGACTCTGGGCTCGACGGAAAGCTCCTTTGGTGGGGGTTTCAAATTTGGAAGTTCGGGAAAACTTTATGTGACATCGATCGGAATGGCGGGTTTCAATAGCCCGATCGGAACGAATGGCTTGATCGTATCCACGAATGGAACTTCAACCAGTGGAGCGGGCACGCTGCGGTGGATCGGTTATTGGGATGAAACTACTGACAAAACGTTTATTTTGTCCGGCAATCCGACTGGGGCAACGCCAGGGATCAACATTCTCAACGATGGCAATAATGCTGTACCTCTCACGCTAACCCTGAGTGGAAATATTGAAGCGAGAACGAACAGCCAGGCTGTGACGTTGGGCGCCTATAACGCCAATAATCTTGTTTTGACGGGTCAGCTCGTTGAGACGAATAGTGCTGTTATCAGACTGATTGTGGGAGCGAGCTCGAGCGGCTCGGTCACGATCAATCATCCGAGCAATAATATCAGTGGCGGGGTTACGATAACAAATCCTACCGCTTCTACCGTCAACACCCTCAAGGTGAGTAAGATTGGAAATGCCGGGGAAGCGAGCCCATTGGGTACCAACGGGACGATCGGCTTCGGACCGAAGACCAATTCCGCGATTTGTGCGCTTGTTTATACGGGCACAGGAGAAACGAATAACAAAAACCTGCAGTTTTCGGGGGGAACCAACGGCATCATGCAGCTCGAACAAGCAGGCAGTGGCCCGCTGAAGTATGGTGGAGTGTTGAGCGCGGCCGCCGCTGGAACTCGCACTATCAATCTTGTCGGATCTACCATTGAAGCGGCTGAGATCGCCAGCGGGATCAGTGATATGGGCGGATCGACGTCACTCACCAAGAATGGGACTGGAACGTGGACGCTGTCGGGTAACAACAGCTATAATGGCGCTACACTAATTTCGAACGGGAAGCTGGCTTTGGATGGCATCAACTCGGGTACAGGTCTTGTTACGCTGAGCACCAGCACATCGATTTTGAAGTTGAAACTCACCAATGGTTTGGTGAATGGTGTATTGGCAGGAACGAGCTCCACCGCGTCTCGCGGAACTGTAGATTTAACCCAAGGGGGTAACTACATCATGTCGAGTTTAGGGAATAGCGTGACAGCTGCTCAAAATATTAATTTCACCAATAGTAGCGGAGTTCTTTCGACCCTCACCTTTACGGCCCCGACCAACTATCTGACTTTAAGTTCAGGAGGATCCTCAGGTCGAACGATCCAAAACAGCAGCGCCAATTTGACCATGATCTTTAACGCCATCGATATCGGGTCGACCGTGGCTAATAACGCAACTTTTAACGGGGATGGAAGTTTTATTGTGAATGGGGCGATCTTCAACACCAACTCCGCTGTGATCCGGGATTTGGTCAAGAGTGGTACAGGTCGCCTGACGCTGAATGGGGCGAATACTTACAACGGCGCAACAACTTTGAGCGGGGGAACCCTTGTAGCTGGCAACCCTCAAGCTATTCCTTCCCCAACAGTCTCGGTGGCTTCGGGCGCTACATTGGAAGTCCAAGCCTCGATTACCAATACGGTTGTTAATTTTGGCACGGTGAGGATTGCCAGTGGCGGAGCGATGAGCGCTTCCCAAATCTCTAATGGTTCGTTGGAATTGGGTGCTGCAACGGGCCAAGCCAGTTTGGCTGTAAGTGGGGATTATCAAACGTTGAACAGTTTTGGGCTGACAGGAAATGTGGGAATCATGATGCCTGTTGCTAGCACGATCAGCGCATTGAGTGTGAGTATCTCTGGTACCAATAATACATTGACCTTAAGCGGTACGCCGAGCGTTGGGCTCTATACGCTGATTCAGTCCACAGGGAGTTGGACGATCATCAACCAGAACTTGGGCATTTCGGCGGTTGTAGCGGGTCAAACGATTCCTCTTGGAGGGAGCGCAACGATTGATGGCCAGACCTACACCTTCACGGAGCGCAGTGCGGAGAAAAAATTGGTTTTGAATGTGGTGGGTGCAGGAGCGAAAGACCTTACCTACAATGAGACCGTTGGGGGTGAATGGAATACAAATCCTACGAACGAGACCTGGAACAGTGTGTCTGGTTCTTCTGCCTTTGCGAATGGAGACTCCGCCATATTTAGTGGGACGGGTTCTACGGGCGTTACGGTGAGTGGCACGGTGGAGCCCGCCCAGTTGACTTTCACGATTGGCCAAGGCGTAGCGCTTAATCTTTCGGGCGGAACGATCAAAGCAGGTGCGGTGATGGTGGATGGAGTAGGCAGTGTCGCGGTGGGAGGCGCGCTTCAAGTGGGTAGCTTGTTGACTGTGAAGAGTGGTTCGATTGCCCTCAACGGAGCAACCAGCGCTACGGATGTGAGTGTGGTCGGCGGGACATTGGGAGGTGAAGGAACGTTGACAGCGGGTTCCTACGTTTTCACTGGTGGGACAGTAAGTGTTGCTCTCAGCGGTACCGGTACCCTCACTTTGGGAGGAAATGCCGTAATTAGCGGAAATAACAGCAACTTTAGCGGTCCGATCACCATGGCCAGCGGATCGGTGACGCTAAATGGTGCCAACCCTTTAGGAAGTGGGGAGATCGCATTGAGTGGGGGTTCATTGCTTAATCTGGATACGGATGGAATGACTTTGGCAAACCGGGTTCAACTTGGAACGGGTGGGGGAGGTGCTTCCGTACCTAGTAATCAAAATGCCACGATGAGTGGTGGAATTACGAATCAATCGGGAACAAACACGCTTATCAAGGCAGGGGCGGGTGCCCTGAGTGTTACGGGCAAGGTGGGGTTGGGCGTGAGTGGGGGGGATGCGATCAACTCCTACATAGGACTCAATGTAACTAATGGAGTCCTTCGTTTGGCTGGATCACCTAAATTTATTCAAAATGTCGCTGTGAATACCGACAGCAGTCTTTTGTTGGATGGGGTTCAGGTCAATACATGGGGATCAACAATTTCTGGGGCTGGGAGTGTGCAAGTCACGAATCAGGTTGAACTGAGAAATCTGGGTGGAAATTCGATATTCTCCAACTCTGTCCTAGTCCATCCTGGTAGCAGGCTTATTTCTTCCAACGGATACTCGAATGCAACAACTTACACGCTTTTTGCCAATGGAGTCAACGGACCTAATGGGAAATTGGAAATCGGCGGCACAAACCGGCTGACGGGAATCAGCTCAATTGGAAATATTGGAATCAACAGCGGTGCTGTTTTGAGGGTGATCAATGGAACGATCAGCAACACATCGGTGACAAACACTGGGAAGCTCGAGTTTAATAATAGCTCCGGAATTCTAGCGATCATTGGGACAAATGTCATAGCGGGTGTAACGAACTTCACGACTCAGGTGAATGGAAATATTGTTGGGAATGGGCTGATTTCCATATCGGGATCGAAAGATATCATCCTAAATGGAGAAGTGGGTGGCTCGAACGCATTGATTGTGGAAGGCACTTCTTCGGGAAGTTTCTGGCTCACTCGTTCTAACAGTTTCACAGGAGGAATTTTGTTAAGCAATGGCATCGGCACTACTACTGTAGTGGTCACAAATACAAACGCAGGGGTCATAACAAAAACAACAAATACCACGGCTAATATTGGAACTGGATCAATTCATTTCAACAGCCCTGAAGCTTTGGGAGCGGGTAGGATTGTGAATGCGAACGGAACTACAAAAGGGGCGTTGTACTACGAGGCGGCGAATGGAACATGCACAGTCACGAATGATGTCGATACGGGTAGCTCTTCAATTGGGGTTGTGGCTTTCGGTGTTGGGTCTGCCACCAACACGTTAAATTTGGATGGTCTAGTAAGCGGATCCGGAATTTTGAAGGTTACCGGTTCTGCGAGTGGTGAACTGCGGGTCAGGAATCCATTAAACAGTTATACTGGGGGAACGGAGGTTGGGAACGGGACGATCCACATCACCGATGGTGCTGTGCTGGGAACGGGCATCATCAACTTCGGAACGATATCGAACAGTATATTAAAAATCCAAGGTCCAGTTATCTTAAACCAATCGGTTACCATGACCACGAATAGCTACACCGCCATCGTTGATAATTCCGACGATGTTTCGATTGAAGGACTTATTTATCCAATGTCAGGATCGGGTGGTAATTTCACCAAGAGCGGAAGTGGTAAGCTAATCTTGAAGTTGCCTTACTACTCCGGAGTGACCATGGTAAATAGCGGCACGTTAGATTTAGCTGGCAATACTGTTTATGGGGCAGGGTTGGTGATGGTTTCTGGCAATCTTGAGAACGGAGCTCTATACAGCGCCCCTTCGGCTGGAATCAAAGCGAGTGGTGGCACTGTTGCGGCCGATCTAGGTGGGGAAGGGGGGCTAAACTTTGAGCCAGTAACGAACAGCGTCGTGAGGTTGTCCGGCTTGAATAGTTTCTCAGGGCTGATCAAGTTGGGCACAACGAATAATCAGACTTTGGAGGTGACGAGAGTTGAATCCTTATCACCGAATGCCGATCTCAGTGGTTCCTCATCTTCCGCGAATACTCCGACTTTATCTCTCCTCGCTGGAGGCGAGTACGCCATGAACCGGTACAGCGACGGAAATATGATTTTTGCTGGAACGGGCGCAACCACACTCACCTTTGCTAGCACGGGAGGGAACACGATTGCAGGTGGAAACAAAACCCTTACGGCTACCAATATGAACGTTGTCTTCCAAGGCCCAGTGGACTTAGCGCCGAACCAGACGAACAAATATATTGCCTTAGCTGGAAATGGTAACTTTACATTCCGTGGGCCGATCGTGAATTCGATTTCTGGGACCAATGCTGGGATTGTAGTTACAAATTCTGGCAACGTATGGCTTGAGGCGACCAACAGCTATGATGGATCCACAGTGATCCAACAGGGCACCCTGATTGTCGGGGCGAATGGGGCTCTACCGCCGATCAGTGCAATAACAGTGAACAGCGGTGCAAAGCTGAAGTTTAACAAGTCATCGGACGAAATCAGTGTCGGGGCAATGACTGTGGCTGGAAACCTGGAGCAAAACCTTGTCACGATCACCAGTTCGGGAGCGGTAAATCTTGCAGGATCAATCCTGACAGTAAATGGAACGCCTACCGGTCTCTCTTATACTTTGATCCAGGGTACTTCCTTAACCGGAACTCCGACGCTGAGTCCGGCGATCAGTGGTTATGAGCTGAGTGTTGATGCAAACTCAGTAAAACTGGTGAAATCATTTGTAGTGACTGGCTCAACATTTGACACCATCTATCCTCCAGGAAGTGAGGAAGTTGTTGGGCCCAATGGTCTCAAAAATCTGATGAACTACGCACTCGGTGGAACGGGGTCGAGTTCCAGTCCTGCACTCCCCGTGTTGACTGTTGGCGCCAACGGATTAACTCTGACGGCGAACATTAGAAATAATGATTCGAGTCTGAATATGCCAGGAAAAGTGGTAGGACAGTGGGCCAGAAGCCTAGAGGGGACTTGGACCGATTTCCCCCTGACGGATGTGATAGGTGCCACGTCGAGCGTGAATAATACAACGGTAAAAAGTATTACTGTGCCAATTGAGGCTGGTGAGCCGAGAAAGTTCCTGCGAATTAAGGTCTCTAAGTAGTAGTAGATCCGAATCAATATACGGAGTTCGGGGATCAGGCAGATTACTTCTCGAATTTAGGTCCAACGATCCGTTCGGAGTCACTAAGGCTCGCTAAAGACATAAAGTTTCAACGCGGTGGAGGTGTGCAGCGGGAGAATAGTGGGTCTAGGGTGGGGGCGTGAATAAGACGAATGCGTTGGCTGGGGAAGTGAGTCCCTATTTGTTGCAGCACGCCCACAATCCTGTGGATTGGATGCCGTGGGGCGAAGCGGTGTGGAGGAAAGCGAAGACGGAGAACAAACCGGTTTTTCTCAGCATCGGGTATTCGACGTGTCACTGGTGTCATGTGATGGAGCGTGAATCGTTTGAAAGCGAAGCGGTGGCTGAGGTGTTGAATCGGGATTTTATTTCAGTGAAGGTGGATCGGGAGGAGAGGCCGGATGTGGATCGGGTCTATATGACAGCGGTCCAAGCGATTACGGGGCAAGGGGGGTGGCCGTTGTCGGTCTGGTTGACTCCGGAGGGGAAGCCGTTTTATGGGGGGACCTATTTTCCGCCCATTGGAGGGCATGGGAGGCCTGGGTTTGTGGATGTGTTGGATCAGATTGCAGCGGCGTGGAGGGAGAGAGGGGAGGAGGTGCAGGGGTGGGCGGAGGAGTTATCGCAACGGCTTCGAACTTTAGGGCAGGGAACGGGGGGGAGTGGTGTATCTGATGAGGAGAAAATTCTAAAGGCCGGAACAGATGAGATGGCAATGGAGTATGACCGAAAGCACGGGGGATTTGGTGGGGCGCCCAAGTTTCCAAGGCCGAGCCAGCCTCTTTTCTTATTGAGAAGGTCTTATGCAGAAAAGAGTGAGCAGCTTTTGGATATAGTGAGGCATACAGGCCGAGCGATGCGGATGGGTGGGATCTACGATCAGATTGGGGGAGGCTTTCATCGATACGCAGTGGACGGGGAGTGGGCGGTACCTCATTTCGAAAAGATGCTCTACGATAATGCCCAGTTAATGGGGCTGTATGCGGAGCTGGGGGTGGCGTTAGGGGAGCAGTGGCCTAAGGATGTGGTGAAAGGGATCGCTGAATACATGGAGAGAGACTTGAGGGTGGAAGGGGGAGGGTTGGCATCGGCCGAGGATGCAGACAGTGAGGGGGCAGAGGGGAAGTTCTATGTGTGGACAAGGAGTGAGATACGGGAGCTTGCGACAGAGGGGGAATTTAAGTTAGCCGAGGAAATATGGGGAGTCACCGAGGCGGGGAACTTCATGGATCCGCACCATCCAGTGAAAGGGTGGAATATTTTAGCGCTCCTAAGAGTTCCGGCGGCGGATGAGGATGATATTTTGGATGGTTTGAAAGATAAAATGAGGAAGAGAAGGGAGGGTAGGATTCGTCCAGGAAAAGATGATAAGGTGCTGACCTCTTGGAATGCGTTAGCAATTTCAGGATATGCGAAGGCGGCGCGGTGGGGTGGGGGATCCCATTATGCGAAAAGTGCGGAGGAAATATGGGAGTTCTTGGAAAAGAATCTTTTGCGCAAGGACGGAACACCAACGCACCGTTGGCGAAACAGAAAAAAAGATGATACGCATCTTCTGGAGGATTATGCGGAGGTTTTGCAGGCCCTAGTCGATCTCCATCAGGTCACCTTAAAAGTAGAGTATCTCAGGCAGGCAGTGGATTTAGCAAAAAAGATGTTGAATACGTTTGAAGACAGGGAAAGGGGTGGATTATGGGCGAGCGTGGATGAAAGTCTCATTGCCCGAATGAAAGACGATTACGATGGAGCAGAACCGAGCGGAAATGCCGTTGCGGCACTTGCCTTGGCTGAGTTGGCACGCCTTACGGATCAGGTGGAGTGGGAGAGTGCGGCTCGGAGGATTCTCGATTGGTTGGGTGAGAGGATGAGGAGACTGCCTCAAGCTGTTCCCCACGGCTTGATGGCACTGCAAAGAATTGGGGAGCGCTCGACTCGATTGATCTTAGCTGGGACAGATCGCAAAAAATTCCTAGAAGTTGTGGCGAATGTTTATCGACCTGATGTACTGATCACGGGAGCGAGCGAGGATCATCCAAGTGAATTTGTCCGAAAGCTTGAAAAAGAGACAAGAAGGGGAACGGCTTATTTATGTGAAGGGGGAGTGTGTCGAAAGCCCGTGGAAAAAGCTGAAGAGCTTGAGAGAGCCCTCCGTACGATCTGACCTGCGACCCGAAGGGGATTAAGGAGAACGGGCGGTGCGAAATCCGATAAAGGGTGCCCCTGTGGTGGAATCTGTAACTCGGATCGACTTTGCATTGGAGACAGGAAAGAGGTCGCTAAAATTACCACCAATAAAGACAGGAGTAAGTGGATTGGGGGAGGCTACCCATTCGCTGAGGTTTCCGCCTAAATCGAAGTGTTTGAAGGGACCTATATCCGCAGGATTCGTTTCGGCTGGCATCATATGGTCGTAGGTTTTGAGTTCTGAATCCTTTTTTCCTAATGCGAGATTGATACCGAGGGCATCTGAGTTCGTTCCCCAAGGGTAGGGGCGTCGATCGTTACCCGAGGCAGCACGCAGCCATTCGCTCGTGGAGGGAAGCCGACGTTTTTTCCATTTTGCATAGGCATAGGCGCTCGCGTAGTTCACAAAGAATACAGGGGTATCGCGGGTAATACGGATCTGACCATTGTACTTGTCCCCTCTACGAGCTCGATTCAGAATATCCTTCCATCCGGGGGGCTCTAGATCCCTAATTGTAGATTGAGTTCCGACTGTCGTGGGAGGGAGCAAGGTTTTCCAATTTTCGATTTTAGGAAGTGTTTCGAGGAACTTCTCGTACTGACCAATTGTGACTTCATGTCGGTCCAGATAGAATTCTTTCACATCCACGTCAGAGCCTGTAACAAAGACTCGCCCTGCCGGAACGAGGATTTCCTCGTGTTCGAGCGCGCCGGGACGATCAAGAAAAAGACGATCATAAATTGTCCAAGAAGCGATTGTCAAAAATGCGACAGCAGCAAGGGACCCTATGGCGATCGTCCAGCGGCGTAGAATACGGGCCTGAACCATCTTTTTTGCGGCTTCGATTTCCTCGTCTCGAACGTGGACTACTTGAACATCGGCAAGTTGACGTTCGAAATTGCGTGTTTGGATTAGAAGATCGAAGGCGGATGTGCCTGGGTTTCGAAGGATCTTGAGAAGAGTCGATGTGGAGGGGGATGGGGGAAGTAGGGGTTCGAGAAGAGATGCAAGCTGGTTTGAGTTTTCGAAATGAGAAGATTCGGGGAGTCCAGGGTAGGCGACGGGGTTGCGGAGTCGGGGAGTTCCGTTGGGGGAGAGAGTGTAGTCGTACGGACCGAGAAGTCGGGATGGGATGGAGGAGGATTCCATTTCGGAGAGCACGGAAGCGAGAGTGGTCGCGAGGCGTGCTCCCGAAAGAAGCGTGAGTGGGGTATTTTGGTTTTGAATGTGGAGAAGGGTGGGGTGAAGAACGGGCTCCAGAGCCACGAAGATACGATCATCGGAAGGAATCGACTCATAGATTGAGTAGACGGAGGCGTGGTTGAGACGGGCGTAGGCACAGATCTTTTTTGAAAACGTGGGGGAACCTGTCGGGGGAACAAGAAGTTGGACTTGGCGTTCGAGTTGTTGATGTTTGGCCCAGTAGAGTCGACCCAAAGGGTGGGGGCCAGCAGGAGATAGAACTGAGTAAGGTCCGAAGGAGCGACCTGAAAAGTTTTCCATTAATTCTGCCATTGCGAGTGGCAGATGATCATCGGCTTTGAGACATGGAATGGGATAGGCAGGGGGTAGGGTTTGAGAAAGGTCGAAGCGGCTGACGATTCCGACGGGAGTTTCTGGGTATGTTTCAGCCAGAAGAAGTAGGGGTCCGGACTGATCTGCGTCGCCCCAGAAGATGTCGCTAAGGAGGAGGGAGGTCCGTGCGCCTGAGGCCAAAGTTGCAGCAACAGAGGCAAAATCGGTAAGCAGT
>Ga0304730_1001166_pt1 | contig 20508 bp, 13 predicted proteins | sample M_130628_MF_Meta_FD_190474 | JGI IMG/M metagenome (GOLD analysis project Ga0304730, IMG submission 190474) | Freshwater microbial communities from Lake Montjoie, Canada to study carbon cycling - M_130628_MF_MetaG (v2) (version 2) | ecosystem: Environmental > Aquatic > Freshwater > Lake | place...
TTGTTGTGCTCCTGAATAATTTGTATTAAATGGTGTATTTGTTTCTTGTCGAATTGTTTCTTTAGCGTTGTCAACATATGCTGAAATGGTTGCTTGTTGTGCTCCTGAATAATTTGTATTAAATGGTGTATTTGTTTCTTGTCGAATTGTTTCTTTAGCGTTGTCAACATATGCTGAAATGGTTGCTTGTTGTGCTCCTGAATAATTTGTATTAAATGGTTTATTTGTTTCTTGTCGTACTGTTCCTTTTGCATTATCTGTATATCCAGATGTTGTTGCCTGTATAGGAGCATTTACCATTGTATTAAATGGTTGATTAGTTGTTTGTCGAACAGTTCCTTTGGCATCATCTGTATAAGTAGTGGTTGTTGCATATTGTGAACTGGACATTATAGTATTGAAAGGCTGGTTAGTTGTTTGCCTGACAGTACTTTTAGCATCATCGAGAAGCTGTGAGATGGCTGCATATTCTGCGGTTCCAACATTAGTATTAAAAGGTTGATTTGATACTTGTCTAACAGTGCTTTTAGCCTGATCAGATTGATAAGCAACAGTTTGATGTTGTTGTGGCGCAGTCATTGTGTTAAATGATTGATTTGTTGTTTGTCTTATCGTGTTTTTGGCATTATCTGTATAATTTGATGTTGTCGCCTGTTTAGCTGCACTTACCATTGTGTTAAATGGTTGGTTTGTTTCTTGTCTTTCAGTTCCTTTTGCGTTATCTGTATATGTCGATGTTGTTGAATATTGAGATGGAGCCATCATAGTATTAAAAGGTTTATTAATAGTTTGTCTCACAGTGCTTTTAGCATCATCAGTATAAGTGGATGTTGTTGCATATTGAGATGAAGTCATCATAGTATTAAAAGGTTTATTAGTAGTTTGTCTCATGGTACTTTTAGCATCATCAGAATATGCGGCGACAACGAATTGTGTGGTTGCCATACCAGCTGGACCATTAATATCATAATTAGTGGTATCACGTTGAGTTTCTGGAATTTGATAACTACTATCTTTACCTTGACTGGCAGATTTAATAGCACCACCATTTGAAACATTTGGAAGATTATCTAATTGCTGTTTGAATGGTTCCGCTAATTGACCATACGTCTCTGCTGAAAATTTAGATACTGAAAAATTAGAAGGACCATATTGTTCGATGGAATTGATACGTGCAGTATCTTTTAAGATGTAAGGAAGAGGTGCTTGACTAGCATTATTAGCAGCACGTCCAGCCCATAAAGTATCAGGAGCCCATTCAGTAAATTTGTCAGGTCGATAATGTTTAACATCACCATAAGATTGAGAGTTAGTGCCTGCATCTCCTAATTTGCCGGGATTAACTGGAGCAGTATATGTTTGTTGTGGATTAAGTTTATTTCGAAGTTCATTAGAAGTTTTATATAAAATGCGTGTATTATCGTGTAGACCACCTAAATTTTGTATAGAAGGGTCTAATCCAACACCAGGACCAACTTGTTCAGGTTCAAAAGGTCGTTGTCCGTTTTGTTTAATGCTATTACTGGACATATAACGAGCACGCATATCATCAGAGTCCATATAAACAAAACCATCTTTTTTAGAATCTTCTGGTTTAAAAAATGCTTCAACTTCATGTTTTTTCGGTTTCAAACCAATACCTGTAAAATTACTCAAATAAAGAGAACTATTTGATTTATCATTATCAACTATTATTTCGCGTCTGCTCGTAAATGGAACCATGTTTTCAAACAAAAAATCTTTTTTATCTACTACACCATATGTCATATCAGTATCATTTGTATTAAATTGTGTCCATTTACTGTCGAATAGAGGATTAATATTATTTTTACCTATATAATTATTAGAATATTGATTAGCAGAGAGAGGACCATTACGGTTATCAAACTTAGCTAAATCGAATTGCTTGTCAAACCCGATAGATTCGATTTTATCATCATTGGCAACAGGTCCAACAACGTGATCATTAAAAACGGAACGTGCATAAGGAGCGATAATATTAAATTGTTTAGGGTTAATTACATTTCTTTTTTGTTCATTATAATATTTATTTTTAAGATTATTAACATTATCAGTATAATTGGTGTCATAAATGCTTGAACCGATTGTTTCATTATATAAAAAACTCATAATTAAAATATAGATATATTTTAATTATATAATATATTTTATAATTATTTAATAATTTGATCCTGTAATAGAATTGAATTTTCTTGCATCAATACGCATCTGCGCGTTAATTTCTTCTAATTTCATTTTTGTATCATATCTTGTTTGAACACCTTCACGGACATTACCATATGTTGGTGTGTTTGCTTCACCATAATAAACCCATGCTCTGGGATCTATTATTGGATATGAAAATGCAGGATATGGTTTTTCAGATATATGTAGAGGCTCTTCTAATCTGGTATAATTTAAATCAAGAAAATTATTGCAAGATTCGGGTTCTTTTTTAAAAGGCAAATTGTTATAAGTATTATTTAGTTTTTGATCACGTTCAATCAAAGTTCTTTGGGTCATACAGCGACTTAATGGAATATCTAATCCATATAATGAATTTTCAACATCAATTGCATTATTATAATCAATATTTAGTTCGGAACTGTTCATCAAACGAGTATTACGAGGACCATAATTTGAAAAACAAGCTGAAGGATTTTTTTGAATAGTGTTATTGGTCCAAACACCAGGACCCGTAGAAATATTAACGGTTTCTTTATTATTACATTCATCATAAAGGGTTCTTGAAAAAATACCACTCATTATCTATTATTATAATAAAGAATTATATATTTTTTTATTATTAAATTAAAAAATATATATAATAAATATTGTTATTAATATTTAATTATAAGAAAATGGACTTGCATACGGTTTCATATTCGTTGGAACTACCATACGATCACATAATAATGGTTCACTTACTGCCTTGAATTTATTACATGCTTCTGATTTTGAACCACCTCGTTCTGCACATGCCTTGTCACACTTCTGGGCATAGCATGGAATAAATTTATTCACATCACAATATGTGTTTAATCTTGTCAAACCATATAAATCACTCTCTACATCTGTTCTGTAGTCAACATTTTCACGAGTGTTCGTCATACTCCCATCATTTGATTTGCATAATTTGCATTCTACATGTGCAAATTTACCATCACAAGTTGCTACAACGTTATTTTTAAGAGTGTTCTCAAATGCATCTACCAAAAAATCATAATCTCTAAATTGACGTGTGCTCTGATTAACAGCTTGAATTGTAGCACATTCATCATAAATTAAATTTGATTGAATACCTGACATATTATAATTATATTTTATAGAAAGATTTTAAATTTATAATTATATATAAATTTAAAATTATTATACCTTTTTTATTGGAAATTTGTTATCATTTTTTTATATGTCCTTGTCGATACTCCTTCACGTGTCTCCCATTCATATGGCAAATTTGAATAATTTATTTTTAATACATCCGGGGGCGTCATTGTTCTGTTTGTCAAATCTTTTTCTCTCGCGTTTTGATCCACATAAGCACGAGTGTCTTGACCAATATATGTCTCCTGATAATTATTCGGATTCCCAAAACCATGTCCTTCACTCTTTCTAGGAGGTGATTGATAATCCGACCAATCTAATGTTTTCTTTTTCTGTCCACAACTTTGTTTGAATTTATTTGATAAACTATTATGCTCCTCTTCCGATATTAATAAATCATATGCAGTTTTTAATGTACTCGGATTTTCAACCACATCATATCTACTGTAGTTCTCTAATGATACTCCAGATACATTGTCTATATTATAATTTATACGTTGTGATGCTGTGCAATCTGTTGGTTTTATAAGGTCAGATTCAAGATCAGTATATGCATTAAAAATAGCAGGTGCGAATTGTCTATTTAATAGGGCAGATGACATATTCTGATTAAACTCCTTTTTTGTATACACATCCCCACGATCTATTGATTTATCATTATTTTGCTTATTTAATTCTGACAACATTGGAAATGTTGAATATCTTCCTTGTTCAGATGGAATAGAATTATAAATTTTATTAGTTGGGACGATTGGATTTAAATTTGGAGTATTGTCCACAAAAAATTTAAGTTTTGAATCTACTTTATTATTAACTTGAGCCATATAATTAAAAAAGAAATTAAAATTAAATAATATTAAATAACATATTATTTAATAATTAAATATAATATTTTTCATTTATCACATATGGTGTAATAATAAAAGCTAATAGTACATCAAGTGTATAATGATTATGGCTAAATATTATTAAAAATGCTTGCAACACCGAATATATTGTTGCATATTTATTTGTTATTATCTTGTTCTTCTTTAAAAAATGTAATATTAATAAAACTATCGTCATATGCAATGAATATATTAAATCATTACAACCTCCTAAAAATATCATCTTAAAAATATTATCATTATAGCTACATTTTTGCGATGAATCTGGTAATATTGTAACATTCATTAATACTGTTTTTATCAAAACAAGTATCGTAAGATATTTTATAAATAATATTACATCAGTCTGTGGTATATTCTCTACTGATATATTATATATAAAAAAAAATATCAATGATAAGATCATTATTTCACTAAAAAAAGAAACTGATTTAATATTAAAATTATCATAGTGCAATATGTCTGGTAATTTATAATCATTAATATATTTACCGTTCTTACTTACCATATATTTAGATATCGGATTTATTAATAATAAAACAATCAGTCCAATTGTTATTATATTAAAATTATTTTTTGTCATATATTATATTTATATATATTTGTAACCAAAATCTGGCATTTTCTCTACCAACACTTTTATTGTCTCATAAATACTATTTATCGTTCCTATCACATCATCTATTACTGATAATATATTTGTTGTACACTCATATTTTATCTCAACTTGATTCACATTTGGATGACCTACTTTATATCCAGCAAATAATATATCTTCATGATCTTGTAAATAACTCGACAACAAATTCCCTAATGTATACTGTTCTCCCATCATCGTTATTGTCCCATTCCGTAAATGTTCCGTTGATATATTATCCTCATTCAATTTATTTTTATTATATGACTCCATATTATATTTCGAAATGTTGCTTATAAATATTTCATGACTCATCTTTAATTTCTGTTGGATTATATTACACGCACGAACTAATATGTCTTTCTCTGATATCTGACGTCTCGATAATACCGAAAAATTAAAACTATTCTCCGGATCTTTCACATCCTCCTCAAAATAACACATTGAACATGGACTATATGTCGCATTAAACATTGCAATATTTAAATTAGATGACATTATACACGCAAATTCTTGTAATGGTTGTAATTGAACTATCAATAATGGATTCGAATATATATGTGATATCTGTTCATTGTTATAATAATATTTTACTCCTGCTGTGTTCGTCATTACATTCATTATATCATTGTCTGATGGATTCTTAACACTGATCACTATCTTTAAATTCTCACTGATATCCTCCTTATTCAACTTGTCTGATGTTATGTCCACTTCTGCTGAACCTAATGTCGCCCTATACTCTAATTGTTTACACCTCTCTAACGTCTTTTCATCATTCAATACATTTAATTGTTTTAATTCCTTCTTCTTGCGATATTTATTATTCAATTCTTTGTTTAAATATATCGGAAAATTACTTAATCTTAGACGCATATAATCATTGTTAAATACACTCGTATTTTTTGTTATGTTTATATTGTCCTTATTGAAACTATATATCGGTATTAATGTTAATATCACACGCCTTAATGTGTTCACTATTACTGTGTTTACCATCTTTCCATAAATATTTAACTTACAATAACTGGTCTCATATCCACCTACTTCATCACTGTCTTCTAATAATTTTATATTAATATCCATCTCTTTAACACTCTTTGAAGATGCTTTTGATAAACTCATATTTATATATACATTGATATATTTAAATTATATTAAATTCTTTTTATTTCAATTTTTTAAAAGGTTTATAAATTGAGATTGGAGCTATGCTCCAATCATAATTTATAAACCTTTTAAAAATATTGATGAAATTTCGTTAGTTTCATCGTTTCACGATGAAACTTAGGAAATTATATCAATTTTTTATTTCTATATAATCCATAATCTATATATCGGAGGTTTTACCTTTTAAAAATATCAATCTGATGGTTGACGATTGCCGATATAATATGGCATAGGTTTATATAAATGATATGTTGTTGTTTTTTTTTTATATGTTCCACCTTTCATATCATCATTAGTATCATCATCATTATCGTTATCAGTGTCAGTATCAGTTTCGTCGACAATACCCAGAACATTTTTTTTATCAGATTCAAGAACAATATCGTCTAAATCAGTAATAAATTCTGACATTTTTTTAGCTTGATTAATTACATTTAAATCATGTTGAGTTAATTTGGAGGTGTCATAAGTTTTTTCTAAAATTTGGTTAGTTGGTGGTAAAGGATAGTCTGAAACTTTCTTAACATTTGCAGGATCAACATAAGATTCACCATATAATTTTTTTGCAGTATTTTCCATAATAGCATCAAAAAGATATCCATACATCTTATCTGCTGTTTGTGAGTAATCTTGTTGAAATGTTATTGTTTTATTAATTTTATTAGTTTTCCAGCTTTTTGCCAAATATGCGAGATGCATATCGACTTCCATACGCGGAATTTGTTTATTTTTTACAATATCAATAGTGAGAGAACTAAGTAGGACAGGATTTGCTTGAATAGAGATATGAAAATCGGGGAAAAACTCAAGTCTTTCAGGTGGAAATGTGTAAGATACAATAATATATCCATTATAAATTTTATGTTCATCGTCTTTATCTTTATTAAAATCTTTATCTCTATTAAGTTTTTGTTTAAGAATCTCATTCATAGCAGGGAAATTGATCTGATCAGCAGATGTGATTAATTTATTATCAGGAACCAATTGTGTAACATATATAATTTCAAATTTAAGATTATCGGCGAGGGTTTTTACAATATCATCCATTTCAGACCACCATAAATAACCACTTACAAGAATTATAAATTTTTTATTTTTTTGTAAAAAAACATCAACAATGTTCATTTATAATAATAATAATATATTAAAAAAATAAAATTTGTATATAATTGATGAGTTAAAAATATATATTTTTTTAATAATATATATTATTATGACTAATGTATTATTTTATTCAGAAACTTGTCAATATTCAATGTCATTTATTAAAAAATTACATGATGAAATAGCAATTGCGGACAAAAATAACGATATTACACGTGAACAGTTCTTGAAAAATATTAAACTTGTCAATATTACAACTCTAAAAACTATTCCTGATTATATTAATACTGTTCCAACTATTATTGTTAATAATATTAATGTTCCATTATCTGGTCTTGATGCATTTACATGGTTAGATAAATCTAAATATTTTTATAAACCGACCAATAATATTAAACATAATGTTAGTCAAACAGATGTTATGAAAGATAATTTTTATGCAAATTCACAACAAAATATAGTTGTTAACGATAATATAAAAAATAAAAAAAGTGATGTATTTGCAAATTTAAAAGATGAAGATGATGATATTATTACGAATACAAAATTTAACGGTGCAACACAAAATACAACAATAATAGATACAAATAAAGGGCTAATAGATGGAAATGGAGAAAAACCAAATGCAGACGCACAAACACAAAAAATAGATAGTTTAATAATACAACGGAAATATCAAATGCAGCAGTTTATAAATGGATCTAAAAAACGATAATATATAAAAATATTATTTTCATATAAACTATTTAAATAAAGATCATTTATAATACAATTATATATATATATGAACAATAATAACAATTCTCGATCAAATTTATCAGATATTGAAATTACATATTTCAAATTGATTGACAGTTTTTACGAATTATATCCAGACAAAAAAGATAAAGTAAAAATGAACGAACAAGATATGAATTCTTATTTAAAACAATTTTGTGACAGATTAAGAGAAAAACAACAATATTTCCAATTATTAGTAAAACGTGATGGTAAAATGTTTAAAGGACTTAATGTCACTCTACTCCCAAAACTAAAAATGGAAGTTGTCCTAAATCTAACTGAAAATGATAAAGATAATGAATCTAAGAAAAAAATTGTTGACAATATGTGGGACACCATCTGGCTTTTATATCTCTTAGGTGAAAGTACTTATGATGAACCAGACCGAAATAAAATGAGTAGAATAGCACTTGCTTTAGATGTAGTGAATAAAAAGCAAATAGATGGAGAATTATCAGATACAAATAAACCAAATATGTTCAATGCATTTAATAACATTAATATGGCAGAGGTAAACGACATAATGGGTTCATTAAACAATGGTAATTTAAACAAGGACAATATTAAAGACATGTTAGACAAAGTTATTGCAAATCCAGAACTAACGAGTAATTTAAAAAGTATGATGTCTTCGATGGGAATTGATGGTGAAAATCTTACAAAACCAACTGAAAACAGTAATAAATTCGTAAATGATATATTGGGAGACATCAAATCAAAATTTAAATTGGATTCAACAGATGGTAAGATAGATTCTAAAAAATTTGTTGAACAATTAATGAGTGTTGGGAATACAATTGGAGATTCATATAGTAAAAAATTAGGTTCTGGTGAACTATCAATCAATGATATTATAGGAGCTGTTTCGTCTATGGCTACAAACCCAGATGAAGGATCGATTAGTGATCTAACAAATTCATTACAATTAGATAAATTAGATTTGAATGAAGTATTGGATGAATTAAAGGGACAATTGAATGGGAAAATCCCGCCTGAATTATTAAATTCATTAGGTGGTATGGGATTAGGTGGAGCTGGTGGTGATGCTTTAAAAAATCTAAACATGAGTTCATTAATAGGTTCAATGATGGGCTCAATGGGTAAATCTGATGGAGCTGTTCCTGAGCTAACAGAAGATCAAAAAAAAGAACTTGAAAAATATTATGAAGATTTAAAATTATAAAACATAATAAATAAAAATTAAATTATATATATTAATAATCAGCTATTAATATATATGAGAATCGAAGAATTATTTTTGATTGTTGTCAGTATATTTTTTTTTAATATAAAACTTGGATTAGTTGTAGCTATATTATTTGGACTGATGTATTGTCTACATTTTAAACATAATCTAACAAATAATATAAATATTAATAAAAATAATAATCTTGATAATTTTAAAGAAAATAAATGTAGGAAACCTACGATGAATAATCCATATGGTAATTATAATATGGGTGAAAATCCTGATCTACAATCTTGTGATAATGATGATGATAATTTAACAAAAAAGAAATTTAATGAATTCAATGTTTATGAAAATTCTAATGAAAATACTGTTGGTTCGTCTAATAAATTAATGAGAGATTTTTATACAACACCAATAACTGAATATCCAAATAATTCAACAAAATTTGCATATTGGTTATATCGCGATGTAAATTTGACGTGTAAAAATGACAATAATTGTTTTTTATTTGATGATATAAGATTTCACAGTAGATAATTTAGAAAACTGAAAGGATTGAGCATTAATCTTGGTGATTGCATAAAAATATTTTTACTGTCCCTGAACTATTTTTCGTATGAGATCTTTATTCTGGTCAATAAGATCCATTTGTTTATGACATTTGATATGTGGATCATTATTAGACATGATATATAACAATGAATATTTATCTAAATACGGTGCATATGGTTCTAAATATGCAATAATTGGAGGTTTGACATGCATCATATCTAATTCGGGGTTTGATTCTAACAAATTTTGTTTACTAAAAATATATGTATCACTATAATCATTTTTATATTTATAAAAATATATTTTTAATTTTTCGAGAAATTCATTTGGTTGATTATTACAGAATACTTTATTTTTAGAATAGATACCAACATATTGTGATGCTGATGCATTCTGTTTCTGATCGATAAAAACACCAATATAATATTGATAAAACATTTTTAATTTATCGAACCATTGTGTAAACTCATCTTTAGTATTAACATATTTTATGGGGTCCTCATCATTATTCGGTATTATTTTTGTTCTATAATACTTATCAAGACTTCTCAATCTGTTATGTATAACAAAAATATCAATCAACATTAAATATTTAATTAGGTGGACATAATAAACAAACCAATAGGCATTAATGCCTCTAAAAATTGGTGCACCAGATACTATTGATTTCTCGTATTTAAATTTTTTTTTATCTGCAAAATTTACAGAGTTCATATTTGTTGGATTCCCTTCCTCGTCATCCATATATATGTTGTCGGGCGTATCTCTTAAACTTGCATCAGTTGTAATCTTATCTACTGATGAAATATCTCCTCTCAAGTGATTTGGTAGTTTATTTGGTAATATTTTATGCTTGATAGATCCAGTTTGTGAAGGTCCATCATAATAATAATATCCTTTTATTTTTGATGTATCACCGTATGACAAACGATAGTCAACAGAACCATCTATTATTATGCTCTTATATTGATTTGGATCTATAATGGATGATGATTTTTTTGTTAGTACATAATTTAGTGATGCTGATGTAGTTGCATCTGATTCCAATAATAAAATCCAGTCAACTAAATCCCTGTCAATATCCCTGAAACTAACGTTTCTTATTACTATATTATCTGTGAGAAAATCATCATGAATACATACATTTGCATCTGAGTCTGCACCATCAGCAAGTGCATCTTTTGCAAGTTCTTCAAGTGTACTATTTGAATCACTGAAATCTGTATTAGGTAGTTTTTTATTATCTATAAGATGATTTGCAAAGTTAAAATGTTGTGTTTTTGTTGACGGAATTTTTCGATCTCTCGTTGGTCCCTGAGTTTTAAAAGCAAGATAATCTATTAGAGCAGCAACAGATGTATTAATAGTGATAGATTCGAATGGTGCTAATAAATCCGACTTATCATTTATTTTCGCAATATCTAATAAATATTCTTTAATATATTTCAATGGATTTGTTTGTAATAATATTAGCCCATCTATATAATTTTTACTCGATTGGAACATTTTTGAGCCTTTTTTTATATTCTGTGCTTTCTCTCTATCACATATCCTTTTTATTGAAGTCGTTTCATATCCACAGCCAAATGTAAATCCATATTTTAAACTATCCTCATCTATTGAACCATCTTCCTGTTTCCCGGAACCCGATACGATTACAAGACTTAAACCTAATCCAAATTGTTTGCTATTTGAATTCGTTAAATTGTCTGTATTTGTTGGATCCATATATGACATAAATTTGAACAATGGATTCATGTATACAGATGCTTTAATAATTTTCTGAAATAATTCATTATATTTATATACATCTGGGTCTGTTGTTGTGTCGTGTAATACTTTATCTTTAATAGCATTATCTAGCGTTATACCATCTTTATCATATTTGCGCGTAAAATAATATTTTGATTCATTATCAGCACGGTCCGTGTGATTAAATGCAGCTATGTGAGATGCATCTAATGAACTATCCGTAAATTGTTTGCCTCCGGACTCCCTCTCAAAAGTGAATGTTGATTTATGTTGTTGCGTTAAATCATATTTTGGTTTTTCTACGAACGACGATTTAATATCTTCTTGACCAGGCAAATCAACAATAATCAATGTTACAAAATATCGCCATACGAACATATCACGTCCATATTCATCTTGAATTTTCACTCTCTTGGGTTCTTTTAATTTCATTACAAATTCATAAAATATGATTGAACGTGAACTTTCTGGATTATTTGCTGTTTCTTTTATTCGTTTAATAATATCATATTCAGATGGTGGTGTTCCGTTATTATTATATAAAAAACTGTTCCCCAATAATGTTCCTCTATTAGTATCTATTTTTTTTATTAGATCTGGAAAATTTGTTATATTTGCTGTATTTAATTTAATATATGTTGAATCTTTCTCAACATAGTCGTTATTATAATCCTTAAATTTTTTTGGAAGAGCTATATTTTCTATGTTATTTTTACGGTTAATCGATCCACTAACCTTTAATGATACAGGTGTGAGTGGGATGTTTCCATCTTTATTTCCACTACTCAGTTTATCATAATGACCGTGTGTAACATTTACGTCTGTGTCAATTTCAACATTATTAATTTTATTGCCTTTATAACTGGAATATATACGTGGTGCAAAATATTTTGTGTTAATTTGTGGACTTGCTGATGTTCCATTATCATATCTTACATATCCAACTCTTTTTGTTGCATCATCAATTACACCAATAATAAGAGGAGGTCCTGACTTACCTTTTATTACATCATTATATTTTGCATTATATGATGAATCAGTTGGGTCTACATCAATTTCACTTACTTTTTGATTTAATATATCATCAAATGATTTATATATTTTCGAAGGATCTGGGATGTACCGAGCATCATCAAGTATTGGTGGAAAATCATCTTCTTTAAACATTATTTCTTCTGCAGTTGTTCCATATATAATTTTCGGAACTGGATTTCCTGAAAGTAATGATATTCCTTTACCAATATATTCTTCCCTGTTAACAGTTCGATATGAACCACTACCTGCATCAGGATAAAACCAATTATTATTGTTCAAATATTCTGCACGTAATTTTGGGTCATCAAAAACATGTAATGAATTCGATTCATAATTCAACGAATTATCATTTTTAAATCTGTGATGGATTAATAATTCAATCCTATGTGGATCATAATCCTTTCCCATTTTATCATACCAATATGAAGAATATGGAAGTCCAATACCATACATTTCATAACATCTAAAATATACAAAATTATCCTTTTTTTCAACTTCACCAAGAGCTGTTTGTAATATTCCATTCATATCATTTCCCCCACCGGTTGGATCTTTTTTACCAAATACAGTAACAGTCTTTCCAGTCCCAGAATAACCAAATGTTAAAAGCATATAACCGTTCCCATTTGACAACTGACTCGGAATCGACATAAACATACCAACTGACTCATTATCTGGACATTTTTCGTTCGAAAACACATGATTAAATTTAGTCTCTTTTACTCTTTCACCAACTTCCATTACAGCGTTATAATCATCCTCATTCGTATGTCTATCTAATAATCTTTGACATTTTTGTGGATTCTCTATCACCAAATATTTGTCCCCTTTATTTTTAAAAATATATTCTGAATCATCTCTATCTTGTGGTGTCGGTTCATAAAATAATGTTCTAAATCTATTCTTTAATAACCAATGATACCTCGTTAATGGCTCTTTTGATTTTATGATATTAATTTCATTATTCTGTGTTGTTATATAATCTGCTGTTTTTGGAACTTTATTTAACAAAACAATATTCATATCAGACGCGAAATTCTTATTTGAATTACCTGTCTCAACCAATTTAAATTTATTAATTTTCAATAATTCTAATTTTGATTTAAACATGCTTAATTCCGGTCCACTACTAATATAGTCTTTGCCAGTTAATTCTATTGGGGTTGTTGTCTGACTAAATGGCAGAAATCCAATAAGCAATATTTTATATATTTCATCTGCATTATAATTTTCTCCATAAAAATTCAATGATTTTTTTGCATCGCTTGTTGCGAACTCAAAGTTTTTTACCGGACCATCATTTATATGAATTTCAAATTTTAAGGTTTTAAGATCAAATCCATTTGCACCAGTCGGATCTTTCCACAATTCATCAATATTATATGATGAAATATCTGTGCCAATATCTTGTATTTGTTTTACTAATCCAAGTGCTTCCTTTGATGCAGATGTAATATATTCTAATAGAGGGAAAAATGTGATTTTTGCGATTAGTGGACGGTTCTTTCCATTATATTCTCTGAACTTATTTATATACATAGAGTTATCTGCTGTTCCTGACATATCTATTAAAAATTGTACTGTACTTGTTGCATCTGTATTATTATAATCTTTTGTATAATCATCATCTATAATTGTCTGAACTTTTCTATTTACGAGGTACAATCTTTTTTCTTCTCTTTCTTTCCATATGTCTTTAATAGCGTTTGATTTTGGTTTATAAAAAACTTCTTTTTTTAATTTGTCAAGTTTTGTGTTAACATCAATTTCTGATGCAAAATCATATTTATTATTGACTGTATGTGTAAAATTTGATAGTTCAGAAGCTTCAAATAGTTGATTATTTTCATCATCTTTCTCAATTATTTTCCAAGTCTGTGGATCTTCTATAAAATCTTTGTCATTAACAACACCTGCAATACTTCCGGGTGGTATGTCTAATTGATCAATGTTTTTACCAACACCACCACGTTGTTGCCATTTACGTTGTAATGTAACATCTGGATTTTCTATAATATTTGTAATAATAGATTTTAATTTGTCGTCGACATTTTTTTCGTCTGCTATCTTTTTTGCTTTGATATTATCGAGAGCTGACGTATTTTTTCCTTTGAGGAAAAATTTTTGAAGATTAAAGTCAGCAATATCGACATTATAAATAAAAGCGGATCCGTCTCCGAATATTGAATTAGCATATATATCATTTTTTATAACTGAATTTTTACTAATTATACCAGCTTGACGTCCTAATAATATTTTTTCATTTGGGAAATCATTAATTTTGAGATAAATAGTTACATTAGAAGCGGACGTTGTTAATCCTATTTTTGAATAAAATGAGTCTAATAAAAATTTGAAAGTATTGAGTAATGATAAATTATCTTTAACATCACCACAACAGTCATTAATATCAATAAATGTATTACCAAGTTTGAAAATATTAAGGTCTTTTAATACATAAAATTTATTTAAAAAGTTATTTAATTTTTGTATGATGTTATAATGATAATAATAAAAAAACAAAAATTTAATATCATCTCCTTTCAAAATTTCTGGTGCATTGTCATAATTAATTTTGTTCCAAATTTTTTCAATCATATCTTTATAAAAATCAAGAACACCGAAACTAAGATAATTATATGTTTTATTATTGCTGCTATTCAATGTTATTGCAGATAACGTATAAGTATACCAATATTGTCGCGACTCAAATAAATTGAAACTGTCTATGTTTTTTATTAGTTTTTCTGTTAATTTGTTCATTTCAAGAATAGATGCAGATACACCTAAAATTAAACCTGTTGCTATTTTTCTACTTGATGCCATACTATTAAAATCATCAAATTTATAATCTTCTGATTCAATCCTTGCTAATGTTAAGTTGGGTATTGATGCCAACAATTCTTGTGTATCATTAGAAGCACCACCACTAAATAATATTTCTTGTCCTCTACTTTCTTTAAAAGCATTTATTAGTCCAATAAGATCATTTTTATTTGTAATATTATATACAAGATCTTCACTGCTCGGTATTTTCGCATTTTGTGCTTCTGCTTTTTCAGTTATTTTTTTTATTATAGATTCAGCATCTGCAGGAATTGTTTTAAACACAACTTTAGATGATTCAGGGTCAGTTGTATAAGAAATATCTTTACCATAAAACAATCTTTTTAGTCGAGAATTACTAACAATACTTACATCTAATGGAAATATTTCAACTTTCTCTTTTGAATCTAAACTTTCATTCATATTCTCAATATGTTTAACAACATCCTTCATTTTTTCAGTTACATTCTTAAGATTTTGTTGTTGACTTCTTAAATTCTCACATAATTCGTTAAATAATGTTATATTGTTTCCTGCATCACCTAATTGTGTTACAACATTTTGTAAATAACTACTCGCAAATATTGAATTTGATTTCAAAAAATTAACAATATCTTTTATATCGTCTCCTTTTGTCGTTTTAATATTTGTTAATGACCCTAAATGCACTAATAGACTATCGAATGATCGAGTTTTTCCTAAAGCACTGACACCATCTTGACTCATTTTGTTGAGATCATTTGAAACTGATTGTGCTTTTAAAGCTGGTGCTAAATCAAAAAAATTTGTCTGATCTCCTTTTGCTATTTTCTTTAATTGCTCGGTTGATGCATCTATTAATGCATCTATTTGAGATGCAACACTTCCTTTAATTAATGATTTACTATCATCTAGTGTGTCTTTGAATGTATTTAATTTAGTAACTATAGTATTGAATCCATCACCGCCTGACTGATTTTTTAGTTTTGTATTGACATGCTTCCTTATTTTTGCTTGCTCCTTCTTGTTCACTACATCATACATTTTTATTAGAAAAAATGTATAGAAATCTGGTGTCGACTCTTTTATTTTCCCGCCTTTTAATGTCGCTAATTGACTCTTTAACAACTCTTTGTCTCTCTCTGTATATGAATCTTTATTATATTTATAGTTTAATTTTAATTTTTTAGATGTATTTGAGATTACATTATTAAACAATAATTTTGTAAACAATTTAGGATTAATATTTAGTTTTTCAAAATCCAGTTCCATATGTTAATATTATAATATCAGAATATAAAAAATATTATATTTGAACATTCATATTGAATAATAAAAAAATAATATATTATATTATTTTTTATTGTATAATATAATATATGAATAAAATTGGATATGATGGATTTCAAGGACGTTCTGGTTTACAAGGACCACATGGTATTAAAGGTATTACTGGACCTATTGGATTTCAAGGTATTGCTGGTAATGTCGGTTATCCCGGTATCAATGGCATTAAAGGTGTCAAAGGCAAGGTTGGATTACAAGGTTTCGATGGACCTAAAGGTTTCGCTGGTATAAATGGCGCTGACGGACCTATCGGCGAACAAGGTGATAAAGGCGACGATGGACCTATTGGTAATGCTGGTATTATTAAACAAGGACCTGTCGGTAAAAACGGTTATGACGCTTTTTTAACTACTTATACAAAAGGACAAATTGATGATGTTTTTAATATTACAAAAAATAAAAATCTACCTGTTGTCGACAATGCTATTGTTCCCGATAATAATCCTCTCTTAACTAAAGTATTAATGCCACTCGCACCGCCGGTTAATGGTTTTATTATAGATGCATATTGTCCTGCAAATAATTATTTTAATGATTCTGGTGTTGTTGTGAATGGTTTTCAAGGTGTGACTAATTTTCCTGGTCAAAACAGATTATTCAGTCTGACTTGTAGTCCTGTTAATCTCATTTATAACAGTCGATTTTTTGAACAAGAAGAATATTATGTTTACAATCCCGAAACTTTTTATCAAGGTAATTTAGGTGCTGATGGTGTTCAAGGATTTAGAGGCGTTAAAGGTTATCAAGGTGTTCCCGGAACTCAAGGTCCTGTTGGCAATCATGGTCCTGTTGGACCTAATGGGTTTCCAGGTAATGTTGGCGATGATGGACCTATTGGTGAAAGAGGTCCAGTTGGCGATAGAGGTATTCCAGGTATTAATGGAGAAGTCGGACCACGAGGTATAAAAGGTCCAAAAGGCGTTATTGGTGAGATTGGCAATCGTGGTAAATCTTATGTTGGAAAACAAGGTAAATTTGGTTATCCAGGCAAAGTAACTGTTGATTTTCTTGGATGCGTCTCAACGATTCCTTCTTCTTCTCCCACGTTCGACTGTCCCAATAATACTTGGCTTTCTGGTATGCATATTGATCAAAATAATAATTATAGAGGTGCTTGTTGCCCATATGTTGTTTATGACGATGATACATATGATACACAACTTAATGTTAAATATGCTGATAAAAATGGTAAACCATATCCTCCACCACAAAAATATTTAACAACACAAGTAAGGGATGTATCAAGATATAGAAATTTAAACGTTTACTCGCCAGAATTACGAAATCAATATGTTGTACCATATGGTAAAAGATTGTATGATCTTCAAGGTTTATTTCAAAACGACGTCAAAGCTTATTACAATTCTACTTTATAATATATAATATATAATATAATTTTTTTATTTCATTATATTAAGTATATTTATGAACTATTCTATCGATCCATATGGTAATGTTTTTAAAACTTCTTATTTATCGTCAAATCCCAACCCTAATGGTTTATTAGGTCTTCGTGGTTCTCAAGGTATTATGGGTGAACAAGGATTACAAGGTGATCGAGGTCCACGTGGACCTGATGGACCTATTGGACCACGTGGCGCACAAGGATTAGACGGACCACGAGGTGATCAAGGCGATGTTGGTATCAAAGGCAATACTGGTCCACAAGGTGATAATGGTTTGAATGGTAGACAAGGACCAATCGGACCTATTGGAGAACGAGGAAAAAAAGGTGCAGATGGTCCAGATTTATTTGATTTAGTAGATACAGCCCAAGGTTTGAGAGGAGATCCAGCATCATATGCGAGGATAATAAAGGGAGATTGTTATTGGTTAAATAATGGTTTAGATCAGTTTAACAATGTATGTTTGCCAAATTTTGCAGTATCCGGAATGGTATACGGTGGTGGTAATTCTAATGTTAATGTTAAATGCTGCCATCTGGAACTTCTTAAACCTAATGACACGCCTTCTTCAATTACACCTCCATCTTATTCTGGTTTGCTTGCTTTATTATTTAAATAAAATAATATGTGCATTATTATTTAGATTATTTTATATTTATATAGTAGATTATGGCAAACAAATTTAATAAATTATTTGGATTCCCTTTTAGAGAAACTTTCTTTCAAGGTGATGATGGTCTTAAAGGCGATGTCGGTGATGCTGGTATTCGAGGACCACGCGGTTTACGCGGACCTGATGGACCACCAGGACCACCTGGACCAAAAGGTGATGGTGTATCTATGGATGAAGTCGAAGCACGCACTTTGTTTTGTACTGATATAAATAATTGTTCAACACCTAAATCGATTATAGCGAGGTATCCAAGTGATAGTATGATATATTTGGGTCCTAATACCAACAATCAAGGATTAATATTAGGTGGACCTATTACAGCAGGAGCCGATAATCGTATTCAACGATCTTTAAATAATCCATCAATCGTCTCATACCGTAATAATATATATGTTGATGGTGGTGGTATTGACAGTAAATATGAATCTACTGGAAATGTTTACATTAATAATTTATCTCGGTCTGACACTTATATAAATGAATTTGGAAGATTTACTTTAATTAATGATAGAAATGGTCTTTTAGGTATTGGATTAAATAAAAGAACACCATCTAATAAAGTCCACATTTTTGGCAACGTTCCACTTACTATCGAAAATGACGGCGATGTCGGCATTATTTTTCAAGATAATAAAGATAATAAAATTATGCAGATCGGAACTAACCAATATGGGTTCTATCTCTTTGATTCCATCTCTAAATTATATAGTCTTATCTCTAATAATGGTAATATCGGTATTGGTAATGGTAAACCTTCATTCCAATTAGATGTATTTGGTGTTTCTAATTTTAGAGACACATTACGATTCAGTGGAGGCTCCGGAAAAAATATAGAGATAAATACTGATAAACAAACAAATGGTATGCAATTAATTGCCGGTGATCAATCTTTCAGTGCTATTCAATACTACTCTAATGATTTCCGGTTTATTAATAAAGATGGCACCACTATCCTTACGTTAGATCAAACAAGTTTCAAATTTGATAAACCTATCACTTTTTTTGGAGCTATTACTTTCAGCGAAAGAGTTATTTGTAATAACAGTTTCGAAGCAAAAAAAGATTTTATTGTTAAATCCTTTAATAATTATGCTGACGATAGTAAAAGTATTATGATGCCATATACTACTATCTCAAGTGGATTCTTACGTGCTTCTCAATTTCTTAAAATCGGCGATTGCACATTATCTTATGATTATAGTAAAAGAAATTTAAGTATCGATACTAATTTATCATTAGGTCGTTTTAATGATCTCGAATGTCAAAATATTAATTGTAATCAATTATCATCTAAAATATTAGTTAACACGTCTGATGTTCGATTAAAAGAAAATATTATTGATATTTCTGATGAATCTTCTAAATTAGATCTTTTACAACCCAAAAAATATAATTTTAAAAATAACAATATTAATGATACACATTTTGGATTTATTGCTCAAGATGTTGAAACCATTTTCCCTAATTTAGTGTCTCATAATACTACTTCTGATATTAAATCTGTCAATTATATTGAACTTATACCCCTTATGATCCATAAAATTAACTCTATGAATAATGATATAAAATTATTGACCAATATCATACATCAACAACAAACCACGATCGACCTCCTCTTAAAAAACTTTTATAATAAATAGTATTGATATTTTTAAAGAATAAACACAGATACAATATTATGAATTAATGGAAAAAATCTTTTAGATGATAATAATCATTAAATAAAATATAATAATCTAATAATTGATTATTATTTAAATATGAATTTATATTTTTATTAAGACGCTAATTTTATTTTGATAGATGTATATTGAAATAAACATCTATCAAAATAAATAAAATAT
>Ga0304730_1001169_pt1 | contig 20497 bp, 19 predicted proteins | sample M_130628_MF_Meta_FD_190474 | JGI IMG/M metagenome (GOLD analysis project Ga0304730, IMG submission 190474) | Freshwater microbial communities from Lake Montjoie, Canada to study carbon cycling - M_130628_MF_MetaG (v2) (version 2) | ecosystem: Environmental > Aquatic > Freshwater > Lake | place...
TTCCTCGATCGCCAGGGACGCGACGTGCCGTTCACTGAGACCTACTCGGCGGTGATGGCGCTGCGGTTCCTCGGTGAGGAGTCGGATCTTGTGCCCAGGGACCGCGTGCTGGCCTCGCTGCGGCTGCTGCTCCAGGAGCCCAAACTCGCCGACCTCGTGATCGCCGACCTCGCCCGCTGGCAAGACTGGTCGGCCATCGACCGGCTCGTCACGCTTTTCAAGGAGGCGCAGGCCGACAACATCTTCGTCCGCGAGCCGATCGTGAACTACCTCCGCGCCTGCCCGCTCCCTGAGGCGGCTGCGGCGATCACGGAGCTGGAAACGATCGATCCCGAGGCGGTCCGCCGGGCCGCCACGCTCGCGGGCATCGCCGGGCTCGTCGCCTCCGGCACATCGGGACCCGCCGCCGAGCCAGCAGACCCCGACGACAACTCCGGCCGCGGCCTCGACGCCCCCCCGCAGGACGCGGCCGAGGGATCCCTGCCGATCACCGTGGCGCCGGTGCTCGCGGACGACGATGCCACCGACAACGTGCCCGGCCGCGACCCGACGAAGCCTGTCGTGGAGTCCCCGGCACCCGCCATGCAGACCGCGCCCGCCGGCGCCCCGAGGTGGAAGTGGATCCTGTGGGGTGTCGTGGTGCTCGCAATCGCGGCGGTCTCACGGGCCGCGATGCGAACGGCACCCGCCGGCAGCCGCTGACCCCATGGGCAAGAGCCTGTTCGATTCTCCGGCGCGGTCCGCTCGCCAGGACGCAGAGTCCCGCGAGGAGGGAGATTCGTATCGCGCGATCTCGGGTGCGGCCATCGCCGCAGCGGCCGTGGCCGCGGTGTCACCCGTGGCGTTCCTCGGCTGGTGGCTGGTCGCCGTGCCACTCGTCGGCGCCGTGCTCGCCGGGATCGCGCTGCGCGACATCGCCGCCCGCCATCCCCTGCTGACGGGCCGACTGCTGGCCGTGGCGGCTCTGCTCGTGTCGCTCATCACGCTCGCGGCCAGCGTCGCCTCCCACGCCCATGAATACGCCACGGAGCTTCCGGAAGGCTTTGTCCGACTCTCCTACGCCGACCTCCAGCCGGCCGAGGGCGAAGCCGCGACCCACGTGCCCGAGTCGGCCAGCGGCGTGGACGGCCGCGATGTGCTGCTCAAGGGCTACATCTATCCCGGCAAACAGCAGCACGGCCTCGTGCAGTTCCTGCTCGTCCGCGACCAGGGCGACTGCTGCTTCGGCGGCAACCCCAAGATCACCGACCGGGTGCTCGTGCAACTGTCCGACCCGGCGGGCATCGACTTCACGCCCTCCCTCGTGAAGGTCGCCGGCCGGTTCCGCGTGCAGCCAGCCGGCACGGCCGACATCGCCGGCGGCGTGCTCTATCACCTCGATGCGGCGAGCGTCCGCTGACATGACCTCCCGCACGACACGCTGTGTTCTTCTCGTCGTCGCCTGGTGCCTCGTCATCGGCTGCGGGAACCCTCAGCCGCCGGTCGCAAATCCCCGGCCGGCACCAGACTCCCTGGCCGTCGCGCCGTCTGGTCCAGCGGCCGTCGCGCCGCCAGCCCCGTCTGATGGCACCGCCGCCATCCGGGACATCACGTTCGACGACATCAAACTCGAGATGCAGAAGGGCGAGCCCTTCACCCGCGACCGGCTCACCCCGCGGGTCGCAGACCTCGAGCGGCAGCGAGTCCGCATCCGCGGCTACATTCTTCCGAGCTTCCAGCAGAGCGGCCTCACTCAGTTCGTTCTCGTCCGCGACAACCAGGAGTGCTGCTTCGGCCCCGGTGCGGCCCTCCACGACTGCGTCGTCGTGCGGATGCAGCCCGGCCGGACGGCTGACTTCTCGATCCGGCCGGTCGCCGTCGAGGGGCGGTTTCGGGTGGAGGAACTCCGCGGTCCGGACGGCCGTCATCTGGCGATCTACGCCCTCGACGGCGAACGCGTGCAGTAGCCGACAAAAAGTCGCGACGTCAATCCTGCTGGCTCTCTACCGCCCGCTGGTGCTACCATCGCGACGATCCCGCAGGCCCGATTCCCGGGGCGGCGAACCTCCTCCACCTGATCGCCCATGAATCTCTTCGACCCCAAGTCGTGGTACTGGCTCTACGACGTCCCGCCGTTCCGGCTGTCCCTGCTCTTCGTCACGGCGTTCGTCGGGTTTTATTGGGTCGGCTCGATCGTCGTGCGGCCGATCCTGCGGCAGTTCGTCAAATACACGCCGGGCTCCAATGACATCGTCGGCTACGTGCTCTCCTGCTTCTGCGTGTTCTACGGCCTGTTGCTCGGCCTGATCGCCGTCACCGCCTATCAAAACGTGGCCGAGGCCGGGGCGAACGTGACCCGGGAGGCATCGGCCCTGTCGGCGCTCTACGAAGACGTCTCCCGCTACCCCCAGCCCTACTCGCAGAATCTCCGCTGGCTGCTCCGCGACTACACGCGGTATGTCATCAAGTATGCCTGGCCGCTCCAGCAGCAGGGGATCGTGCCCGAGGAGGGGACGATCCGGATTCATGCCTTCCACGACCAGCTGCTCGACTTCCAGCCCAAGACCCCCTCCCAAGAGATCATCCACGCCGAGGCCCTGCGGGAGCTGAACGAGCTCCTCGCAGCCCGGCAAATGCGGCTCTTCTCGGTGAAGGCGTCACTGCCGGGATCGATGTGGTTCGTGATGATCGTGGGCGCGATCCTCAACATCGCGATCTGCTGGCTGTTCGACATGCGGTTCCTCACGCAACTCATGCTCGGCGGCATCCTGGCCGCCTACCTGGGAATCATGATGCACCTCATCTTCGACATGAATCAGCCCTTCCGGGGCGACGTGAGCATCTCCGCCGAGCCCTTCGAGGCCCTCTACAAACGGATCGAGGAACAATGAGCGGCACGCCGGCCGACCGACTCTCGCGGCGTGAAGCCCTGCGGCAGGGCAGCGCCGCCACGCTTGCCGCCGCGCGGGCCCTCGCGCCGGCCCTGTTCGCCGGCTGCTCGCTCGGCATCCCCCCCCGGGCGAAGACCGTGAACGTGGGCCTGCTCCACTCGCAGACCGGCACGATGGCGATGAGCGCCACGTCGCTCCGCGACATCGAGCTCCACGCCTTCGAGCAGATCAATGCGGCCGGCGGCATCCTCGGCCGCCAGGTCGTGCCCCGGGCTCCCGACCCGCGATCCAAGGTGGATCTCTTTCCAAAACGGGCGCGGCAACTCATCGACGACGGCTCCGTCGCTGTGTTCGGCTGCTGGACGAGCGCCGCCCGCAAGGCGGTGCTGCCGATCTTTGAGGAGGCGAAGAAGCTCCTCCTCTACTCGGTCCAGTACGAGGGCAACGAGTCGTCTCCCTACGTCGTCTACGGCGGCATGGTGCCAAACCAGCAAATCCTGCCCGCGCTCGACTGGCTGGCGAGCGTGGCAGGAGGGCTGCGGAAAAAGGTTTTCCTCGTCGGCTCCGACTTCGTTTTCCCGCGGACGGCCAACTACATCGCGAAGAAGTATCTCGCCACGAAGGAGATGCGGCCGGTGGGCGAGGCCTACGTGCCCCTCGGCGACCGCGACTTCTCGGGCGTGGTCAAGGAGATCCTCGCCTCGGGGGCCGACTGCGTGCTGAGCACGGTCAACGGCGACAGCAACATCGGCCTATTCGCGGCCCTCGCCGAGGCCGAGGTCGATCCCGCCAAAATCCCGGTCATGACCACGAGCATCGCCGAGGACGAACTGCGGTTTCTCATGCCCGAGCAGGTGGCGGGGCACTATGCCGCCGCCTGCTACTTCCAGGGCGTCGATACGCCCGCCAACCGGATGTGGGTGGATGGGTTCCGCAAGGAGTTTGGCTACGATCGCGTGACCGGCGATCCGATGGAGCCCGACTGGTGCCTCGTGCATCTCTGGAAGAAGGCGGTCGAAAAAGCGGGCTCGTTTGAGACCGAGGCCGTCCGCCAGGCGTTCCGCGACGGCCTGGAGTTTGCCGGTCCGGGCGGCCCCGTCCGCCTCGATCCCAAGACGCAGCACACCTCGAAGTTCTTCCGGCTGGGGCGCATCCGCACCGACCAGCAGTTCGACATCGTGCATTCCTCGCCAGAACCGATCATCGCCGACCCCTATCCGGCGCTGGCGTTTCCCGGCTGGAGCGTCGACTGGACCAAGAATGGCATCACCCGCGGCGCGGAGGTTGACATCGATGGCGACGTTTGAGGTCGAGGAAACCGAGGGCATGCGGTGGGTGAAGGTCGGTCTCGACGACGACGACGTCCGCGCCGAGCGGGGCGCGCTCAACCACTACATGGGCTCGATCGCGATGGATGTGCCGTTCCCATCGCTCAAGGCCTGGTGGGTGTCGCTGTTCTCCGACGAGTCGCTCATCCGGCCGCGGTACTACGGCACCGGCAACGTCTATCTCGACTCCTCGCTCGGCGGCTTCCATGCGATGCAGATCGAGCCCGGCGAACGCTGGATCCTCGACACGAAGTGCTTCTGGGCAAGCGACGGAGAGGTCAAACTCTCCATTCACCGCGAGCCGTTCTGGACGTCGTACTGGGCCGACCAGGGAATCTTCTGGTACAAGACCGCGCTCAATGGCGACGGCCAGGCGGTGCTCTCCGTGCCCGGCCCGATCGAGGAGGTTCGCCTCGACAACGATCAGCTCGTCGTCGATGGGCCTCAGGTGGTCGCCCACACGGCCGGCATCCGGCTCTCGATGCGCCGGCCGTCGCGGTCGTGGCTCAGCTACTGGATGTCGGGCCAGAAGCTCGCCTACTGCTACCGCGGCACCGGCAAACTGATCCTCTGCACCACGCCCTACTGGCGGGCCCGGATGAAGGCCGACGCGACCACGCCCGCGGCGGTGTGATGCGGTTCACACTGAATCCTCGTGCGTTGAGGAGGCTCGGGGCTGCCCGTGCCATCTCGCCGGACGTTCGCTGCAGGCATCCTGCCCTCCGCTCACTCGAAGGAAACCTCGCTTCGCTCTCCAAGCTTCGCTCGGTTTCCTACGCCGCTCGATTGGCACGGGCAGCCCCTCGTATCACCATCCCTCGAGTGTGGCCCCGGGAGGGTGAGCAGCCGGATCGGAGGCACGCGCAGAAGCCGGTGAGACGTGTGCCACGCGGCGGTCGCTCCGGAGCGTTTGAGAGGAGAACTCACACGTCCCGCCGGCGCCGAGCATGTCGCCGGCCGGCTGCGGAGTCGCCACGCCTCGTAACGAACACGTGTAAGCCGTCTGACGCCATGCCCCTGATCTGCGGCGCCGTGGTCTGGCTGCTCATCGCCCACGCCGCTGTGGCCTGTCCGTTCTGCGGACCCGTGGGTCGGTCGCTCGCGGAGCGCCGCGACGCGGCCGACTCGGTGCTCGTCGGTGACGCCGCGGGAGATGCAACCCGCGCTGCCGACGGCCTGCTCGTGCAGCCACTGGCGCCGCTCGCCGCTCTCCGCGGCGCGGCCGACGTCCTGGCCGGAGTAATCGACTGCCGGGTCGGCGAACCCATCACGGGCACAGGCATCCTCTTCGGGAGCCGCGAACCCAACAGACTTCGGTGGGAGGCGATCGCCGCGGACGAGGCTCTCATCGCCCACGTCGCCGCAGCGCCCGCCATCGAGGAGCCGGCCGCGCGGCGGCTCCGCTGGTTTGCCAGCCGTCTTGAGCACGCCAACCCCGCGATCGCGGCCGACGCCTTCACCGAGTTTGGCCTGGCCCCGTTTGCGGATGTCAGCGCGGTGGCCGACGCGTTCGACCCGGACCAACTGCAAACCTGGCTGGCCGATCCCCGCGTCGATCAACGACGGCGTGGCTTTTATGCGGTCGCGCTCGGGCTGGCGATCGCGGCGACCGAGCGGCCGGCTGACCGCAGCGCAGGCATCGCGGCGCTGCATGCCGCCGTCGAGGAAGCTGGCGACGACCTGCGGGCCGGCTACGACGGCATTCTCGCTGGCGTGCTCGTGGCCGAGTCCGAAGCGGGCCTCGAGGTTCTTCGCGGCCGAGGACTGTTCACCGCGACCACGCGGCCCGGCGACGCGAAGCACGCGCTGGCTGCGCTGCGCTTTGCCTGGGAATACCTCGCCGACTCGATCCCCCGTGACAGCGTCGCGGAGGCCACGGCCGGCTTGCTCGACAATCCAGCCGTGGCGGCCGATGCAGCCGTTGATCTGGCGCGGTACGAACGCTGGGATGAGGTGGACCGGGTCGCCGCGCTCTGGAAGTCGCTCGGCTGCGACGACCCGCTCGTCCGCCGGGCGGTCGCTGGCTACCTCGAGGCCTGTCCGTTGCCAGCAGCGCGGGGCCACCGCGAGACGCTTGCGGCGGCCGATTCCGTGGGCTGGGCAGCCGCACGTGCCGCTGCCGCCGGGCCCGCCCGCTGACCGATCCCGGCGGCGCGGCCCGGGTGGCACCACGGGTTGCGGCGCAGGCGTTTTCGGGGATATTTGCGTCGTCAGTCGGCCTTCCCACCCGCCGCGAGCCCCACGCGATGAAGATCCATGAGTTTCAGGCCAAAGACCTCCTCCGAGCAGCCGGCGTCCCCGTGCTCGTCGGCAAGGTCGCCCGCACCTCCGACGAGGCCGCCGCGGCGTTTACCGCCCTCGGCACTCCCGTCTGCGCCGTCAAGGCGCAGATCCACGCCGGCGGCCGCGGCAAGGGAAAGGTAAAGGGCTCCGAGCAGCGGGGTGTGGAACTCGCCAAGACCGCCGATGACGCCAAGCGCATCGCCGCCGGACTCCTCGGCAACACGCTCGTCACGATCCAGACCGGCCCCGAGGGGCAGGTCGTGCGGCAGGTGTTTGTGGAGAGCGGCTGTGCGATCGACCGCGAGCTCTACTGCGCCGTCCTCGTCGATCGCCGTGTGGAGTCGCCCGTGCTGATTGCCAGCACGGCCGGCGGCATGGACATCGAGGAGGTGGCGGCCAAGACGCCGGAACTCATCCTCGCCGAGCCCTTCGACGCCGACCGCGGACTGGGGGCTTACCAGGCCCGCGTGCTCGCCTCCAAGCTCGGCCTGCCCACGGCCAGCTGGCGATACGCCGAGGCCTTCTTCCGCAAGCTCTGCCAGGCCTTCGTCGATCTCGACGCGTCGCTCATCGAGATCAACCCGCTCGTCCTCGCGAAGGACGGCACGCTCGTCGCCCTCGACGCGAAGATGACGTTCGACGACAACGCCCTCTTCCGCCACAAGGATGTCGCAGCCCTCCGCGACGAGGCCGAGGAAGAGCCGGCCGAGACGCGGGCCGCCGCCGCGGGCCTCTCCTACGTGAAGCTCAACGGCACGATCGGCTGCCTCGTCAACGGCGCCGGCCTCGCGATGAGCACGATGGACCTCGTGAAGTACCACGGCGGCGAGCCGGCCAACTTCCTCGACGTGGGCGGCGGCGCCGACGTCAAGCAGGTGACCGAGGCCTTCCGGATCATCCTTTCCGATCCGCATGTCAAGGCGATCCTCGTCAACATCTTCGGCGGCATCATGCGGTGCACCACGATCGCCACGGCCCTCGTCGAGGCCTCGAAGACGATCGGCTTCACCGTGCCACTCGTCGTCCGCCTCGAGGGCACCGAGGTCGAGGAGGGCAAGAAGATCCTCGCCTCGAGCGGCGCGAAGATCATCACCGCCGACGGCCTCACCGACGCCGCCAAGAAGGTCGTGGCTGCGGCCAAGGCCTGAATCGCACATCCCACCCTGCACCCGGACACACAACTCCCATGAGCATCCTCGTCAATCGCGACACGCGGGTCATCTGCCAGGGCATCACCGGCAAGGTCGGCGAGTTCCACACCCGGGGCTGCCTCGACTACGGCACGCGGATGGTGGGCGGCGTGACGCCGGGCAAGGGAGGCGAGGAGGTCGCCGGCCTGCCCGTGTTCAACACGGTGGCCGAGGCCCGCGACGCCACTGGAGCCAATGCCACGATGATCTTCGTGCCGCCGGCCTTCGCGGCCGACGCGATCCTCGAGGCGGTCGATGCCGGGATCGAACTGGTAATCGCGATCACCGAAGGGATCCCCGTGATCGACATGGCCCGCGTGATGCCGGTCGTGAAGGCCTCGAAGAGCCGGCTCATCGGCCCCAACTGCCCGGGCGTGATCACGCCGGGGCAGTGCAAGATCGGGATCATGCCGGGCTACATCCACACTCCCGGCCACGTGGGCGTGATGAGCCGCTCGGGCACGCTCACCTACGAGGCGGTCTGGCAGCTCACGCAGCTCGGCCACGGCCAGAGCACCTGCGTGGGCCTCGGCGGCGATCCGCTCGTCGGCTCCTCATTCATCGACATCCTCGCCCTCTTCCAGGCCGACCCCGACACTCACTCGATCCTGATGATGGGTGAGATCGGCGGCAGTGCGGAAGAGGAGGCGGCGGAGTATGTGAAGCACCACGTCACGAAGCCCGTGGCCGCGTTCATCGCCGGCCGCACCGCCCCGCCGGGCAAGCGAATGGGCCACGCCGGAGCCATCATCTCAGGTGGCAAGGGGACAGCCGAGGCCAAGCTGGCTGCCCTGAGGGACGCCGGCATCGAGGTCGCCGAGAGCCCTGCCGACATGGGGACCGCGATGGTGCGGGCCATCGAGAAGCGACGAGCCTAAGACGGGTCACACTTTGTTCTTGAGGCGTTCACGAGGCTCGGGGCTGCCCGTGCCCCGTCGCCGGACATTCGCGGATGCCATCGTGGCATCCGCTCATTGCATGTCCGCTGCGCTTCGCCATCCTGGCTGCGCTTGCTCCCATAGCCCGGCTCTGGGGCACGGGCAGCCCCTCGCTCCACCCCGTAGCACAGGTTGTCAACCTGTGTGTCTTCCAGGTTCGCATTGAACTCTGGCGCGATTTCGGAAGTTGAGCAGCCGGCTCTCGGGCACGGGCAGCCCCTCGCTCCCCCGTACAACCTGCGTGCCCTCCTCCGTAGCACAGGTTTTCAACCTGTGCCGGCCCGGCGCTGACCGACTGCGTGGGGCCGAAAACAACAAAGCCCCCGCCGGACGTCTCCAGCGGGGGCTCGTTGATCGTTCGCGTGAGGCGTACTGCCAGGCCTTAGGCCTTCGTCGACCGCCGCCGGGCGGCTGCACCCGCTCCCAGCACACCGGCCACCATGGCCAGGGCGTAGGTCGGGGGCTCGGGAACGGCCACTGCTGCATTGATGCCGATGCTCAGCGAGGGCAGCGTGCTGTTCCAGGTGCCGGACAGCCCATCCCGCTCCTTCGTGCCAAGGTAGGTGACGTTCGAGGCATTCTGCTGCGTCGGCTGCGTGAAGGCGTCGTTCGAATACCATTCATATGACTCTTGCGAAGCCGAGTTGGCGTTTGAAAGGACGACCCAGTAGCTGGTGTTCTCAAGGGCCGTAAAGGAGCCCGTGAACGTATAGATTCCCTTCGAACTGACGGACGTCGAGCCCGTGAAGGTGGCCAAGAGGTTTCCGGGAACCGCCCCGTTGATCGAGGCAAAATCACTGTAGATCCCGACCACGGGGCTTGGGTTGCCAGTGGAGCCCACGCCGACCTGAATCTGCTGGATGTTCCAAGCGGACGAGCCCAGTTGGTTCCCCACCGAGAATCCCTGGGCCTGGAACTGGTTTTGCTGAGCCAGGCTCAGGTAGCCCACGGTGTTGCTCGTGGTGCTGGCGTTTACGGTGCCGAGGTTGCCGTAAATGTTGATGGGCGACACTGGTGCGGCATCGGCCGTGGCGACAGTGAATACGACGGCGGCAATGGCGAGGCAGACGGTGGCGGCGAGCGAGCGGTGCATGGATCGGTTCCTAACCTTGGATTGGGCGAATCTGACGCGATTGACTTCGCGTTGCCTAAACCCATGAGCGAACGCCGTGCCAAATCGTTGTCCGTTCCACGAAATAACGCTGTCCTGGGGAAAAACGTCCAAAATCGCCACAAAACAGCCCGGGAATGCGACGGGGCAGGGGGTGAGCGCGGCGCTTTTTCGCCATTTCTGCGAATGACATTTCGCAAAAACTGCGAAATGGCTCACCAAGGTAGTGAGCCGTTCTGACCCGTCTACACTGAACACATCATGCGAATCAGCCTCTTTATCCCCTGCTTCGTCGACCAGATGACCCCCGGGGTCGGCCTGGCCGTGGCCCAGGTGCTGGAGCGGCTCGGCCACTCCTGCGAGTTTCGCCCCGCCCAGACCTGCTGTGGCCAGCCGAGCTTCAACTCCGGCTACTGGGACGAGGCCCGGGCCGTCGCCATTCGGGCGGTGGAGGTGTTTCAGGGTGCCGAGGCGGTCGTCGGCCCCAGCGGTTCCTGCGTGGCCATGATGCGGGTCTTTTATCCCCAGCTGCTCACCGGCACACCGCATGAGACCGCTGCCCTCGACCTCGCCTCGCGAACGTTCGAGTTTGGCGAGTTTCTCGTCGAGAAGCTCGGCGTGACCGACGTCGGCGCCCGCTTCCCGCACAAGGTCACCTACCACGACGGCTGCCACGGGCTCCGCGAACTGCGGATCAAGGAGGCGCCCCGGAAACTATTGCAGGCGGTCAAGGATCTGGAACTCGTCGAGTGCGACGAGCCGGAGAGTTGCTGCGGCTTCGGCGGCCTCTTCAGCGTGAAGTATCCGATGATCTCCACCGCGATGGCCGAAGTGAAGGCCGGGTCGCTGGCCCGCACCGAGTGCGACTACATCGTGTCGAGTGACCCCAGCTGCCAGCTGCAGCTCGACGGCTGGCTGTCGCGGAACGGCAAGCAGCCGCGGACGATCCACCTCGCGGAAGTGCTCGCGGGAGCCGACGCATGACGCCCGGCTCACCCACCGCCGATCCGCATCCGATTCACGAGGCCGAGGACCCGCACCTCGCCAAGAAGAAGTTTCTTCACGACGCGGCCGAGCACGTTCGCGACACCGGTCACCGGGCGTTTGTCCGCAAGGCGCTCGGCGGCTACTACGCCAGCCGCGACACGCAAAAAGCCCGCTACCGCGACTGGGAGCAGGCCCGCGACGCCGCCAGCCTCGCCAAGTGGTCGGCCGTGAACCGGCTCGACGAACTCCTGCCGCAGTTCGTGGCCAACTTCGAGGCCAACGGCGGGAAGGTGCACTGGGCGCGAACCGCCGAGGAGGCCCGCGACATCATCCTCGGCCTGCTCCGGGCCGCAAAGGCGAAAGCGGTCATCAAGAGCAAGTGCATGACCAGCGAGGAGATCCACCTCAACGCCGCCATGGAAGCCGATGGCTACGGCGTGGTGGAGAGCGACCTCGGCGAGTTCATCCAGCAGCTCCGCGGCGAGCCGCCGTATCACTTCGTCTTCCCGTGCATGCACGTCCGCCGCGAGGAGATCAGCGACCTCTTTGGCAAGCACCTCGGCACCGCGCCGACCGACAGCCCCGAGGAGCTGACGATGATCGCCCGCCGGCACATGCGGCGGCTCTACATCGACGCCGACGTGGGAATCACCGGTGCCAACTTCCTCGTCGCCGAGACAGGCCAGATCTCGATCACGGAAAACGAGGGCAACGCCCGGCTGACCGCCGCGCTGCCCCGCATGCACATCTCGATCTCGGGCATCGAGAAGGTGGTGGCGAACCTCGACGACCTCGCCGTGCTCCTGCCGATGCTCGCCACGGCCGGGGCCGGCCAGCCGATGACCTGCTACAACACGCTCTACGCGGGCCCGCGGAAGCCGGGGGAGTGCGACGGCCCGGAGGAGATGCACCTCGTCCTCATCGACAACCAGCGGACGGCGATCCTCGCCGACCCCGAGCAGCGGGACAGCCTCCACTGCATCCGCTGCGGCGCCTGCCTCAACGTCTGCCCGATCTTCAAGAACGTCGGGGGCTTCACCTACGGGACGACCTACCAGGGCCCGATCGGCTCGGTGATCACGCCCCATCTCCGGGGACTGGCCGACTGGAACCATCTCTCCGGGGCGAGTTCGCTCTGCGGGGCCTGCACCGACGCCTGCCCGGTGCGAATCGACATCCACCATCACCTGCTCCACAACCGCCGCAACGCGGCCAAGACCGCCCCCAACCGCTGGGAAAAACTCGGCCACCGGCTGTTCGTGATGGTGGCGAGCCGGCCGTGGCTCTTCGCAGCCGGCGGCGCGGCCTTCCGTCACACGCTTTGGCTCATGAAAAAACTTCGGCCGCCGCTGCTCCGCGACTGGCTCGCCACCCGCGATCTCCCCGCCGCACCGCGGGCGAGCTTCCGTAGCCAGTGGAGGGCCAGGTCGTGAGCGTGAGCACGAGCACCACCTCGTCGGCCCGCGACACGATCCTCGGCAGGATCCGCGAGGCCCTCCGCATGCCTGCCCCGCTCCCGCACATGAAGTCGCACGCGGCGGAGGAGTCGGCCACTGGCGGCCCTAAAGGGCTCACGATCCTGCCGGCCGACGTCGCCCGCCCCTGGCTCCCCGATGGCGGCGACACGCCGGAGGAGCGGCTGGCGCTGCTCACAGAGAACCTTGGGAAACTGCGGGCGGAGGTGCATCGCGTGGCCGACACTGCTGCGGCGGCGGCCCTCCTAGCCGGAATCGCCCACGACCGCGGCTGGCGGAAGGTCGCCTGGCACGGCCATCCCGCCACCGAGCCGTTGGCGGCGGCGGTCGGCTGCGAGGCGCACCGCGTTGACGGCACCGCGTTCGACAAAAACGCCCTCGAGGCCTGCGACGCTGGGATCACCGCTTGCGACGCGGCGGTCGCCCAGACCGGCTCGATCCTGGTGTCGAGCGGTCACTGCGGCGGCCGGGCACTGTCGATCCTGCCGCACGTGCACGTGGTGATCGTGTCGCTCGACCAGATCGTGGCCACGCTCGGCGACGCCCTCGACCTCGTGCGGAGCCGCTACGCCGGCAGGCTGCCGAGCATGCTCTCGTTCATCACCGGCCCCAGCCGGACCGGTGACATCGAGCGAATCCTGGTGCTCGGCGCCCACGGGCCGAAAGAACTCATCGTGATCCTCGTCGGCTGACGGCGAACGGCGACCACGTGTCCGTGTTCCCGTGCTCGGCGTTTTCGCCGTTCGCGGTGGTCGCCGGCCGACGGAGCGAGCCCGGTCGTAGCATCGTGCAGACGGGGACGGCCGGTTCGCCGGTCGCTCATCCGGTTTGCATGGTCGGGCGGATGACGAGCCTGGGCCTCCCCCGCGGGGTGGCCTCGGCCAACGGGAGTGAGGGTCCCATGTCGGCGACTGTGGCACGTACGGGGTCGGGCCGGCCGGAGGCGACGACCGGACGATTCACCGTGCGCGTGACCCACACGCTCCCGTTCCCCGCCGCCGCGGCCATGGCCCCGGACGTCTGCGATGACTGCACCACCCACTTTTCGCAGGGTGGTCCGCTGGCCTGCCGCATGGGCGAAAACCCCACGCGCGGCGGCCCACGGGCAGCAGGAACCGCGGCCGCCGTCGCCTCAACCCACTGCTGCGGTTCGCACTTCGGTGCGATCCCATGCATGCCGACGGGCGGATCACCCGCCGACCGCATGCCGCCACGCAGCGTGGCCGATGCAGGCGACGGCGTTCCATACACGGTCGGTGCGCTTGAACACGAACTCCTACGTGCGGGGGCCCGCGGCCTTACGGCCGGTCGGCTTGTGCAACTGCCGTACAAGCCCAACGCCGTGAGGCGTGGGGTGAACCGCCACCAGATGCTACGTCCAGCGTGATTATAGGGGTAGGGAGGCCCGATTGGGTTCGGGCCCCCCTCCCTCCGAACCGTGCAGGCGGATCTCTCGCACACGGCTCTCCGGTTGATGGTGTTACCCCGTCGGGGATTGAACGACCGCGGCACGGGCGATGACCAGACTGAATAGCCCGTGCTTGGCAAAGAAGGCATTCGGCCAGCGCGAATGGTCTCGGCCTGCCCCACGACCCCGGCGTCTGGATCGGCGCCGGAGAATGCTCCGGAGCCTCATCCTGACCCAGCCGTCCTGGCGTTCGTACACGTACCGTCGGGTGCTGTGTTGAAAGTATGTGAACCAGCCCCGCAGGACACGGTTCACATCGGCGATCACACACTGCAGATTCCGACCATCCGTGCGCGACGTCTTCCCCCGGATCGTGTCCCGTAACTTCTGCATGCTTTTCTTCCGTGGCCAGTGATGCCGGCCCTGGAACGTATAGCCGAGGAAGTCGAACGGGGTGCTACTCGCGTCAACGATGCGTGTCTTGGTCGGGTGCAGCGTGAGGCCGTTGTCGGCTACCCACTGTCGGACCAGGTCCAGTGCCCGCTCGGCATCGGATGCCGAGCGGCAGAGGATGACGAAGTCATCAGCGTATCGCACCATCTCGAACCCTTGCTCGGCCATCAGATGGTCAAGCGGGTCGAGATAGATGTTGCTCAAGAGTGGACTGAGAACCGCACCTTGCGGAGTTCCTTCCTCCGGCGTCCACTGCCTGCCGTCTTCCTGAATGGCTGCCTTCAGAAAGCTCGCTAGCAGCCTCAAAGTCGGGCCGTCAGCGATCTTTTCCTCCACGCGAGCCATCAGTCGGTCGTGCGGTATGGAATCGAAGTAGCTCCTCAGGTCGACATCCACAACGTGAACGTGTCCCTTGTCAAGCAACTCATCCACCAGCCGCAAGGCGTCTTTGCAACCACGTCCGGGACGGAATCCGTAACTGTGCTCCGCGAAGTCACGCTCGAAGATCGGCTCGATCACGTTCACCACCGCTGCCTGCACGACTCGATCACGAACCGTGGGAATACCCAGCGGCCGCGTCTCGCTCGTGCCCGGTTTCGGGATCTGAACGCGTCGAATAGCCTGCGGTTGGAATCGTTCGTGGCGGAGGTCTTCGGACAACGACAGGATTACTCCCGGAAGTTGTTTCTCGAACTCCTTTACCGTCTCGTGATCCACACCGGAGGCACCGTCATTCCTCGCGACTTGCTGGAACGCCGCCAGCAGATTCCGCTCTGCGCAGACCTTGTCATTCAGCCTGAACCATTTCTCTCCTTTCACTCCCTGTTCGAGAGCCGTCAACATGCGGACTGTCCAGACCGCAGGTTCGACCCACCGCCATGCGGCGGGAATCTCTTCGGCTTGTTGAGCTCGTCGCACTGACGCCGAGGTGTCTTCCTGTCGTCTGGTCATTCCTCATCCATCTTCCTGGAGCCCTTCGCTCCACCGGCATTACCCGGCTTCATCGCTCGTATGGCTCCTCTGACTCCTGCCAGGCTGCTGTCTGGCGCCTGGCAGGTCTCATTGCTTCATGGACCGAACCTTCCGACCGTTCCGTCTCCAAACACCCTCCGTCGTCCCGTTCGCTTGGCCTGCATTCCACGAACGGGCGTGCCGCCGAATCGGGCTTCCTCGAAGCCGATCCACCCACTGAGCAGGGCAACGCTGGCGTACTCTGGCTTCGCCATTGGACGGTAGGCTCGCCACGACGAAAGACCGAATCGAGTTCGTCTCCTACGGACCGGTCGTTCACCTCCTGGTGCTCTCCACCCCCTCTCACGAGGACGCAGTTCCGCTCGGTTACGACGGCCAGGCCGGCCGCCGACAGGGACTCTCACCCTGCTGATTCAATCCACTCACAATCGCACCGCCCGCGGCCTTACGGCCGGTCGGCTTTCATGGCACGGGATCGATGCGACGCGGAAAGGCACACAGGTTAAAAACCTGTGCTACTTGAGCAGCGAGGGGCTGCCCGTGCCCCGGGAGCTGGCGTTGCTGACAAGCGCAGACAGGATGTCGAAGCGCAGGCAGCATCGAGTGAGCGGAGGGCAGGATGCCCGAAGTGAACGTCCGGCGACGGGGCACGGGCAGCCCCTCGCGGCGCGCCGCGACAAGCCAGGAGTCGCTGTCGTATGCTCTCGCCCATGAGCACCTGCCGCTGCCCGATCTGTTCGGGCGAGACCCACGAGATTCGCGCCAAACTCATCTGCCGCCAGTGCGGCGCGATCCTCGAGACGTGCTGTGAGGGCGGCCCAATGGGCGCCCAGGCCGACGACGCGGCCCTCCCACCGTCACGATCGGAGCGACCGGAAAACCCACGAGACGAGTGAGTTTTAGGGTCGGGAAAGATCGATCTGGTGAGGGAAGTTTGCCGGCAGCGCAAACCAGGCCGGTCGCGGTGTCCCTGCGTAGCGGGACACCCTGACGGCTCGGCATGCCGGCAGCTTGTTCCGTGATGCCCGTTTGGCGGCGCCACCACTGGGGGTGGCGACTGTCAGCGCCCGCATCCCGGGAGTTCTGTTTCGCGAAACGTCGAGTGTTTTCCCCTTTCCCTCTGGAGGTTTCTCGTGAAGAAGCGTCTGACATTCAGTTTCCTGCCGTGGGCGGCTGCCGCCGGCGTGTGCGTGGGCGGTTTCGCCCGCGGTGCCGATGAGGTTCCTGCCGCTCCCACGCCGGCCGATGCGTCTGTGCTCTCCGCCGCCGACGCGGCTGTTGAGTCCGCTGCCGTCGCCGATGCACCAGCCGATGAGGCCGTTGCTGGCGGTGCGGGCACGAAGACGGTGAAGAAGTGGGTCGTCGTTCCGGAGATCCGGGACGTCGAGGCGACCGAGTGGACCACCGAGGTCCGCGAGCGGTCGTTCCAGGTGTCGAAGAAGGTTCCGCGGATCGAAGAGAAGACCCGGAACTACACGGTGATGGTGCCGGAGCAGCGGACGAAGTCGGTGAACTACACCGTCAACGTCAACGTTCCGGAGACCCGGACGGTCGAGTACAAGGTGAACGTGCCCTACACCGAGCAGATCGAGAAGAACTACACGGTGATGGTGCCCGTCAAGGAAGAGCGGACCCGGACGTGGAAGGTCAACGTGCCTTACACCGAGCAGGTCGAGCAGTCCTACATGGTGATGGTGCCGGTCAAGGAAGAGAAGACCGCAACCTACAAGGTGAACGTCCCCTACACGGAAGAGCGGACTGCCACCTACAAGGTGAACGTGCCCTACACCGAGCAGGTCGAGCAGACCTACACGGTGAACGTGCCCTACACCGAGGAGATGACGGGCTACAGGACGGTTTCGCGTCGCGTGCCCGTCAAGGGCACCAAGACGGTGACCTGCCGGGGCGGCCACTGGGTGACCGAGGCGAAGGAGATTTCGGCGAACGGCCAGTATGACGCCGCCGGCAATCCCTGCTGCCCGAAGGTCGTCTGCTGCCGCAAGTGGGTGCCGACGTGCGAGACCAAGGAGATCGACGTCACCACGTGGAAGACCGAGTGCGAGCAGGTGCCCTTCACGTACTGCGTGAAGAAGTCCCGCTGCGAGCAGCGGTCGCGGACGGTGTGCGTTCACAAGTCTCGTTGCGAAGAGCGGACGCGGTCGTACTGCGTCAAGCTCTCCCGCTGCGAGGAGCGGACGCGGACCTACTGTGTCACGAAGATGGTTCCGGAGACCCGGACCAAGACCGTCTGCGTGAACAAGAGCCGCTGCGAAGAGCGTTCGGGCACCTACTGCGTCACCAAGATGGTTCCGGAGACCCGGACCAAGACGGTGTGCGTGAACAAGAGCCGCTGTGAGACTCGCACCCGCGAGATCACGGTGAACAAGTGCGTTCCCGAGACTCGGACCCGTGAGGTCAACTACACGGTCAACGTGCCCGTGCAGAAGACCCAGACCTACAGCGTGTGCGCCAGCGAGACGGTCTGCGAGACGAAGACCGAGTCGTACGTCGTCCGCGTGCCCAAGAAGGTCACGAAGCAGGTCTGCGTGCAGGTGAAGAAGTGCGTCGAGGAAGAGGTTCCGGCTGATGACGCCTGCGGCTGCTCGAACGGCAGCGGCAACGGCGGCAACGGCGGCAGCAAGGGCTGCAAGAAGGGTGGCCTCCTCGGCTGCAAGAAGGGCTGCTAGTCCTTCCCCCGGCGGTTCGCCGCCGGGAGTCTGAGCGATAGCGCGGCGGGTCGGGCGAACAGGGTCGCCCGGCCCGCCGTCATCGTTTCCTATCCAACTCAAGCGGCCTTGCTACGGAGGCGAGGGGGTCGGCGAACGCTCGAGGAGCCTTGGGCGTATCCTCGCCCTGGCGACAAGACTTTTGCCGCCCCCGAGCCGGCGATACAAGCATCGGTGGGCCATCCCAAGATCCATGGCGTGCCTACACTATGGGCACTCACCACGGAGCCTGATCACAAACCATGCAGTACTGGCTGATCAAGAGCGAGCCCGACGTCTTCTCGATCCATGACCTCGCGAAGGCGAAGAAGAAGACCACGCACTGGGAGGGCGTCCGCAACTACCAGGCGCGGAACTTCCTCCGGGCGATGAAGAAGGGCGACCTGGCGATCTTCTACCATTCCAATGCCGATCCCTCCGCCGTCGCCGGTATCGTCGAGGTCGTCCGCGAGGCCTACCCCGACGAAAGCGCCTGGGATCGGCAGAGCGACTATCACGACCCCAAGGCCTCGGCCGAAAATCCCGTCTGGTCGATGGTGGACGTGAAACTCATCGAGATTTTTCCTCGCGAGCTCCCGCTCGACGAACTTCGCGGCGTAAAGGCCCTCTCCGGCATGGAACTGCTCCGTCGCGGCAGCCGGCTGTCGGTGCATCCCGTCACATCGGCCGAGTTCCGCACGATTCAGTCTCTTGCCTCCAAGCGACCGGCCGCGCGGCCATAATGCCGCCATGCCCTGCCGCATCGAGCCCGCCACGCCGGCCCCCCGATCCGCCGCCACACCATTGCCCGCCGCCCTCGGCTGGATCGCCGAGGCGCTCGACCAACTCGCTGCCGCCGGCCTCGAACGGCCCCAGCGAACCCGCGACGGCCGGCAGGGAGCCACGGTCGATCTCGACGGCCGGCGGCTCGTCAACGTCGGCTCCAACGACTACCTCGGCTACGCGGGCGACGTGCGGCTGACGAAGGCTGCCTCAAAGGCCGCGTGTGCCGAAGGGTTTGGGGCGGGGGCAAGCCCGCTCGTCAGCGGTCATTCGCGATCGCACGACCGCCTCGAACGGGCGATCGCCGAACTGCTCGACGTGCCCACGAGCGTGACATTTCCCAGCGGCTTCGCGGCCAACTCTGCCACGATCGCAGCACTGGTCGGCCCCGGTGACGCCATCTTCAGCGACGCACGCAACCACGCGAGCATCATCGACGGCTGCCGGCTCTCGCGGGCGGATGTGCACGTCTATCCTCATCGCGACGTCGCCGCCCTCGACGCGGTGCTCGCAGCCGAGGGCACGGCGCACCGCCGCCGGCTGATCGTGACCGACACGCTCTTTTCGATGGACGGCACGCTCGCGCCGCTCGCCGATCTCTGCACCGTCGCCCGCCGCCACGACGCCATGCTGATGGTGGACGAGGCCCATGCCACGGGCGTGTTCGGCCAGCGCGGCAGCGGCCTTGTCGAGGAAGCCGGCTGCGCCGACGGCGTGCACGTCCGCACCGGCACGCTCTCTAAGGCGCTCGGGGCCGCGGGGGGCTTCGTGGCCGGCCATGCCGATCTGATCCGCTGGCTGCGGCACTCGGCACGGGCCTGGATTTTTTCGACCGCCCATCCGCCGGCCGTGGCTGCCGCCGCGACGCGGGCGATCGCGTTGCTGGAAGAGGAGCCGCACCGCCGCGGCGAACTCCGCGCGAAGGCGGCGGCGTTTCGCGACCGACTCGCCGTGGCGGGGCTCGACCTCGGTGGGGCGGACGCCCAGATCGTGCCGGTCGTCGCGGGGGCGGCCGAGGCGGCGGTGGCGCTTTCCTCGCGGCTCGCCGAGGCTGGCTTCTTCGTGCCGGCGATCCGGCCGCCGAGCGTGCCGCACGGGCGGAGTCTCGTTCGCGCGAGCCTCTCGTGGCTTCATCCCCAATCCGATCTCGACCATCTTGCCGATGCCATCGTCGCCTGCCTCCGCTGAACGCCTGCCGTGGTGCGTGATCGGCGCCGGGCCGTCCGGCCTTGCCGCGCTCAAGCGTCTTCGCGAGGTGGGGATCGACGCCGAATGCCTCGAGCGGGAAGGGGGTATCGGCGGCAACTGGCTGTTCGGCGCGGCGACGTCGCGGGTCTTCGCCTCGACGCGACTGATCAGTTCAAAATCGCTCACCGAGTTCGCCGACTTTCCGATGCCGGGGCACTACCCCGCATATCCCGACCACCGGCAGTGCCTCGACTACCTCCAGGCCTACGCCGACCGGCACAGCCTCTCCCCACACATCCATCTTCACGCCTCGGTCGAGCGGATCGAGCCCCACGGCAGCCCGGGCTCGGGCTGGCGAGTGTCGCTCGCCGACGTCCCGCCGCGCGACTACGCCGGCGTGGTGATCGCCAGCGGCCACAACCACGTGCCCCGCTGGCCCGAGATCCCTGGTTCATTCACGGGCGACCACCTCCATGCCGCCGACTACAAGTCGCCCACGCAGCCCGTGCCGATCGCCGGACGCCGGGTGCTCGTGATCGGCGGCGGCAACTCGGGCTCTGACATCGCCGTGGAGTGTGCGCAGCATGCGGCGGTGGTCGTGCATTCGACCCGCCGCGGCTACTTCGTCGTGCCCCGCGAAGTCTACGGCCGGCCGGCCGATCTCCGCGGCGAGCGGCTCCTGAAGATGGGGGCTCCGGTGTGGCTGCGGCGATTCATCGGCCAGCGACTGATCGACCGCACGATCGGCCTCCCCTGGCGGCACGGCCTGCCGCGGCCCGATCACCGGCTGTTCGAGACGCATCCGG
>Ga0304730_1001172_pt1 | contig 20485 bp, 20 predicted proteins | sample M_130628_MF_Meta_FD_190474 | JGI IMG/M metagenome (GOLD analysis project Ga0304730, IMG submission 190474) | Freshwater microbial communities from Lake Montjoie, Canada to study carbon cycling - M_130628_MF_MetaG (v2) (version 2) | ecosystem: Environmental > Aquatic > Freshwater > Lake | place...
GACGTACGCTGATGGAAGAAGTGAAGTGGACCGGCAATCAAGTGACGAGTGTTGACTGGGCGACCTACCCGATCTTGCGTTTCCCTGATGTCCCGAAAGTGATCACCACCCTGATTGATCGCCCAGGACAACCAGTTTGGGGTGCGGGCGAACAAGCACCGACGACTGTTCCTGCAGCAATTGCTAACGCGGTGTATGACGCAATTGGTGTGCGACTGCGTACCATTCCGTTTACACCCGCTTCGGTGAAGCTCGCAATCAGTCAAGCACCGAAAGCCGCTTAACTGTCTCGTTCGTTTCAGGCAAAAAACAGCCCTCTTCTGAGGGCTGTTTCACTGCATCTCGTATGCTGAATCTTTATATTTGGACTTTTTTTCCCTTGAGTATTTACTGGGTATCACTTTTATTAGCGGGTTGTTTTGAGATAGGCTGGCCGCTTGGCTTAAAGCTCGCGGGGCTCCCCAATATGAAAATATGGGGCATCGCTTTAGCCGTGATCAGCATGACGCTAAGTGGCATGCTTCTATGGTTCTCGCTGAAAGAAATTCCGATCGGAACGGCCTATGCTGTCTGGACTTCAATTGGCGCTGTCGGCACGTTCACAATTGGTGTTCTAGTTTTTGGAGACCCCAGTATCCCCGTACGCTGGCTTGGTGTTGCCTTCATCATTCTGGGGGTGATTTTGCTCAAGATGGGATGAACAAGCCAAGCCTCAGAACTAAACAGCCCAACACGTGGGCTGTTTAGATTCTTGGTGGCTCGCGGTAGAAGCGACCAAGGGGCACTTAGCAAGCCCCCGCACGCTGCGCGCCGAAGGTCGCTTGCTGCTGAGTAAACTTAGCGCCAGCACGAGACGAAAGTTGTTGAACTAGACCGTTACACGAAAACCCCATCATCTGAAGGTATTGTTTAGCCGATTTCACAGCCTCTTGATTCCAGTCAACGTTCATGCTGTCCACTGCTTTAGTTGCGTCATTGATATTGAAGCCGTTTCCAGCCTGAGACGAAAGCTGTTCGATCAATCCATCACGCGAGAATGCGCTAATGCTGAGATATGACTGTGCGGCTCTGACTGCATTTTTTTGCGGCCCAGTCAAACTTTGAACCGCGTTGTTTGCGTTGGGTTTACTCGGCGCTGGCGTTGTGCTCTGCGTTGCGGGCGGAGGTGGTGCAGCCAATGCAGTCGAACTACCAGCCAGGGTTTCAAGTTCTTTAGCTCGAGCGGCTGTGGCTGACATGAAACAGTCATTGGCATTGACAGCCGCGATTGTTCCTCCGTCTGGGTCGTAATAGAACTCACAGTTTTCATCGCGGTAAGTGACCCAAGCATCTTGGGCAAGCTGCAGTTGCTTTTTACGCTGCGCAGACAGCTGATCCATCAGCTCTTTGTACGCCCTGTTCAAGCGGCCGCTCTGACGTTTTGATTCAGCTTCTAGGCAATCAATCATATTGCTCGTCACCCCGTTTGACTTGTCCATACAGTTAGAAAACTGTTTGGTTAAGCCAATGTCTTGAGCGCTTACAAATTGAGACGCACAGGTTAGAGTGAAAATCAGAATTAAATTTTTAATTGAAGCCACAACACACCTCCTTTTTGGGATTGGGATAAATAGCCCCTTTGACAACCAATTTTTGGTATTCTAATTGTTTGTATCTAGGCGTATTTTGCTTTGAGTTTTTACCGGATATTAATGTTATTGGTGGTTTTTTTGAAAGATCTTTTTGAATAGATCACCTGACTAAGCTCAGTCTTGCGAGCTTGTGAAATAAGAATCGTATCGTTATACATCCATAAGACTCAGCGCAAATTCAACTTACAATAGTTCTCGGTACGTAGTGTAAAAAAAATTCACCAAGAGGATCACAATAATGATTGTCCGCTATTGCCGCCTTGTATTGCTGTGTTTCGTAGCCTGTGCGTTTTCTGCAACGAGCTTCGCTTCTGAATGGCCGAGTGTCAAAACAAAGACTGGTAGTTCGGTTTTTTACCAAGCACCCGTCACCAGAGCTGAAGCCGCTATGTTGCGTGACTACCTAATTGAAGAAGAATTTTTTGACGAGACACCCAAAGAAGTTTTGCTCAGCAAAGAGGGTAAAACATATCAATTTAATTTTGTAGTGAAAAAAGGTATTGAGACTGATCCAGAATTTGTGACTCAAGCAAAGGTCTTTTCAAAAGGCATGAGCAAAGACGTGTTTAATAACGCGGCTGTTGACATACACGTGCTTGACGATAAGCTCAACTTATTAAAAGTGATCGTTGCTTTCTGACTATTGAAAACCGCATGTGCTGAACATGCGGGCACGTGAATCACTCTATGCAAAGGCTCGGGGGTAGGTCACTTTCTCGTCGGACTAGGGCTGACGGTGGTAATTTCAGGCCCAGAATTCTTTGATTGCGGGCGCTTCGATTTTTGACCGCTCATAGCCCGTACGCAATGCACCAGCAATTTGCTTGGGGTCAAGTAAGTCAACGCCTTTTGGGGTGCCGGCAACGACCCACTTAACTTTTGTACCGGTAGCCTTAACGCCTTCAATATTTTGAGCGATGGGATGAGGGATGGTGGTGAGAATTGCGCCCGTCACGCCGTCAGTCAAAGTGATAATCAGCGCTCTTTTTGAGCCGGCTACCAAATCCACATGCGCTGGATTAGAGCAAATTCCACCATCCATGACATAACGTTGACCCAATAATGTTGGTCCCGCGACCCCAGGTAGTGAGCTACTTGCCGCTGCACCGTGCGCCAAAGGGATGCCATTCTTTCTGGCAGTTTGTTGCCCGACAACAATACGTTCGCCCGTGTAGCAATCAACGCCTGTTGTGTGCATCCGCCTTGTTGGCCAACTTGTTTTGCTGTCACCCGTTAAAAGTGCGGCGAGCTTTTCTAGATGGGCGCCGTTCAATTTATTGTTGGCCGCTAACGCTGCGTTACCGATTATTTTGCGCGTCTCTATGCTGCCATCGGTTGCACTCATGTTAATTTGATCCGCCCTCATTTGACTAATGTTGGGCTGAGTTAACGGCGTAAGTTTGGCAAAAATCTGGGGAAACTTACCAAAGAAATCGAACTCGGTTCGTAGGCGTGTAAATTCGCCTGAAAGCAGTGAAGACCCCATATAAGAGCCTGCAGAAGTGCCAACCACCATTTCAGGAAGTTGCACCATATCCAATCCCGCTTCGATCAGGCCATGAAAAAATCCGCAGTACCAAGCGATGTAATACTCACCACCGCCCCCGAGTACCATTGTTCGATCAAGCCCCTGTGCTAGCTTTGATACGCTAGGCTTTTCAGCGATAGGTATCGTCAAACCATCATCGGCAAATAATCTATTAGAGATTTCATTGGCCTTGGTTGCAACGTTTGACGGCTGAGTCATTGATTGCGCGCTGGCAGAGCCAACGGTGACTCCAGAAACGCCACTGACAGCCACGGCACTCACGGCAGAGGTTTTCAAGAAATGTCGGCGTGAAGATTGAGTCATAGGTGCTCCAAAGATAATTCTGTCAATTTACAGCGATTTTAAAAACGAAATCTCGACCGAAGGTAGTTTTGGTGTCCCTTTACTGACTTTGGAGAAACTTCTTTACAGCCAATTTTGCCTCGTTTGAAAGGCTGGTGTCATGGCCTTGTCCTGGTAACAATACTTGTTCTGTGGCGCCCCTTGTTTTCGCTAAGCGCTCGCACAGTTTCGGATTGCGGGTTACCTGATCCCGAAACCAAGGATCATCCTCCCAATTCAGAAAAAGAAAGGGAACGTCTCCGTGTTTAATTTCAAGCCGCTTGGGGCACCAGAAGCCTGAGGAAATAACAGCCCTGAACCCCTCAACAGGCGTTCGACTCACTGTCATGCCTCCTTCACTATGCCCCATGAGATAAATCTTATTCTTATCTAACCATGCTAGCTTAAGAAGTTCATCTCTTGCGTATCGTAGTTCTTGATTACGCAGCTTAAAACTATCAAACCCCTCAAGGATTTGCCGACGATCATTTGTTGGGTCACAGTTCGAGCGCCTTCCAAGTATGGCAAAGCTATTGGGCTGAATCACAATAAATCCAAAATTTTTAATTGTTCGAGCCCACTCTCTTGAATCATCAGTTAGCCCCGTACAGCCATGCAAATAAATCAACACAGGATACTTGCTTGGTTGATCTAGAAAGTCTATTGACTTAGAAAATATGGAGTCAGGCTCATAGACCACTGCCTTGATCCATGATTGCCTAAGATTTTCTGTCTTCAGCAGATTTTCAAAATCCTCAGCTTTTGCCGTAAGACAATAAAAGAGTGCAATAACAAAACAAAACGTAGACCTCAAAGCTCGCTCCTCTAGAATTCAGCGAATATAGGAGCGTACATCAGCTCCGAGCAATCAAAAACTCCTCTTTCAAAGCAAGCATGAGGGTCTTAGCACTGAGCTGTCTAGTTCTAGCGTAGTCTTGTCCAGCCCATAAACTCTGGTATTCACCATTGTTGGTTTTGCCGCCCAATTGTCTAAGCGATGCTGTCAGCGTATTCTGGATTGGAAAAGGCAAAACCATTTGGCTTTCCATCAATCGAATAAATTCGTTATTGATCCCTCGAGCGGGTCGACCTGAAAACCCTGTCGTAAACACTGAGCCCCTGCTATGGTGCTTGAGTAAATACTCTTTATGAGCGGGCGTGGCGCCTGATTCCTCGCAACATAAAAAGGCTGTTCCTAATTGGGCCGCTACCGCGCCAGACTTTAAGGCGCTGGCGATATCTGCCCCATCCATGATTGCGCCTGCCGCAACAACGGGGATTGAACATCCCCTCACTAATTGCTTTGTTAATTCAATCGTGGTTAATTTTTCATCCACTTCATCAGGATAAAAGATGCCCCGATGTCCGCCGGCTTCAATGCCTTGCGCCACAATAAAATCAGCACCAGCCTGTTCAACTGCCATTGCCTCTTTCAGACTTGTCGCTGTTATTCCTACAGCAATTCCTAACGAGCGCGCTCTCGCCAGGATGCTCGGCGACGGAACGCCAAAATGGAAAGTTAATAGATCTGGGCAGTGTTCCCACACCGGCTTAAGTTGCTCTTCAAGATCGGGATAAAACGGTGCCTGAGGGATGGTTAATGAATACTCACCTGCAAGGGGTAAATTTTTTAATGCTTCAAGGGCTTTCTGTTGAACAGCTTGCTCGGGTAAATCAACCGGACTAAAGACAAAAAAATTGGCGTTAATAGGGCCATCTGTTAAGGCTTTTGTAGCCAATAAGTCTTCGCTAATTTTTTGTGGAGTGCTGTAAGAGAAACCAAAGCTACCCACGCCGCCAGCATTAGAAACCTCAGAAGCAAGCCTCGGATTGTTGATGCCGCCAGCCATGGGCGCCTGAATAATCGGGAGGCTTAACTTAGAAAAGCTGAACATAGCGACTCCACTGAGTATCGTTTCAAGGTATTCATGATCACTTCCTAAAAATCTGAACCCAGTCGGACTTCATGCTGACGACTAGCCACTTCTGTATCGCTGCCTCGTCTAACGCTTTATCCAGACGACCAATTGATGACTTGCGATCGTACGCAACTTCACGTTCATTGTCTGTGTGATGAATGATGACGCCAAGCCGAGCGCCCGAGCCGGCGGTCACCCACTGAAGCATTTCTAGATCTCCGTCTGAATTACCAAACGCAGCGATTGGACGACGACCGATGAACTGGTGAATGGCGACAGGCTTTTCTGCCTTATCGTCGATAAAATTTATTTCGGGTAGTCGAATTAATTCAGGGATGCCATTAAGCGATACGAGTTTAGTTTTTATTGAGCTCCCGATCACTTGTTCGGGCGGGATACCATAGATGCGTTCAGACCATGGGCGCATGAATTCAACGCCACCACCCGAAACAATATAGTTTTTAAATCCATGCTTCTTAAAATAGCTAAGCACTTCAAGCATAGGCAGATACACCATCTCTGTGTAGGGTCGCTGATGTGTCGGATGCACCGCTGTAGACAACCAGTCGGATACGATCTTTGAGTAGTCAGTGGTACTCATCCCAGCGTGGGTTGCGGTGATTAATTTGAGCAGTCCGCCTTCGCCTTGCTGCCGCAGTGCCAGCAGATCGCCCTCAAGCGCGGCCTGAAAAGGTTGCGTGATACGCCACTCAGGGTGCTTAGGCGCCAACGCCTTCACTCGATCAATCGCAAACACCAATTGAACATAGTTTGGCTGCTCGCTCCAAAGCGTGCCATCGTTATCAAACACAGCGATCCTCTCCTCAATCCGCACAAAATCTGGCGAGCCGGTTTGAGTGGTCTTGTTGATAAAACTGATGATGGATTGTTTAGCTGGCCCATTACGCCAAGAGGGTAAAGGATCTGTCGCATGCGCGGCGCTAATACTAAGAAGCAGAAAACTAATCGTTCTGATGATGAGATTTTTCATAACTTGTGGAGAATCGGCTAGAGTTTGGGGATGTCTGAGTTGACTTGGCGTGATGGAGTGGCGCTGGCTATCCTCGATCCGCTAGCGCTGTGATGGCGCGGTCTCTAAGCGCAAGAGGCTAGTTTTTCTCTCTAAGCCGCCGGCATAGCCCGTCAGGCTACCGTTTGCGCCAATGATTCGATGACAGGGGACAATAATGCTCCAAGGATTTTTTCCAATCGCGGCGCCTACCGCACGCACTGCCTGCGGATTTTTGATCCTCGTCGCCAATTCACCATAGCTGATCGTTGCTCCAAAGGGAATCAACCGCAGCTCTCGCCAAACCGCTTGTTGAAACTCTGTTCCCCAGGGAGTTGAAAGAGGAAACTGGAATTCACGCAGAGTGCCTTCGAAATAAGATTGGATTTCGCTCGCGCACTGATCCAACCATTTTTGAGAGAGCACCGCTTGCCAACAGGTGATGTCAGGATGATGTCGTTGATTTTCAAACCAGAGGCCTTTGATCCCTTCATCACTGGCTGCGATGAGGATCTGTCCGAGGGGTGAGCTTATATACTTGTATTGAAATGTCATCAAAATACCTCATGTACTCGGATAGCGATGACAATCTACCAAATGGTCATTCACCATCCCTGTTGCTTGCATAAATGCATAGCAAATCGTTGAACCCACAAATTTAAATCCCGCTTTCAGTAAAGCCTTACTCATCGCGTCGGATTCAGCGGTGGTTGCTGGAATCTCAGTCATTGAGAGACGCCTATTTAGAATGGTTTTGTGATTCACAAATTGCCATACAAACTGACTAAATTCATGACCATCGTTTTGAAGCCTAAGGTAAGACTTCGCGTTTGTAATGGTTGAGGCAATTTTTAATCTATTACGAATAATCCCAGGGTTATTTAAAAGTTCTAGTACTTTCTTATCATCGTAGGCCGCAATTTTTTCAGGTTCAAATCTATCAAACGCTTGGCGGTAATTCTCACGTTTTTTTAATATAGTCGACCAAGAAAGACCCGCTTGAGCACCCTCTAAAATGAGCAGTTCAAACAAGACTCGACTATCCCGAACGGGGACCCCCCACTCGGTATCGTGATACTCGCGGTAAAGGTCAAAGCCTTCACACCAAGGGCAGCGCTTCATTTCATTAGCTCAATGAGGTAAGCGGAATGTGATTTTTTCTACAGGTGGTAGGGAAGTTGATTTTTTGCTAGTCTAACGCAACACTGAAAAAGTCAAAACTCAAGCGCGAACGCTGGGGCTTTTCAGTATCATTAAAACTAATTCATGTTGAAATTTCGCAAAGCCTTCTTGTTTGTTGCAATCACTACATTGTCCTGCGCTTTGCTAGCTGTCTGGGTCAGCCTGGCACCTCGTTCCAACCCCGACTATGACGCCAGCAAACCACACCATCGCCCCGACGGGTTCGTTAACCGTTACATCGAACGCTCCGACAAACCAGGCCTGTGGCGTTGGCAATGGGAGCGTCTGCGTGATGGCTTGCCCAAGCCGCCTGCTACCCCCATCATTGGGGTCAAGCCAGACCTTGAGTTGATCAATAGCGACAGCACCCAGCCCCGAGTGACTTGGGTTGGGCAATCAACTCTGCTGTTTCAAATCGACGGCCTGAACTTGTTGACTGATCCGCACTGGGGGCAGCGCGCTTCGCCTTTTAGTTTTGCAGGGCCCAAGCGTCACCAGGCACCCGGCATCCCGTTTGACCAACTTCCAAGAATCGATGCGGTTGTGATCTCGCACAACCACTGGGATCATTTAGATCAAGAAACCGTTCAGGCTCTCATGGATCGTCACACAGGCATTCGTTTCTTCGTACCGCTTGGCATACAGTATTGGTTCAAGAAAGAAATTAAAGGCGCAGTGTTGCAAGGGCCTGCGCGAAACGTCATTGCGCTGGATTGGGATCAACACGTAAGCATCAAAGGCAAAACCCAAAATCTTGATCTGTATTTTCTGGCGGTGCAGCACTGGAGTGCACGATCACTTGGCGATCGCTACGAAACACTTTGGGGCAGTTGGGCCTTCATGCATCCAGATTTTCGCTTCTGGTTTTCTGGCGACTTGGCTTACTCGCCAGATACCAAAGCCATTGGTGAGCGCATGGGTGGCTTTGACTTGGCGGCCATTGCAATTGGTGCCTATGAACCTCGTTGGTTTATGAAGGACTCCCATCTCAATCCAAAAGAAGCCCTTCAGACCATGAGAGACATCAACGCTAACGTTGCCATTGGTATCCACTGGGGCACTTTTGACGGTATGAGCGATGAGCCGTTAGACCAGCCACCGAAGGATTTAGAGATTGCCAAGAACGAGTCATCTTCGCCCTTGAACTTCTTTGTGCTTAAGCACGGTGAGAGTTGGGTGTGGCGATAGTGTTTGCAGCTATTCTATGGCAATTTTTTCGATGCTGTCTATAATATTTTTTATTCATATCCTTAAAACTCTAACGATCAAAGGATGTCACCCATGTTGCTGTGGCTCGTGCTCGCTTATCTCGCTGTGTCGATTGGTATAGGTTTGTACGGCGCCTCTAAGGTGCACAACGCAAAAGACTATGTAACGGCTGGGCGTAATCTGCCTTTCGCTATCGTTCTTGCGATGGTGTTTGCGACATGGTTTGGTGCTGAAACCGTTCTGGGTATTTCTGCGACTTTTCTAAAGGAAGGATTCAGTGGGCTCATCTCTGACCCTCTGGGCGCTTCGATTTGCCTTGTACTATTCGGATTGATTTTTGCGCGCCCACTCTACCGAATGAACCTTCTGACGCTGGGAGACTTCTTTCGTATCCGGTATAACCGTCAGACAGAGCTGTTGCTTTCTATCTGTATCGTGGTGTCCTATCTTGGCTGGGTGTCCGCACAGATCACTGCCCTTGGGCTCGTATTCAATGTACTGTCGGGCGATGCGATCACGATGACGCAGGGTATGCTGATCGGAGCGGGTGTCGTCGTGCTGTACACAATCTTTGGTGGTTTGTGGTCGGTGGCTTTAACCACGTTTGTGCAAATGATAGTGATCATCATCGGCTTACTACTGGTGACTCATTACGCTGCGGGTCAGGCTGGTGGTGTCGCGAATGTGATCTCCAAGGCAGCGGCTGAGGGTAAGTTTGAGTTCTTACCAAAGCTACAGTGGTTGGACATGATTGCCTGGATTGCAACACTTTGCACGATGGCTTTGGGCTCGATTCCCCAACAAGATGTCTTTCAGCGCGTCAACTCGGCAAAAACCGAAACAATCGCGATCTGGGCCACAACGATCGGTGGCGTGACGTATTTCTTTTTTGCGGCAGTGCCTTTGTTTCTAGCGTACACCGCCAATATCATCGATCCAGAGATGGTGTCTAAATTGTTGTACACCGATGCTCAACTCATCTTACCTACACTGATCATGGAGCATATGCCGTTTTATATGCAAGTGATATTTTTTGGTGCCTTAATCTCTGTCATCATGAGCACCGCATCAGGAACGCTGCTTGCGCCATCTATTACCTTCACAGAAAATATTCTGAAAGGATTCGTGCCGCATATGTCCGATCGCACTTTGTTGATCGCGACTCAAGTGACGGTGTTGGTGTTTAGTGGGTTGGTGACGTTGTATGCAATCGGAACAGAGGCCTCGATTCATACGATGGTTGAAAATGCGTATCGAATTACTTTAGCTGGCGCGTTCGTGCCCTTAGCGGCTGGATTGTTCTGGAAGCGAGCAAGCAATCTAGGCGCCGCGTTAGCGATCTTGTGTGGACTCTCTACATGGATCATTCTCGAAGTGACCGGCATCAATGAGCCGGTGCAACCGCAAGTCTTTGGCGCAGTCGCAAGCTTATGCGGAATGCTCTTCGGATCTTATCTGTCACCGAATCGGCATTCGTTCATTCAATCGCACTGATTCTGATACTCAAATCTGATCTCAACTCGAAAAACCGAATAGTGATGGAGTATGGGTCAAATTCAAGATGGCCCCGTTAATTTACAGGCCCCTCATGTAAAAACGTTGAGACTGATTAGCTATAAAGAAATTATAAAAATGTCTTTTTGGTTTTAATGAGTTTTTATTATGCTGTTGGATTGTCTGGATATGCCGTTCCGGATAGCGTTTGTGTAGCCGGCCTCGCGAAGATGAGATATGTCGAAAATTTATGTGATTCATGAGAACTCCGCCTGGGTAGAGCCGTTGCAAGCAGCTTTTCAAGAGATGAAGTTACCTTACGAAGAGTGGTTTCTGGACGAAGGCAAACTGGATCTGTCCGTGCCTCCGCCTGAGGGGGTTTTCTACAACCGAATGAGTGCCTCATCCCACACTCGCGATCACCGCTTCGCGCCCGAATACACTGCAGCAGTGTTGTCTTGGCTTGAGGCTCACGGTCGGCGTGTTGTGAACAACAGCCGCGCCCTGCAGCTTGAAATTAGCAAGGTCGCACAGTATGTCGCTTTGCAGAATTATGGGGTCAAGACCCCCCGCACTATCGCTGCAGTGGGCAAACAGCACATCATCGAAGCCGCCCGCCAGATGACAGGGTCATTTATCACTAAACATAATCGCGCAGGCAAAGGGCTGGGTGTAAAACTTTTCCATCATATCGATGCGCTGCAGGATTATGTGAACGGCGCGCAGTTCGGGCCCTCTGTCGACGGTATTACGCTGATCCAGCAATACATTCGCGCACCGCAGCCTTTTATTACACGGGTCGAATTTGTAGGCGGCAAGTTCCTTTATGCCGTGCGCGTGGATACTTCGCTGGGATTTGAGCTCTGTCCAGCGGACGTCTGCCAAATCGGTGATGCTTTTTGTCCAGTAGGCGAAACTGCACCCGAAGCGTCTGCGCCACGTTTTCAGATCATCGAGGATTTTGATCACCCCATCATCCAGCTTTATCAGCGCTTCATCGCCGAAAACGGGATAGGAATTTCCGGAATTGAGTTTATTGTTGACGAGGCAGGTGAGATCTACACGTACGATGTCAATACTAATACCAACTACAACAGCGACGCTGAAGCTGCAGCTGGACTGTACGGTATGCGTGCGATTGCCCAATATCTTGGGCAGGAGTTGCATGCGCTAAATACCCGCCGGATAAATCGCTACACCTCTGAAGCCATTTCTGAAGAATTAAACGCTTGAACCCATTTAGCTAAGACCTGAAGCGCGTCGTCTTTTGGACTGGCTGTAGTTGAAGAACTTGGTAGCGACGTCGCGAGGGGTGTGACGATGGCTGCGGCAACGAGTTTTTTCATTTAATTTTTCGGTTAATGACAGAGACTTGAGATTCGTTAAACGTTAAAAGCTGTTAAGCCCGAGACGCATGACCAAGGATATTTAATCCAAATAAAACTAGACTTCGTGAGAGTACACAATAAATCCCAGATGTTTAGCAACCTTGTCATAGAGGGCTCGGCCAGCGGCGTTGGAATCTTGTGTCTGCCAATAGACGCGGGTGGATCCAGCGGTTTGTGCGGCATCATAAACAGCTTTAATTAATTGGCGGCCAACACCTGCGCCGCGAATAGCCTGATTGACGTAAAGATCTTGTAGGTAACAGACGTCATTCAGCCTCGTCGTACTACGATGAAAAATGAAATGTACGAGTCCGACTAGTTGGCCATTTTGCTCAGCTATAAAAGCGTGCACTGGCTCGTTGTCATTTAAAAAACGAGCCCATGTTGTTTGGGTGATGTTCAAGTCGAGGGCCGTTTGACCTTGCCGTCCATAGAAAGCGTTGTAGCCATCCCAAAGCGGCAACCAACCTTCGTAATCTAATTTGTTGACGGGTCTGATAAATCGCGGGCTTGGCATTTTGACTAGGATTGCGGCAAGTGCCTGTTAAAAAGAGTAGCCTATACCCACTAACAATTGATAACTGTTTAAGTTATGGTTCAATTTAGCGTAATTAACTTAAGCCGTGCTAACAGCAAATTTAACTTTTTTCTTGATTATATTTACTACCCGCCGTTAACAACCATATTAAATAGAGTGTGGCCGTTGTCGTTCAACAACAAATTACTTTCTTTAGGTCAACTCGTTGATTGACTGGGAATCTCGGCGGTTGGGATGGCGGATTACACTGGGTAGAGGCAACAACTAGACATCGTTAGAAACATCCAGTTACAAGCCCACATAAGCAAAAACCCTAGCGCGAACGCAGGGGTTTTTCAGTTTTAGATGGTGGCTCGGGGCGGAATCGACCAGAGCCTAGAATTTTTGGGCTTACGTATAGGACTGGTTCTTATTTTCCTATGGGGTGTTTCACATAGCCCTCGCGCGTTTGTGGAAGTTTTGCACCTAAGACAGCACTTGCGACTTGTGTCCGAAGTATTTGAGCAGTACCCCCAGCAATCGTAAACATTCGAGCATCTCGCACGTGGCGTTCAGCAGCAAATTCACGTGAGTAACCACTAGATCCAAAGAGTTGCAGTGAATCATTGGTGACTTTAATGGCGGTTTCCGCGGCAATGATCTTGGCTTGGGCGGCTAGTTTTAAATCCGGGAAGCAACCCACCGGCACATTGGCTGCGCGATGAAGCATGAGCCGCGCGGCATCGAGAGCGATAGACATATCTGCAATCATCCACTGTAATCCTTGAAACTCAGCAATCGATCGGCCAAATTGTTTGCGCGCTTTGCTGTATTGAACAGCTTCTTCGAAAGCACCAACAGCGATCCCGAGCGCCACCGTTCCCGCACCCACTCGTTGTGCGTTGTATGCGTTCATAAGCGCAGCAAAGCCTTTACGTAAATCACCGAGCGGCTTTAATGCCATCGATTCAGGTACTTCTAGGTTGATAAAGTCTACGTAAGTTTCAGGTATGCCGCGCACACCCATTGCGGGTGTACGTTTAGCGATTACGAGCTCTTTGGGTTCGTTGCCATCCCGTACAACGATAAAGCCACCAATGCCTTGTTCAACACCATCTTCAAACACGCGCGCAAAAATCAGGTGCAAGCGCGATACGCCGCCGCCGGTAATCCAGTATTTTTGACCATTGATAATGTATCGATCGCCCTTTTTATCGGCGCGTGTGGTCATCTCACTCGCGGCACTCCCCGCGTTGGGTTCAGAAATACAGATTGCCGGTTTATCGCCAGACAATACGCACTCAGCGGCAATCTGCTTTTGTTCTTCGGTACCGTAGGCCATGATGGCGCCTATTGCGCCCATGTTGGCTTCAACCGTGATTCGACCCATGGTGGCACAGGCTTTGGCCATTTCTTCGATCACCAGCGTCGTTTCAAGGTAGCCAAGGCCGCGACCGCCGTAGGCCTTTGGTACGGTCATTCCCATAAACCCTGCTGCATTGAGCTTGGCGATGTTGTCCCAAGGGTAAGCCTCCGTGGCATCGGTCTGAGCAGCTGTTGCTTTGAAAACAGTTTCTGCTAACTCACGTGCTTGAGCCTGAATTACGAGTTGTTCGTGCGTCAAAATAGTCATTTTTATTGTTTGTCGATGGGTTCAAGGTTGTCCGAGCCAGAAAGCGCGTGGCGTAAGGACCTGTCTGTCCAAATCCCGTGATCGAGCAATACACCAATCGGGGAAACCGTTCTTTGATTTGATCAAAGGCCAGACCATAGCGACTCAGTCCACCTACTTTGTAGTTTTCAACCAAGATATCGGTATTTTCAAGCAAGCGCATGATGAGATTTTGGCCTTCCACGCTCGCAATGAACGACCTTCATTCAAAGAATGTTACTCCTTCTCATTGCTAGTTTTTAGCCGCAACCCCACAAGGTCAGTTAGCAAGCCCCTGCGCGCTGCGCGCCGAAGGTCGCTTGTTGCTCAGTAAATTTCGCGCCCGCGCGAGACGAAAGTTGTTGAACTAGCCCCTTGCATGAAAACCCCATCATCTGGAGATATTGTTTTGCGGATTTCACAGCCTCTTGATTCCAGTCAACGTTTAGGCTGTCAACTGCTTTAGTCGCGTCATTGACGTTAAAGCCGTTTCCAGCCTGTGACGAAAGCTGTTCAATCAGCCCATCACGCGAGAATGCGCTAATGTTGAGATATGATTGCGCGGCCCTGACCGCATTTTTTTGTGGCCCAGTCAAACTTTGAACCGCGTTATTTGTGTTGGGCTTACTCGGCGCTGTGCTCTGCGCTGACGGTGCGGGTTGTGCAGCCGGAGCCGTCGATCCGCGTCCGTCAAAGACGATGCGTTCTAATTGGCAAAGGTTTAAATTACGCCTTTCTTCGATCGCCTTGTTTCCGTAGATCACTTGTAGGTCAAATTGACAGCCGCGAGAGTTTCCAGCAGTGAACGGTTGTTCAAAGCCTGGCATCAAAACATCCTCACCCAAAATATCTTTGCCCCAACCCGTCGCGCTAATGGGCGAAATAAAAAACTCATAAATCGGCTCGGCACTACTGTTGACGAGCGTGAAAGTCGTGTCGATCTCGGGACTGGTTTGAGACTGAGCCCCCACTCCAGCAGAGGCGCTAGCACTCGTTTGCCCTTGGTTAAACGCAGGTGCCGTCGTTTGGGAAGCGGAAGAGCTCGCCTGAGGTGGAGCACCTATTCGTTCCATCACCCATTTGACATTTTTTTCACCTACAAAAGACAACCGACCATCGGCCAGTAACGTGGCAGTCACTTTATAAAATTTACCATCGGTGTAAACCTGTTGGCCTGTGAATGTGTTGGGAGATGCGGCAGTTAACTGGATAATGTTTTGTCCGACCTGAAAATTTGGGCTATTTGTACTGGTGGCTATTCCCATTCCATCTTTTAATACATAGCCATATTTCCATTGCGGGCTATGCCAATTGCCATCTAACGTTGCTATTTGTGCATGTGCGCTTAAAGGAATGACTAAAAAATAAAATGTCATCAGAACATATTTTAGGTATGTCATTTTGTTCCTTCAATGTCAACATTGATTTGTAATGGAAATTTAGTGATCATTCTTTTGATTAATTTATCACGATTTAATTGAGTAAGTGGTAAGCCTCCCCAAGGTTAGTAGGACAAGGTCACAGTTCCGTACGGATTTTTTCAGCTTTAGAAAAATCATATTCTTTGCGTATAAGTCACCTTCAGTAAGCATTTAATTTTATGGGTTGTTGCTTTGCACTGAATCCTGACACTCTCACAAATACTAAAGCTGGACAAGGATCGTCTAGGGCGCGTAGCGGACGCGTCCTAGTGAAACCATCATTTGACCCGCAGCGCTGCAACTTCACGCATATTTAATCTAAGTCCTATGCCAGGTTCTTCTGGCATTTTAAGTGTGCTGTTTATTGCTGTGAGCGGCTGTTCAAGCATACGATCAAAAGAAATAACGGGGGAGTCGCTAGGAAAGTACTCCATGCATGTTGTCGCAACGGATGCAGCTGCACAGTGAATTGAAATATCGAAAAAATAATGAGGCATGATAGGCAAATGCCAGGCGCTTGCCATGGAACTTATTTTCATCCACTCCGATATCCCTCCCACGACTGTTACATCCGGTTGCAAGATATCAGCTGATTTTTTTTCAATGATCTCTTTGAAACCCCAACGTGTGCATTCTTGCTCACCTGTTGCAATGGCCATATCAAGAGCTTGGGCAATTTGTGCTGACCCGTCCATATTGTCTGGCATAGTGGGCTCTTCCATAAACAAGACATTAAGAGCTTCGAATTGCCTTCCAGCGCGTATTGCAAGTGTCGGGTCGTTGTAGCTATTGTTGGCATCTACCATTATGGAGTGGCTGTCACCAACGATCGAGCGAACAAGTTTTACGCGCTCGACATCTTCGTAAATACTTCTAGCGCCTACACGCAGTTTAAATGCATTGAAACCTCTTTTGAGTAGATCTTCAGTTTCCTCAGCGAGTCTCTTGAGCTCATGATCTAGGTAGTATCCTGAAAAACTAACATAGCATGGAACTTCTGTACGATATCCACCCAAGAGCCGTCCGACAGGCTGCTGAAGTAGCTTGCCTGTTATATCCCATAACGCGATATCGATTGCGCTGATGGCGCGCAGAACAGCTCCTTTGCGACCTTGTAAGAGGTGGGAGTGATACATTTTTTGCCATAAACTTTCCTTCATCATTGGATCTTCACCAATGAGTAATTGGCCTAGTTCTTCAATTGCCGCATGTACGATCGCGCCACCTCTGGCGTAACTGACTCCTGTAACGCCTTCATTAGTATGAATTAGCAGAATATTGAACTCACGCGTGGTGTATGTGTTGTGTGAGATTTTGACAGGCTGTTTTAATGGGATCGATACAACGATGTTGTCGAAACTTGTGATGTTCATGTACGTATCTCCAGTGTTTATTTTGCTTGAGCACAGTGCATCAGAATAAGTTAGCCGAAATCGACGAGGGCTGAGGCTTCAGGCAGAGCCATGATGATCTTCAACGCATTACATCCGCATACTGTCTTGAAGTATCTTCTACCGAGGATGTTCTGTGAAAGGCAGTCTATTAACTAACTAATACCCGTGGTTCTGTAATATAGAGGCAAACCTACATTAGCCGAGTAAGGCTTGTGTCTTCATGCTGCTATTTTAATTTCTGATTTGGGCGAGGTCGACCTGATTTTTGGATGGTTACGGTATTGAACTGTCGTGTTGCACGAAAGTTGCGAATCAACGCTGCCACAGCTAGACTCTAAGGATTTCGTACGGTCAAAAGGATGTAGCCAAGTTGTCGAAGTACGATGAGCGGATCAGCAAATTGAATATAAAACTCATTGTTTAGCGATTTCATACAAATTCATTCACTCTGATCTTGGTGCTGCCATGTACATAATCTCACTTAAAACTATTTCGATTTTTTTTGCTTTGATTCTGCCTGCATTTGCCCAGAATTCAACACCCCCTTTGTTCAACGATCTCAATGCAGCCGCAAGAGAGTCTTACGCGGCCTCTCGAGCCCTTGCCTTAAAGAGCGATCAACCCGTATTCCTGGTGACGGATACCGTCACCTTAATAAGGGGTGAGGATTTGGGCTCTCAACCATATACGCCAGCTCTTTATCACGACCTAAAGTCTATTTCGCATCTTCCTCTAGGAGCTTACTCTGCTTCGATAGGACTACTTGAGAACCCAACTGATAAACGTTGGATGGATCGGTTAAGGATGTTGCTTAACCAGTTAAATATTGCCCAGGCGGATTTGCCCAAGGCGTCATTTACCGATTTGCAAAGAGTCCGTCAGGAGAAGATCCTGTCGCTGTCACGCGCTTATCTCGATGATATTTTGATGCGCGAAAGTGCCGACATTGCCTCGATTAACCTATACTCTCGTACGCTTGCGCCGCTACTTCTTGCTAATGCTGCAGACGCTGCAAACGTCCAGATCGAAGCCTTAGACCAAGCTGTGCGCGAACTCAGTAAAAAACTAAAACCAGGAGAGTTCGAAAAAGCAATGGCGGTCATTACTGGCCCGAAGACGCCCCGTGAGGGTAATCTGCAGTTCCAATATTTTGTGTTCGCATTCGGTGCCGGCTCTGCTGGTACAAGAGTGCTTTACATGGAAAGCATTTTTGATCGAGAGGCGGCGCTGGGTGTTCTTAGAACTGTTCTAAATGACCGCGTAGCCAGCCAAGCTTTTTTTGGAGAGACTTATCGACTGGAGCGTGACCTGATGGCTGATGGCGCTACCGTAGAATTGATGCGACGGTTCGGCCACCTTGGCAATCAACCGAGATCACTTGTGAAATAAACTCATCACATGAATCGGCCGTAAGCGGCGCACGACTTAATAGTTTAAACATTGCAGTTAGCGCATCGGTTATGGACCGTGATTTATTAGGAAAGCGAATTTTTTTATCCTGAAAATATTTATGATGAAGCGGGCATAATTTCTTTTATAGAAATGTTGATGCGTAATAAAAAATTAGCCATTATGTTGTTCGATGATCCATATCGTATGTGGTGTGATTTTTTGGCGGATACGACCTCAGACTTTAAATGACTCTAGCAAAGGCGTACTTATTTATTTGGGCCCTAGCGAATTCTTGAGCAGCAACAAATCCTGATTGAACTCCTCAAAGGGCATCAATAAATTGGGATACTCTAACGCTAGGATGACGTAAAATCCAAAGCCCATCAGCAACAGATATACGGTAGCCAAGAGCCAGTCCGTTTCACCCCTCACCGCCACGGTGTAGCCAATTAATAGTGAGGCAGCGCAAAATAAGGTATATAAAAAATGCATCATTAAAAGTGGCGGATGTGATTTTGTTTTTATGTCGCCGACGTTAAACGTCGAGACTAGATTTCGCGTTTGGAGAATAATAGTTTCAAACAATAAAGCTTTGTTTTCTGAGGGCGCATTTACAACTGCTCTTGCAATATCCACGTTTATCTGTCTCACTAGATTTGCCAAACTGTTGGTCGCAATCGCAACATCCGCTTCGCTTTCAAGATTTGTATAAGCCTCAATGCGAAGGTTTAACAGCTTGTGTAAGGATTCTTTCAATGCTGTCCCATCTGATGGTTGTAAATATCGAGTAGATTCGTAGACTTCTTTGATAGCATTTGCTTGGGCGCGAATACCCTCAATACGGGTTTCGTAGTGATTCGATGCGTTCGAAAAAGTAAGGCCTAAAACTAAGGCAGACAAACCAAAGATGGCGGAGGCCAAGGAGTCACCAATATCCCCTCTGGAATCGCCAAACTTTTTTGGGCGCAACCGCCCCAAAAGCCAACCAATCCCCAGAAAGAGAGTGATTGAAATCCCAAAAAAGGCCGGCAAAAACTTAACGAGTTGTAAGCTTATAGTTGTTGTCGTAATCATCTTCATTCGGCAGAGAATCAATGACCTTGATCATAACAAACCTGCTCTAGCGCTCCATCGATGGCTAAGGAAAAACTCTCCGCCATGGGGGTTCAGTAAGCAATGGGCCCAGCACTAAGTCGCCAGTTACAAGCCCACAAAAGCAAAAACCCCCAGCGGGAACGCAGGGGTTTTTTCAGTCTCAGTGATGCCCCGGGGCGAGATCGAACCGCGCCTGAGGATGTCTAGTCTTATAACCAAGGCTCGATCATCACTTTGAAGAGCAAACGCCCAGGCATAAATGTAAAAGCTCCAGCAATGACGAGCCCTCCAATATAGGTGTACTGCATGCATTGACGATGCCTCTTAATATCCCTTATTTTTGCGAAATAGATACCCCTTGCTAGCTGAACTAAAGCAAAGATACTCAAAAGATGTATGGGAGAAAAGCCGCCAAATCTTCCAGTGGGCATGACTTCTTTAATGCTGAAGGATGTCACGCAAATAATGATCATAGCTACGACCCAGATATACCCTAGCAACCTGTGAGCGCGTGTGCCCTTGGTGCTGACAAGTTGAATAGCACCAAGACCGAATGCCAATATGGCAAATAGTAAGTGCGTGATAATCGCGGGACTCGCTAAAGTTAGCGCAGAAAAATTCATTCGCCTCGCTCGCTAGATCTTAGGCCAGATTCGTTGACTTGTTCATAATGCTATTTTATTGGCTGCTAATTATTAGGACAAACGATAATATTAGGACAAACGATAAGCGCAATTTATTTTTCGCGTTTAGAGATCTCATAGAAGATCTGATGTGGAAAATGTTTCCACTCCTCACTGGGCTAACAATTCGTTGCAAGTTTGCTGTGATGCCACTACTGACCGTTCTGTTTCTCAAGCTCCTGCTGTAAGTCAATCCACGCAGAGTCAAAATTCAGTTTTTTGGCCATTGGCGAACTTGATTCGACCACCCGCCAAAACGGTGCCAGATCTTGCGTGCTACCGGTCCGATTGAATTCTTCCCAAGTGTGCTCCGCCACGATTCTAAGAAAAAAGGATGTAGATACAGGACAGGTGGCATCGCAGTTGTTCTTCTCAGCCAATCTGCGCCTGAAAGTTTGGATGGAAATGATGGAACCCGGTGTGATGGTCTTCAGTTCAGCAGCGATCTCGAATGGACATGAAATGTGCAGCTTTGAGCCTTTTGGGATTCCCGCAAAATTCTTCTCGAGGATGACGTGATAAGGCGGTTTTGCCCTCATCTTTTCTGCCCATGTTTTCTTCGCTCTTGGCATAGGGGACTCCGACGATTAGGATCTTAAGATTATGCAGGGTCAATGCTTCTGAGCACAT
>Ga0304730_1001174_pt1 | contig 20450 bp, 29 predicted proteins | sample M_130628_MF_Meta_FD_190474 | JGI IMG/M metagenome (GOLD analysis project Ga0304730, IMG submission 190474) | Freshwater microbial communities from Lake Montjoie, Canada to study carbon cycling - M_130628_MF_MetaG (v2) (version 2) | ecosystem: Environmental > Aquatic > Freshwater > Lake | place...
GCACGGGGTTCCATTTGTATTATAGGAAAAGAAAATAATCTATGTATGAGTATATGAAGTGGATAGAAGCTCTAAAGAAGTGGAATCAGGGTAACGAGAAGTGGTGCATCCCAAAAGTAGGTAGCGAGGGTCACAAAGCCGTACGGGCAATGATGGAAGGTAAAGAGGCTCCGAAGGCGGCTTCTAAGGCGGCTCCGAAGGCGGCTCCAAAGAAGCGAGTACCAAAGGCTGCAAAGGAGGAGTTTCCACCCGAAGCACCACAACTTGCACCCATTCAACGCCCACCTGTCGCACAACCAGCTATGCCATCCAAAAAAATTCAAGATAAAATCAAGAAAATTGTAGCGTTAAACCAATAGATTGATGGTTTATGCCATAAACCAGTGAAATATATGGGTTTATATGCGTAAAGTGAGTGTAAAGCCTAAACAAAACCGGTTTTACTAATGTTTTAAGCCTTAAAACGCTATATATTTTGGTTTAACACATAAACCATCAATCTTTTGGTTTATCGCTAAACCCAAAGACACCCCCCTGAGGCACAAATAGTTACCTATTTGCTATTACAACGCATTTTTAAATGACCCGCAATTTATATTAGACATTTTTTTCGTGTAAAGCGTGTCATTTATGTTCCGAAGCAAAATGCATGTGGATTATCATCATAAATAAACCCAGCATCTAAGTAGATGGTTGAACTTACACTTTATCATGGTGACTGCCTACAAATTATGAAGGAGCTTCCGGCACAGAGCGTTGATTTAATTATTTGTGACTTGCCATACGGGTGTTTGCGTGGTGGTGGTGGGAAAGAAAGAGAGAAACGAAGAAAATCAGATCAACCGCAAATGATCGGAAAATGCGAATGGGATGTTAAAATTGATTTGGACGCATTTTGGAAAGAAATTAAACGCATCCGCAGAAATGAAAATGTGCCATGCATACATTTTTGCACGACTAAATTTGGTTACGATTTAATTCATAGCAATCCAAATGAATTTCGTTATGAGTTGGTATGGAATAAACGAAGAGGTGTTTCATTTTTAACATCAGGAAAAATGCCAATGCGATCTCACGAAATGATTTATGTATTTAGTAAAGCGGGTGCATTTTATCAGCGGTTAGATGAAAATGCTCCTGGCAGAGTAACACGACGCACAAAACAAGATGGTACGCATTTATCCGATTCGGTTTCTCACGCATTTCGTCCCAGCTCAGGTATACTCTCACCTACGATTGAAGATGGTAAGAAATGTGTAGTAAGTGTAATTGAAATAGAAGGTAAAAAGCAAGGTGGTAGAGGAAAACATCCTACAGAGAAACCCGATGCTATTTATCGGTGGCTCATTGAGCGTTACTGTCCTGCTGGTGGAACCGTATTAGACCCTACATTTGGTTCAGGTAATTCTATTTTTACAGCTTATGAAATGGGACGCAATGCACTTGGTATTGAGAAAGACGATACATTTTTTGCGAAAGCGGAAGAACGATTAAATGCTCTGCCCTAAATAAATGAGCGAACCAAAATGGGAAGATTGGCTTATTTTGGATTCAGAAATGCTTATCCAAAAATGGAAATGTGACCCACATTTTTGCAAACATTTTGCACGGTGGCAGAAAATGAAACACTCATTTTGGTATTTGGCGTGTCTACTGGCGATTGAAGGAAAAATAATTGATGCGTGATATGGTTTGAAAATAAACTCTCCGGTTAATATAGAATGGAAAAAGTACTTCTTGCCAATCGCCCGAAATTGTCCCCTGGTTCGCTACGAACCTACACCAGCATCATTAATAATCTTTCTAAGCAGATCGGAGTTCCCTTGGAGAGTCCGGATGATGTTATTGAGAACCATAAGAAGATTATGGATCATCTCAGGGAGGTTCCTGGCAAGGTTCGCAAAACACGCCTTGCTGCACTGATTGTGTTTATTGAGAAAGCGAAGGGTGCGGATAAGGTAGTGGAGGCCTTCCGCAAAATAATGGTGGACGACTGTAAAGATTATGAGAAGGAACTCAACAAGCAGGAAATGACAGAGCGTCAGAAGGAAGGTTATATTCCACTTGCGGAAGTCATGCAGAAATACCATGCTCTTGAGAAAGAGGTTGTTCCTATTATGAAGAAAGAGTCGCTGGATAAGCGAGAGTTCGCACGAGTGCAGCTCTATGTACTTCTCTCTTGCTTACTGCTGATTGAGCCACGCCGCTCATTGGACTACACGGAGTTCAAACTGCGTAATGTGGATGAAACGAAGGATAACTACATGAAGATGGAAAAGCGTAAGCCCTACTTCCACTTTAACCAGTACAAGACCGTAAAGAAGTATGGTAAGCAGAGCCTGGATATTCCTGCCAAGCTCTACAAGATTGTGAAGCGATGGTCGGAGCTGAACCCCCACGAATGGCTCCTTATGAACTCACGCCAGGAGAATAAGATTACCCCCACGCAGCTTACTTGTATGCTCTATTCGTTTTTTGAGAAACCAATTAGCACCAGCATGTTACGCCACATTTATTTAACCGATATGTATAAAGACGCTCCTGCATTGGCAATGATGCAAGAAACTGCCACCAATATGGGTCACGATCTAACGATGGCACTTAAGTATGTGAAAAAGGAACCCTCACCAAAGGAGAAGTGAGGCATAGTATCCTGGGCTTCCTTTCTTGGCAGCGTCCTTTTTATGCCGTATATGGTATAATCGTCGGCGTTCTTCTGCAACGGCCTTCCCGTCTTCCTTTAAGAAAGTCGGATAGTCCTTATAGCCGATGGCTCCAATGGAAGCTACTTTATTTCCATCTTGGAATACATCCACCTTCTTCTTTGAATCTGTGCTTGGTTTTACCATTACACCAATCTTCTTAGCCTGTTGTTTTGTATAAGGAAGTATGGTATACATTCTAATCTATTGCGGTACTATAATATCGGCATAGATCATTTTATGAACTTTTTAGCCTTCGTGCGTCCCAAAGGAAATGTCCCTGGTCGGGACAAGCCAATCTCTGATAAGATCGCAGCCGTGCGTTGTTTTTTAGCCCGTTCAAGAGGAAGACACTTTTTGCTTAGCGGTCGGCCGGACTGCGAATGCACTTTGTAAGCGTCTTGGTTCGGACATTTCCGAATGGTATAGGGCATTCTAACAACGCAGGGGAGATTATATTGAATCTCCCAATAAGTTGTCATGGAATAAGAGTTGTTCTCCTTTAGATTAACGAACGATCTCCACCGAACCCGAGGCATCTACCAACAGCTGGTAGTCCGAGATGAAGGTGCAGAACATCGTTGTGACCGAGGCACCGACCGAGGTCTGCAGACCAAGAACGCTGACGGGCGAACCCGAGAAGGCGAGAGCCTCATTGCAACGCTGAGCCGATACACCAATCGCAAACGCCGTGGTGAGATAGGTGGCATTGGTGCAGGTGTCTGAGATGGAAGCATCAAACAAGCGGCCGAAGCACTTGTTAAGCTCAGCGAACACGAGAGCCGGAGAAACCGATGCATTCAATGTATTTGAATTTACCAAGCGTCCATCCAAGCTCACTTGGAACTGTGTTACACCATTCACAACCGACTTCCCCTCCGTAGCTGCATCCGCAAGATCCGCTGAAACGACCTGGTTCGCCACCAAGGCACGGAGCGAGGAAACATTGAGGCCGTAGTTCAGCTGAGCGGTACCACTGGCAACGGTAGCAAGAGCTGTGCTTTGGAAGTTGGTGTAGCCAAGAACATACTTCTGACCGCTCATCATATCCATGCGAACCTTATCCACGAAGGCCTGTTCCACCGAAATCTTGTCGTACACCAATTGCACATTTGAGATGGTCGCACCCGTAAGAGCTGTACCCGTACGAAGATAGATGGAACGAGCATACGAGTTCCAATCCAGTTGGATCTGAAGGGTGCCGTTAAACAGGTAGAGTGGAATACCCGACTGAGTGCCAAGGCAGCCAATCAATGGCAGAATGTGCGTTACTTGAGCCTGGGGGGCAACCTGACCCGTAATTTCCACGCCCGACTGCATCAGTACCGTTGCATCACGAGAAATCCAGTCGTTGGAAGTAGAATGGGCGAACAGCGTGTCATACACTTGATCGGCGTTCTGAATGTTGTCAATCTGAACCGAGTTGATGTAGGTGCTGACACGATTGAGGAGTGCCGAGGCCGACTTGGTGGAACCCTTGTATGAATAGCGAGAGTCAGCCGCACCACCCGCATACACGACATCAAAGCGAATGTATGGATTAATCATGATCCCTGCCGAAGATCCGCATGGCAATTGGATGATGGATGTACCGGAGAAGCTTGACGATGCTGTCAGGGCAGGGACATTTGTAGTCTGTAACGAGCAAGGAATGGGCTTAGCTGACTTGTTAGACTGAAACGCCTGGGGAACCGAATCGTACGAAGCAGGGAGGATATACTTAGTGTCTGAACCGACGGTATGCAACGACATCTTTTATACTTGGGGTAGAGAATAAAAAATATCGTAAAACGCTCTCAGAATGATGTGGTTAGTGTTTTTGGAACTTGCTCTTTTTGATCTTTGGGCGGATGAGGCGAATCGGCTCCAAATCTCTCACAATCTTTTCTGCCGGTGGGTTTGGAATTAACGGAACATACTTTGGATTCATATAGTCCACCCGCTGTTGCGTAAAGTGGTTAGAATGTCCTTTTCTTATCATCTACTGGGAGTTGTGGTATTTGTTAGGGCATTAAATTCGTCGTTAATCTTCTCAATCTGCATCGTAAGAAGCAAACTCCATGCACCCTCAGGTAGAGCCGCACCTGTTGCTTGGACGACATTAATTCCAATCTTTCCTTGTAGAACAACATTCTGTAGGTGGTACTCATGAAGACCCGAATCGTATTGTTGGTTTGCTTGAGGATTGGTAATGAAGGTAATGTAGCGTGTAGGCGACCAGGGGAAATAAAGGGAATCCGAACGAATCTGAATATTGCGTGAGTTTGTGTTGGCCTCCACATGATGAAACGCAACATGCAGCACACGAATGCTGCACTTGCCGGATACAGGAACAACAAAGTCCGTGTTATTCTGTCCTAAGACGCTTGATACAAGAATTTGAACTAACGGCATTTCTATCTATCTATGTGTTTTATTTTGGTAACGGTAAGGTAATCCCATGCTTTTTCAAATAACGCTCCACAGCCGGAGCGTATTTCTTATGTACTACCATTTCACCAGGCATAACAATGGTAGGAGCTAATTTACTGCGGTCTTTTGTGGGTGTATGCGTTAATTTGCCCTTATAGTGATCCATAATGCCGGACTGCATCACAGGAACGGGAATAACCAGCGAACCATATTCTAACAGACTGCTAATAGTGTCCTCCTCAGGAGTCTGTATATTTGGATGCCCCTTAATGAATCCACCTGCTGAGTAATTACGAGGCCTCTTGTTGAGGATTTGGACGGGGTTCCCCTTCTCTCCGTAATAGAACATTATCTACTGTTTTAGTTAGTTTTTTCTTATAGTTCTCTAACCGTCGGAGTGCATCATCCCGCTCTTTCTGCAACCGATCAATCTCTTCCGTATTTGTAGGAGGTTCTACTGCAATATTCACAAGTGTACTGTTCGTGATCGGAATGTAGTCGGGTTGGATGACTTCTATAATCGTTAAATGGAATGAGAATGGAAGGCCTTGTAGATCAATGGGTGTGTAAGAGAGGTTCGTTGTAAGATAGAAATTAACAAGGGATAATGTATCATTTACCAGTACCACACGCTCTGAATCACCATACCACTGGATATAGGTTCCTACATTCGTAGAAATAGGGATTCTGTAAAGAATATCCGAAAATGTATCTTTTTCTACAACCCATTCACGATTCTTAAATTGTCGGAGAGAGGGTGAACGAAGAAGCAAATAAGTTACGGGGTTCGCAACTGCTGCCTTATCGCCTGTTGTGCTAACATTGGTAAAAGTAGCATTCGCACTAAACCCAAAAAATAGCCCCAGGTTCGTGTTAGATCCAAACTTGAGAGTAATAGACCGTGTAGAGTTACTTACCAGCGTTGTTTTACCTGTTGTGGTGCTATAGGTAAAGTTAAAGGTCGGAGTAAAGGTAGGAGCCAATGCCGCACAGTATGCGGTGAGTTTGGTACTGAGTTCCGTGAGAATACTAACTGTTGTATAATTACCAGTAGCAAGAGTAATAGTTCCATCGGGTGCATATCCGTTTACACTTACACCCAGTGTTGCAATATCACTTGAAAGTTGGTAGAATGAGAAGGGTATGGTTATCCCATGGACGATGACTTGTAACTGGCTCTTCGCTGCTAAACGGGTGATGATCTGTGAGAGTTGTATATTCATATCGGTGTTCGTACCCGAGTTTCGCTGGTTGGATGCAATATGAAAGGTATAACGGGCAACTTCCGCCATTCTTACTATCTGTTTCGTTAATTATCGTGATAGCATGTTCCTGTGATTCTACGAGGGGGCGGTTGCTGATAAGGGACTCCCACGGCTCCAACCGGAGTACTTGGGACAATGACTTCATTGCATAGCTTAGGAACTTCATCTACTACTGGAATCGCTTTCTCTTTCTTTAACTGTTCCTCTTGTTCGGGAGTAATAAGGTGCTGCTGATATTCTAATGCATTACGGATTTGCTCTATGGTTGCTCCTCTGAAGAAGCGAAGATTGAACGCCATCTATTTAATAGACAGATTCAATCTATGGTTTAAAAAACGCTCTGTTGAGGCCGGACTGGTTTGCCACCCTTCTTAAAACCGAACATGGAACCAATGGCATCACCTACGCCACGGCCAAGGTGACCGCCCCAACCAGGAGCCAACATACCACCAATACCACCCAGGATATCACCGCCCAGGCCACGCTTCATAGCCGGAGAGCCACACATCGCACAACCACGACCGCAACACATAGATGCACCACCACGACCTTTCTTTTGAGCTTTTGCTTTCTTCGGCATGTTTGTACTCTATACAAAGATTAAAAAACACCAAGATTGCGATTTTCATAAGGATTCTTTTTCAGCTGCTGAATCCGCTGATCTATCTGTTGAACGGCATGGATACGAGCCTGTGCCTTTGCCTGGTACTTCTGTACCCGTGGATCTTCATAATCATCATCGCTGCTATGATCGTCGTCCGACCATTCATCGTTAGAGGTTGTTTCTGTTTCGTACTTATACTTAACAGGCTTCTTAGGAGCCTTCTTTGGCTTAGGAGTGTTAATGCGTTTTAGTGGAAGTGGCTTCCGTACCTCAACTTCGGATTCCGATTCTGTTGCGGTTTCCGTATCGGAGGGCTGGATAATCTCATTCTTGGGTTCCTCCTTTGGCTTACGAGTGTACTTGCGTTTTGGCTTCACAATCACAAGCTCCTGATCCTCAGGAACGACCTCAGGCACTGCATTGGTTACAACGGCACGGCGTTCTATTGCCCGTGCTTTATTGCGTTCCACGAGTTTCTTTAAGTTCTCCTGCTGCTTCTCTGAGAGCGGTTTCTTTGGACGGAGCTTCTCATACTGCTTCTGACTAATCTCACGAATCTTGGGCGGCTCTGCGGCTGCTACTGGCTTCTGAACGAGTACGACCTCACCTGCTGGTGCCGGTATGGACGATTTTCCCATGTCTATACTTTTGAATTAGAAAATAAGTTGGTTTAAAACCCACGGCGGCCGCCACGACGGAACCCGAAATAAGATTGAAGTGCATCACCCACACCACGGCCAAGATGCTGACCCCAACCAGGAGCAACATAATTACCTACTGCACCCAGGATATCTCCACCAAGCCCACGCTTTAGCATTTTATTAGGAAGTGTACCATGATCCAGGATGTACTTGCGATCGGCTGCAGAGAGTTGCTCCAGGCGACCACCACGGGCTAATTTACTGGCCGCACCCGCAATGGTATCCTTATTGTTAAGCACCCAATTAATAACCATATCCTCTCCTTCTCCCTTCATCGTAGTAAACGGGTTTTCGGGGTCAAGGAGATTCTTACGCTTTCGCTCCGCATAGCTAAATGGCTCACCCGTACCAATTACGAATTTCTGTCCGTAAAGACGCTTTTTTGTTTCAGGACTGGTTTTGTAGTACACCTGAGTAAAATATCGCATGGCTGCACGGCCTGTATCAAAATACTCAGGAACCTTCTGCGTACTGTCGTTTGGAACCTCCTCTCCATTTTTTCGCATGTAATCCTCACCCTCCTTTAACATGTCGTTAAGACGATCTTCATCGCTCCAACTGATTCCCATTATACTCTTCTATGCGATTATTTTTATGGCTTAGTAGGTTTGGGGCTTTCAGGATACTCAGGTAACGGATCCAACTGTTCGGGGTTTGGCTGCCCCCACCATTCAAGAATCCGTAAAGGACTTAGTGTATGGCGACCCCGTGGTAACACAATAATTTTTCGCTTTTCACCTTCAGGAACAGGCACGGGTGTATTTGCCGTAGTAGCCGTAGGACGAAACCACAAGCTTTTTACAAAACTAAGCATTCTATCATACCCTTAAAAAATAAGTACGAAATTGCCCGTTTCAATCTTCATAGGATAATTCGGCTCAGGCGGTACATACCATTCGCTCTTTTTGGGTTTTTTCTCCTTCTTCGGTTTTTCCTGCTTAGGAGGCCTCTCCTTCTTTGGTGGCTTCGGTGGCTTCTCCTTCTTCGGCTTCGGCTCAGGGCGATGTTTGAGCCAGTACTGTTTATTATATTCCCTCATGTATGCCAGGTACTTCTCCCTGTTTTTCCTATGATACTCCATCTGCCGTGCAATGATTGCCTCTCTGTTCCTTTGGTAGTAGGACATTGAGATAGAATCATAAATTTGATTTAAGCTGATTAATTACAGTATCAATTAATGATTCGGGTATTCCATTCTTTTTAACAAATTGTTCGTACGGAATGTTATTTTTGATTTTTACTATTTCATATCGTCCATTTCCAACGCTTGATTTATGTTTGCTATCAATCATTTGAGTACATTTTCCTTTTCCAGGGCATAACTTCAAATCTAATGTCTTATTGCTCCACAGTGCTGTTCGTTTTCTAACGGGTTTACCATAACAGCAATAATCAGTAATGTAAATAGGAACATCTCTTATATTTTTCATACGAGTAACAAGTAGACCTGTTCCTACATTTTCAATAATCCAAGCGGACGGTTTAAAATAATCAATGATTTCAAATACTCTACGAACCAAATTATCAGACCCTTCTAAGTCACGAACTCCCCTTGTTTTTGCTTTACTATATTGAGTACAAGGAGGACTTCCCCAAATGATGTCAAAATGGCCGGGAGGATAAATTGTATAATCCCATTCTAATAAATTAACCTGATGGGTTGGTTTAAAATGATGCGATAGATCAACGGTAATACATTCTGCGTCTACATATTTTCGCTTAATACCCTTCGTAAATGACTGTGACCCCGCAAATAGTTCTAAGGTTCTCATCTACTTGCTCCTTATAGAAAAAATCATCCATTTATTCTCAAAAATATAAAATTGACGGCCATTTTTGAGATATTAAAGACGACCCAATTCCCTATCATGTGCTACACCATTCAAGACTCCATTGCTTCTCTTCAGGAGGAGATTTTCAAGCGAATCCAAAATGATAACGAAGGAGAAATGGACGAGGATCGGTTTCATGAGTTGGTGCAGGATGATGTTATGCACCAGGAATGCGATGAACTTGTTGTTGGGCTTTGGTCGGATGAGATTATGGATATCCTTGCTGAGTATGGATTCCAAGAGGCCATTCAGCTCTACATTGATAACTTCGGCTCCTTTCGGACTGCCCCTACTACCCGTGCATTGGTCTATCTCATTATCTATGAGAAAACACAAAAGCATGTTACACTTACTGCATATAACGAATATTGCGAACAGAATCCGCTTTAAAAAATAGAAATTAAAATTGACGGCAAAAGCTGTTATTTTTTTAGGTGACTCAAACCATGATTCATAGTCTTCATCTTATTCTTCCGTGCATGTGTTGCAATATTATTAAAAAGGCAATCAAGAAGATTACGCACTTTCGTAAAAAGCATCCTTACTACATGATTCTTGTAGAATGTGAGAAGGCTAATATGGAGTTTGAAATGCGTAATATTCCTTTGGATGGAGAACTTCCTGATGTCAATATGCCCCGTGGAAAATCGTGGGGATGTCGTCCTGAGTCGGATGAAGATTTGGCCTTATCTCTATTGATACAAATACTAGCATAAAAAATCTAAAAAAATCAAAAATATAAATTTGACGGCGGCGGCTATCTTTTTTTTGAGTTGCCACAAACCATTACCACCATGTCTGCGTATAATCGTATTCCAACCGAGAAGGATCTCAAGAAGTCGCTCAAGAAGCTGCAAAAGGACGGATATCGTTCCGTTCACATTCCCGATATGACCCGTCAGCTGCGGCTCTTTATTCAGGGAAAAGTCAAATCCGACATTGCCATTACCTACCATGTAGGACTGGGTGAGATGACTGTCTACAATGAGAAAGAAATGCAGGAACAGATGAAACTCTGGAAGAATCTTGCGAAAGATGGAAAAATCCAAATCCGTGAATGCAACAACAAGGAGTTTAAACTGGACGACAAGAAGTTCCATCTCCTTGTCGTCCAAACATCCGACCATGAAGCGTATTGCCCGTTGGCGTTAAGCCTGGGAATGATGGTATCGGGATTCTCCTATGCCTTTACCAATAAATCCAACCGTGATGCTGTGTACGGTTACATTAAGAAATACTGCGTTGCGGAGTCCGATGATGAGAAAGAATCAAACGAGTAAAAAATCAAAATAAATCTTTAAAAAAAAATTGACGGCGGCGGCTATCTTTTTTTTGAGTTGCCACACATCAATTATGGGACGCTATTATTACGGAGATATCAATGGAAAGTTTTGGTTCGGTATTCAAGGCTCAGGAGATGCCCTTCACTTTGATGCAGGTGAGATAGTAAACCACCACTTCCATGTATGCGGCTGCGAAGTAGAGAATCCGCACGAGGAATCCTTCTGCGAAGACTGTTATGAATCGCTGGAAGAGCATTTGGACGAGATGAAGGAAGAGGGTGAAGAGGAATCTAAGACTTGGTACGAGGGCGAGGGTGCAAGATATGAGTGCCTGGATATAGATGCCGTCCAGGCAAAGGTAGATGAGCTGGAAGCTCAAGTCGGTTGCCACATCGGCTCCTTTACCATCACAGAAGACTTTGACTATGATCTAACGGAAACAGAATACGAAACCATTAGCCACCTCTCTAATGAGGAACAGACGCTTATTGCCCGTCTTTGCCTGGGAAAACAGATTCTTGCCTGTATGAAGGTTAAGGGTACTTGCTCCTTCTATGGTGGGTGGTAATAAAAGAGAACTTAAAGAAAAAATTGAAAATGGATTACATCCCCGCTTTGAAAGTGTGGATGTGACCTATTTTTGACCCATGGACGAAAAAAGGGCGTACTCCTAAAAATCCACCCATTTCGGGTACAAAATACGAGTGGCAATTCTTTAGAGGAGTCGTTAATTACATTAGAAATGTGGGGCTAAAATCATGTTAAAAACCTTGCCTTTTGGCACTTTTTTAGAAATACCCTGGGAGTACCAACGATAGAAAATTTCATAATTAATTATTTATTTTTTTTAGTAACCCCAAAATTCCATTTGTATAAATATACCCCAAAAGGCATACTATTCAATATATATTTAGCCCCTATAACAAAATATGGATACTGTTTTTCAGAAAGAGTCGTAAATACATTACAATGTGAAGGGCGTACCATATATTTTCAGGTTATAATGTAAAGAAGCCCCACAGCACCTTAGAGGTACTGTGGGGCGTATTAAAAGTTGTTGGGGCGTATTTTTTGATGTCGTATATTAACCAAAATAGGTGTTTTAGCCCTAATCGGAATCAGATCCTGAGTCAGAATCTGTATCAGACATCTCCGCTAATTTCTTCTTCTTCTTTGCTTCCTTTAGGGCTTTCTTAGCTTTCTCCTTTTCTTTCTTTTCTTCTTTTAGTTTCTTTTCAAAGAGCTTCTGAACTTTTGCCTCCATTTTTTCCTTTAGTTCTGTATTCTCCTTTTTTAACTTATCGTTTTGTTCGTATGAATGAGCTAATTCGCTGCAACGGCTCTGATTGATAGAACGCACATTTTCATCATGCTCTTGATCTTTCTCTTGGTATAGTTTTTTAGTATACTCTAATTCATCCTTAAGACGAGCAGAATGTGCTTTATAATATGATAGATTCCTTTTCAAATCAGCAATAAACTCCTTCTCATCTGCGGTTTCCTTCCACATCTCAATATCCTTCTTGAGTCGCTCTATTTGATTCTTTGAACTCTCTTCTAATTCTTTATGAGCGGCACGAAGTGTAGAAAGTTCCTTTTGCATGATAGTTACATCAGGATTACGAATCATCAGATTCTTTCTAATCTTTATAAAATCCATAAGTGAGATGCTCTGTAGTGCTTCTTCTACGAACTTACGATGAGCGATGAGATTCTCCTCTCTCTTTAAGTATTGGGAAAGTTCCAAATCCTCAGGATATCCTTTCAGATTCGTATCAGGTCGTCCTTCTACATAGGGGATTTCAATGCTCTCTCTAATATAAAAGAGTGGCTTAACACCAAACCAATATTCAGCATCTTGATACAAATTAGAATTGATTGCCATAGAAATCGTAGAACGATTTGCAGCATAGTTAGCAATCGCATTTGAATCACACTCTTTAAATTCTTCCAGGATTAGGGTAGCAATCTCTTTCATGTGTTTGGCTTTTACATGGGCGGCATAAGCGTCACGACGCATTTCATGGTTTTCGCAAAATTCGCAACGAATGGTGGGGGAGGGCATCTCTATACCCTAATCGGAGAAAATAGTTTAGACCGACAGACACGCCGGACTCAAAAATGCCGGAGGAATCCGCCCCGTTCAATTTTATACCGGTCTACTTTTTGAGGAGTTGCTGCACGAGTGCCGTAAGGTCAGCCAGTTGTCGCCTCAGATCTACTGTTTCCTGTTGTTTCGCATCCTCTTCGGCTTTCTTATCGGCCTCCACCATCTCTGCAACAGACTTGAACCCACGCTGTTCTGCTTCTATTAGCTTCTTTGGTCGTCGGAACTTTCCCTCTGCATTCCGTTGCGACTTATCACAAAACAAATGCTCTTCTCCTTTAAAGTCTTGAACGACAACATGACAGATGGGTTTGATTTTATGGCGATGTTCGTCGCAGTCTAAATGCTTCTGTTCGTCGCAGAACTTCTTGAAGGGATAATCCTTTGGGTCGCTTTGAACGATAATTGGGGTTTCCATCTTTATGATACGATCAGAAATTATTTGTGGGAGTCCTACGCTACGCAAACCACACGGCGGAAGGAGGGGGTAAGGGGGAAACGAAGTGTCCCCCTATTAATAAGCATTAACAGGAAGAGTCAAAACAGTAATTTGTAGCTGATCGTTCCCGTCCGTATTATAGCCCGACGAATAAACATAGACATCGTTCCATCCACTACCTGTATTACCTATATAACAATTTAGTGGAACTGTGACATGATTATAGGCGTTGTTTGTAAAGGTATTATGAGTGAATGTGAAATAATTACCACTATTTTGATTATAAATACGAACAAACATTTGAGCGGTATAAGAACCCGTCCAATAGCCCGAATACCTACCTTGGATACAAACGGCAACTGTTGAATTATAATTGTAGAAGGCATAGGTGAGATTAACACCGCCACCCCATGCTACACTGTTGCTATTATAGATTTGATTTATGACGGCCTGAGATCGTCTGAGAGAATTACCGTCCATAACTACTACATGAGAGTAGGGTGAGGTATTTTGTGGTATGCCTGTTGAAAATTGTATATCACTACCATAAAATAAGTGCTGGTTTGGTGTTCCACGAGAATTAGCATAGTATCCATAATACATCGCATTACTATTACCAGCGTCTAAGTGAAGATTTCCGTTGGTTGAAATCACCTGAGCGGTCGCTGCACCTGCTTTATCCGTTCCTGCCCCAACCACCAAGTTCGCACCCCATGAAGCATTCGCTCCATAATAGCACATACTATTATCACCACTTTGAACTCGCATGGATCCAGCAACATCTAACTTATAGGCTGGTGTGGCTTTACCAATTCCTACATTCGTATTCTGATGACAGACAAGAAAAGAAGCACCTCCACTCCCTACACGAAAGGATACATTAGGTCGCATTACCATATCACCAACCTGACTATCACTGACCCAACCACCTGCAGCGGTAGTATATAATCCAAAATAGTTTTCTTGACACCGAATGTTGGGATACTCACTACCAGTTGTTCCACGCAAAAACTGGATATTATCGTATGAACCACCCGAATAATTACCCATACGAATAATACCCTGCACATCAAATGTTCCTGTAGGTTGAATCGCTCCTACTCCAACGAATCCTCCGTTTGGATTAAGAGCGATCATACTTGCATGATCGGCATTGGAATACACAGAAGAGGATTGAATGACCGAACCCTGATTAGAACCACCCGTGTAAAACGACCCCATATACAGTGCCTGACCGCCAGGGTGAAACGCACAGATTTGGGCTGGATATAAGGGCGATGCTCCGCCAAAACTATTAGACGACGACCATGGCGGACTTGAACTGGATTGAAGAATAGCAGGAAGACCAGTGGCGTTCGTTGTACCAATTAATGCCTTTCCAGTCATTGTTGCAGTATAGACTCCCATTGTAAAAGTGTTCCATGAAAACACAGCACCCGTAAATGGGGTAAAAGGAGCTTTGAAGTAAATCGTAATGAATAATGTACTTGAAGTAGGTGTGAATGGAATGTTGATCGTACCTGATGCACCAACTGCACTGGTATATACAACGGTTGCTCCTGATGTAAGAGTAAAGTAAGGATAGGGTGCGACTGCAAATAATGGAAAGGAAAGATTGGTGAATGTTGCAAGGCACGGAAGATTAAGGAAAGTAGTTCCAAGAGAGGGAAGATTAATAATACCCTGGTACGATGCCGAGGAGTTCGCCGTGTAAGTAGGAGCCGAATAAGTAATGGATCCAATACCCGTGGAAGCAGTAAAGGAAGCACCAGTATAACCTACATCAGATGATGGGGCAACAGAGAAGTTATTATAGGCGATCGTGTTGCCCGACTGCGTAATCAGACTGTTGCTAAAAGTATCGGTTGCGGATTCGTAGGGAACATAGCCAACGGATACGCCCGAGAATGATGGAGCTGTATAACTAACAATCTGATTAGAAGAATTAAGACCAAGAGCCGAGGTTGCCGTTCCTGCATTGGGTGGAAGAGTAGCAATGCCTGTGATCTGCGTATCAGCACGAGTCATGGTGAAGGTATTGAACTTAACATTCTGTGAGGTAAGCGTAGGAACAAACATAAAAAGAATGGAACCAGTATACGAAACATTGGAACCAGGAACAAACGAGCCTGAGATGGTGCTACTGGTGGTAGATACGCCATAATAATAATCACCAATGGATATGTAGGCCGAACCAGCGGTATTATACTGAACGACCTGCAGTTGTAAAGCCTGGCTTCCATACATTGTTCCAAAGGTAAAGTAGTATTTGGCTCCTGTGATGTAGGTTGTTCCTGATCCGAGCCATGTTGCCAACACACCAGCACCCGCCAATGTATAAGTAGGAGCAGAGTAGGTTAGGGTACAAGAAGGAGCAGTAGCAGGAACGCCCGTTTGCGTAAAAGTCGCTGCACTTACGCCTGTTGAGGTTTGATTCACAAGTAGACCACCTGCCAAGTTCGTGGTTGTTCCAGCAGCCTGTGTCACATTGCTAATAATCGGTGAATCTAAGATTAGACTTCCAATGACTTCTGTATCGCATTCTTGGACGCTTAATGCCGACCATTGTACGAAGTAGTTAATCGCACCCGCCGAAAAGTTAATGTAGACCGTGCATGGGGAAGAACCAGTGGTAAAAGTAAAGGTGATGGTACTGGCGGTATTCGTGATTGTCTTCGGAGCATCGCTGATGGTTACAAGAGTCGTTGCGTTATACACAGTGGCAACCACAGGAGCCGTTCCATTGGTGCTACAACCTGTAAGCGTTAGAATATACTTTTGATTGGAAGTCGTGGTAAAGTAAGGAGGAAACTGCATGGAACCCGTGGTGGAACTGGGAGATACAAACCGCCAAAAACCCGATACAAGGGTATAAGTAGAAGGGGCGACGGCGGTCATCGCAGGTGCATTCACGCCTGGATTACCAATCGCCAATGGATTATTAACGGTTTTGATCGCACTATTCAGATTCGCAGTCTTACCCGTCTGACTTGTTAAACCAGCAACGGTAGTACCCGTTGCTTTGCTGATTTCTAACACGGCCGCCCCAGTATCATCTGAGATTTGGAAATTGTCGTTAATATTAACACCCTCAGAGAACTGACTGGGTAAACCATATCTAAAGTATTGGCTGCCCGTTAGTTGACTATCCGCCGAATAGACTGTATCACCTGCAAATACCCTTTCAGGAACCCATAATGATTCGCCGTCTGTATAGACTTTTAGATTCGTGGTTAGATTCTTGATTTCTAAATTATTTGCATTTACCGCCAATGAATAATCATCTCCAGCGGACATGACCTTCACTACATCAATTTCTGCGGTGGGAGCTACTATTTTATTCGCTGTAAGGGTATTACTCCCAAGCGAAACATTACCTGTGGCACCACTATAAGGCACGAGGTCAGTAACATCCACTGCTGCACTCACAAGATATTGGTTTGCGTCAAACCGAGCAATTTTAGATGGTGTAGCAGTCGTAACTTGTAGCGTGGTGGCAATGCCGTTGCCGATGTTACTATTACTGAAGGTGGCATCGGTGAGGCCGGAAATGGTAAAGGGTAAGAAGGTACTGGAAGAGCCATTAATAGACATTCTATCTACTACGGCCTATCTTTTTCTTTTATCTAAGCACATAATATATGAGGAAGAACTTACAGCCTGTACGAGATTATGTTAGGATGAAAAAAGGAGGCACTCTATTAGAAGAGGCTGAGGATGATTCATGGAGTGCATATTTTGAGGAAATGTGGAGCAGCATCACATCCGACACTCACCTTCCTAAGCGTTTTCGTAAGTTCATCAAAGCACATGGTCGTGAACCAATCACCAGTTTGAAGATGGTTCGTGCACCTGTTGCTACACCTGGTGTCATTGCCGTCCAGTTGATTACAGCGGGTAAGTGGAATGATCTAAAGAAGAAAGCGGGGTTTGATGAGGTGTTCCATACGGGGATTGTAGTGAATGATAAGTATGTGATAGAAAAGCTGGAAAAATTAGAAGCCCGGGAGGAACCATCGTATCTAAACCAAGGAGGCAAGGCGGAGGTTTATCCATTGGATATGGGAGAACAGAAAGGCAATATTACCATTGCGGAATTACTGGAAAATGCACGAACCAAAATGGGTAAGGATTTTTACAGTTATGATTTTCTTAAAAATAATTGTCAGTCCTTTGTGATGAACCTGGCAGATGCGAGTGGCTTTTTAGATGCGGAAGGCCGTGCATGGATTAAACAGGATCTGAAAACACTGATTGAGGAAATGCCAAATGTTAGCAAATGGTTGGGTGTAAAGCTTACGGATATTGCCCGTGATGTAACGAATATTGGTGAAGAGGCATTAGCAAAGAGAGGTGGTATGATTATGGGTCAACAGCGTGTGAGGGGTCGTGGTGGTTTTTAATCGCATACTCTATAAAGATGCAGGTATGCTCCAGTGAATTAACACGAGCCTTGGCTCCATACGACCAACAAAAATGTACGGATAAATCTTCTCCGCTACCATTGAAACCGTGTAACTATGCGTTGATTGCACGGAAAGGTGGTGGTAAAACGACCCTACTTCTCAATCTCATTATGAAGAAGGAATCGCCATGGTACAAGCATTTTGATTTAATCTTCCTTATCAGTCCTACGGCACCTAACGATGATAAGATGGCACCTCTCATGGAAGACATTGAAGATCAATACTACGATACGCTCAATAATGATGTCTTAGAGGATATCATTGCTAAGTGTGAGGCGTACACAGAACGGCGTGAGAAGAAGGGCAAGAAGGGCAAACCAAACTATTGTATCATCTATGATGACTGTATCCACATGATTAAATCCAAACAGGCTAATCTTATTACAAAGTTAGCAACGCAGAATCGTCACATGAATTTAACGAATATCTACTTATTGCAGAAATGGAACACTTACTTGCCTACCTTAATCCGTTCCAACTTGGATTGTATCTCCTTCTTTCATACGGAAAACAAGGCCGAACTGGATTCATTTGTAAAGGAAATCGGAACGGACGAACACAAGTTAATGGCTCTCTATGAGTTCGCTACGGCAGAACCATACTCATTTTTGCATATCAATATGTATTCGCAGCCGATCCGCTATTTTCGCCGATTTGATCCGATTGAGTGGAAGGCCAAACAATAATCTTCTCCAGTAGTATAATGGATCCCTCAGAAGAGTTAGAAATAGAGGAGGTATATAAACGGGGTGGCAAACGCCGTAAGGCTCCGAAGCGTAAGCGTCGTGCCAAAAAACAAGTGGATGTGGGTGATTTTGTTTATCTTATCCCAGGCAATGCTCCAAGACAATATCAAACAGAGCGTCGTTTAGCGACTCCAGGACAGCTCTATAGCGAACTTCCGAAGGTACTCCGTCCGCAATCCTATGGTTCTGCACCAGTGGCCTATCGTCCTATGACACAATATGAGTTTATTGCAACGGGCGATAAGATGTATGGCCGAGGACGCAACTTCTATGATGATATTATGATTAATGTGAATCCCAGTAACATCCAACCCAATCGTAAGCCAAGCAAACGAATCGTCCAATCATATAATCAGAACACTGCTCCAACCGTAAATCAGCCCATTATGAGTTCGCTTCCTTTTCAGGGTGATACACCTACTATCCATTTGACAGCAGATCGTACACCATCCGTTCGTGCCACATCATCGCAGCCTTCTACTGGATTTGTATCTACTCAGTTAGGTGGCGTTCATTATGCAGTTCCATCGGCCGCAGCGGCAGCAGAACAGTTTGGCAGCCAGGAAGAGCAACAGGCTGCGTTACAGAGTGTTGCGTCAGCACGAAAACCAAAAACTATAACACATGCAGAATATGCAGCTACACGACCAGTAGAACCATGGAATACATGGGCTGGATGGCGTTCCTATTTAGATGATGCACGAAAGCGATTTCCAACAGTAAAGGATGTAAAAGAAGAAACAGGATATCGTTCCTATAAGGCACTCATAGAAGGTCTTAGAGATCAATATCCCGATGAAGAGTCTGTTCGTGCAGTAGGTGATGAGAAAGATACACTTGATTCACTGGTTTATACTGAACTAAGCACCATGAAGCGTGGTGGTATCCGGCGTAGAGGGCGTGGCGGATATTAAACTAAAGATAGAATGACATGCATCGTATACAGAGAAATAATAATTGTTCCTATCAATTCTCCGAAATCCATTTTAATAACTGCGAAAGTATATTGTATTAATTTTCCGCTCTTATGATATGGAACCTGAAAAGCCAGTAGAAAAAATAGTAGAAAAGCCGAAGGTAAAAAAGCCCCGTAAGAAGAAATCGGCGAAGGCACCTGGTTCAACTGTTTTGATAATTGAAACAGGCAACTTTATACTGTCATTTGACTAAATCCATATAAGCACACTAATTACTAACGGAGGTAGGCTAATCCGAAAGAGAGTAAGGATTTCTGTGAGGATAATACCTTTCGTATATTCCCACACACTGTTCCATAGCCACTTCGCTATGCCTGTAAGCATGGAACCAGCCACCCGAAAAAAGTCTTTGCAAGTGACGGTGATTCCAATTTAGAATTTAGAAGCTGCCGATCAAAATCTTCTTTTGAAACCGCCCGTAGGGGAAATTTTGTCAGTGCAATTGCCGCCAACTGATCTATAAACTTCTCACCCTTGTGAAACCACGGAACATAGCATACAACGCCATAATCCATTAGATTGACAGAACCCAACGCATAACGGGCATTCTTCTGACGCATATCCACAAACAAGTAGTCATGGTAGGGAAGCTTCTCAAACGGGATATTCATAAAGCGGTCATCCCAAACCAGGTAGCGACCGTGGAACTTAAAGAGGGCAAGTTCCTCTTGTGAAACATCCTTACTGTGAACGACAAGGATCTTCTTTGCAACATGCTCTTCCTTCTGCTCTTCCTTCTCTTCCTTTACTGGCTCAACACGAGGTAACACCGCAGGAAGCGGTACATACGCACGGGGTTCCATTTGTATTATAGGAAAAGAAAATAATCTATGTATGAGTATATGAAGTGGATAGAAGCTCTAAAGAAGTGGAATCAGGGTAACGAGAAGTGGTGCATCCCAAAAGTAGGTAGCGA
>Ga0304730_1001178_pt1 | contig 20413 bp, 17 predicted proteins | sample M_130628_MF_Meta_FD_190474 | JGI IMG/M metagenome (GOLD analysis project Ga0304730, IMG submission 190474) | Freshwater microbial communities from Lake Montjoie, Canada to study carbon cycling - M_130628_MF_MetaG (v2) (version 2) | ecosystem: Environmental > Aquatic > Freshwater > Lake | place...
TTGCTGCGCCGCGCAGAGCTGGCTGTTGAGTCGGCCAAGGGTGGTGGGCGCGGCGGGGCGGCCGCCTATGGACGGGCGATGGAGAGCGACGGCCTGTCCAAGCTGGCACTAGAGGCGGACCTGCGCGGCGCGATCCAGCGCGGCGAGATCGTGCCCTTTTTCCAGCCGGTCGTTCGCCTATCGAGCGGCGGCATCTCAGGCTTCGAAGCCCTCGCTCGCTGGCGCCATCCGCGCCGGGGCCTCGTCTTCCCAGACGAGTTCTTGCCCCTCTGTAACGAGATGGGACTGCTCGCCGAACTGGGCGCCCACATGTTGCAGGCCTCGGCCAAGCAGTTGGCGGCATGGAAGCTCGCCCATCGCAGCGCCACGGACCTGACCTGCAGTGTGAACCTGTCTACCGGCGAGATTGATCGGCCGGGTCTGGTGCAAGATGTTGGCCGGATCATCCGCGAGGCGGGACTGCCGCCGGGCGCCATCAAGCTCGAAGTCACCGAAAGCGATATCATGCGCGATCCTGACCGCGCCGCCGTGATCCTTGGTCAGCTTCGGGCCGTTGGGGCCGGCCTTGCGCTCGACGACTTCGGCACAGGCTTTTCATCCCTGTCCTATCTTAGCCGACTGCCTTTCGACACGCTGAAGATCGACCGCTATTTCGTGCGCACCATGGCCAGCAATGAGGGTTCGGCGAAGATCGTGCGCTCGGTGATCAATCTTGGCGGCGATCTGGCGCTCGAGGTCGTGGCCGAGGGCGTTGAGAACGCTAATGTTGCCCGTCAGCTTCAAGATATGGGCTGTGACTATGGCCAAGGCTTTGGCTATGCCCCCGGCCTATCGGCGCAAGAGGCCGAGGTCTATCTCAATGAAAGCTACGCCGATGGCTCAGCCCCGGTAAAGGCCCGCGGCTGAGGCCTATCTAACCCTCAGTGATGCCAGAGCCTCAATGATGCCAGACGCTCAATGATGATCGTGATCATCATGCGGATCGAGCAGCTTATGCGCATGGATGATGAAATAGCGCATATGGGCATTGTCCACGGTCGCCTGCGCCTTGGCCTTCCAAGCGGCATAGGCCTCCGCATAGTTGGGGAAGGCCCCGACCATCTCGACCTTGGACAGGTCACGGAACGCCACCGTTTCCACATCGGCCAATTCGCCGCCAATCAGGAGGTGAAGAAGTTGCTTATCGGGCATGTCAGTTCCTAAGAGCGGTTGCCAAATTCGAGCGCGGAGGTCCGTGCCAGAATCAGCGGATGAAGGGCTGAATTAGCGCAAATCAGGCTCTTTTGCAGGGGACTTTCGCGATTATAGCGAAAGGCGAGACCCTGATGGTCAGTGGTGATCGCTCCGGCCTCAGACGCGATGATTTCTGCGGCAGCCAGGTCCCAATCATTCTTGGCTGAGAGGGCTAGCGCTGCATCAAAGGTCCCGGCAGCGACCAGAGCCATGCGGTAGGCGATGGAGTTTCGCGTGGCAAACCGCATCGGTGGCCATGGCGTCTTCCAAGCCGGATGGGCGAACATCTTCTCATCGCCGAGCATGGCGCTGTCGTGAAGCTCAGGCGTGCTGCTGGGCCGGATGGCAGCGCCGTTGAGCCAAGCCCCGCCGCCGGACAGGGCGTCATAGGTCTCATCCAGCGCGGGGGCGTGAACCACACCGGCTATGGGGCGTCCCGCCTCGACCACGGCAATGGCGACGCTGAACCAGGGCTTGTCCTTCATATAGGCCGCTGTACCATCGATAGGATCGACGACGAACAGGCGCTGTTTGCTAAGGCGCGCTGGATCATCCGCCGTCTCTTCCGACAGCCAACCATAGTCCGGCCGCGCGGCCATCAGGCGCTCTTTCAGCAAGGTGTCGACGGCGATGTCGGCATTGGTCACCGGCGAGCCGCCCTCTTTGGACCAGGTCTTCAGGCCCTCCTTGCGCATGTCCATGGCCAGTTGGCCAGCATCCAGAGCCGCCTGTCGGATCAGCGCCAGATCATCTCTCATCGACCGGCAATCGCTACGCCGTCGATCAGGACCGACGGGGCATTGGAGGCGCCGCGCAGTTCAAGGTCTGAGCCGACCACGAGCCTTTTGTAAAAATCGATCAGATTGCCCGCGACGGTGATCTCCGTGACCGGATAGGCGGGCGCGCCGTCCTCGAACCACTGACCCGAAACCCCGATCGACCAGTCGCCTGTATTGGCATTGAGCGAGGGGCCGAACATGGAGGTGACCAAAAGCCCGGCCTTGGCATCGGCCATCAGTCCGGACAAGTCCTTCTGGCCCGGATGGACCGTAACATTGGACGTCGAGACCCCCGGCGCTCCGGCCATCGACCGCGAGGCGTGCCCCGTGCTGACCATGCCAAGCTGCTTGGCCGAGGCGGTATTGAGCAGCCAAGTCGTTAGGACGCCGTCCTCGATCAGGTTCATGGATCGGTTGGCCACGCCCTCATCATCAAAGGGGCTGGAACCCAGACCCCGAACGCGGTGCGGATCGTCGCTGATGTAAAAGCCGGGCGAGAACAGGGACTGGCCCAGTTGGTCCTTGAGGAACGAGACGCCCCGCGCCACGGCCGATCCTGAGATGGCTCCGATCATCGGGCCAAACAGCGAGATGGCCAGCCGGTTCTCAAAAATCACCGGGGCGGTGGTCGATTCGATCTTGCGCGCGCCAAGCCTAGCCACCGCGCGGCGACCGGCCTCTAGGCCCAGGGCAGCGGCATCGGGCAGGTCTGTGTGCCAACGGGTCGAGCGGCCCTCGCCGCCGCGCTCCATCCCGGCCCCCTCCCCGGCAATCACCGAGGCGGACAGGCCAAAGCCCGAAGCCGCATGGGTGCCCATAAAGCCGTCACTGGTCGCCAGCAGCCATTTGGCACTGGACCAAGAGGCCGAGCCACCGTCCGAATTGCTGACCCCCTCGACCGTCAAGGCCGAGGCCTCCGCCGTGCGGGCCAGATGTTCTAATTCTTCGGGCGAAGGCTCATAGGTGTCGAGCAGGTCCAGATCAGGCCGTGGCCCCTTGGCCAGCAGGGCCGGGTCCGCGAGGCTGGCATAGGGATCTTCGGGCGCGAGCCGGGCCATGGCCACCGCCCGCTCAACCAGCTTTTCCCGTGCCGAGGCCGAGGTGTCCGAGCCGGACACCACCGCTTGGCGCTTGCCGACAAAGACGCGCAGACCCAGATCGCGGGCCTCTTCGCGCTCGACCTCTTCGAGGGCGTCCATACGCACACTAATGGACAGGGATTGACGCCGCGCAAGCACGGCATCGGCACCATCGGCTCCGGCCTTGATAGCCGCGCCGATCAGATCATTGAGTAGGTTTTCATCCATGGCCTATTATCAACCAAGGGGTAGGGTCACGGCAAGGAAAAGGCTCAGGCTTTAGATCGCGTAGAACAGCAAAACCACAATCGCGAACAGGAAGCCGACCCAGGTCAGGAGCGTGCCGCCCGCGCGGCCAATGGATGTGCCTGCGCTCTGGCTGATCCCGACCGCATGGGCGACGCGGCCAATGACGAAGGCTGCGCCAAACAGATGGATGGCGAGCGGCGAGGCCTGAACCACAGCCAACATGATCAGGGCGGCCATGCCCGGTCCGGCATATTCGGTGGCATTGCCAAAGGCCCGCACGGCCCGCACCAACTCTGGTACCCCGTCATCACCGATCAAGACCTTATGCTTGGTCCTCTGTCGCACCACCTGCAAGGACAGGACGAGCAGGACCAAAAGGGTCAAGGCCGTCCAAAGGGCTGCGGCCTGAGCCGATGTCGAAATGGGCATTCTTGCGCTCCGTGCCTTTAAAGCTGCCGGAGCATGACATGATAGACCTTAATATCTTGCCAAAAAGAAACCCCCCAGCTCATCGCCGGGGGGCTTGGGTTTAGTTCAGGCTCGCGGACCTAGAGGTCGGCGAAGTCTTTTTTGCGGGGGCCGATATAGCCGAAGAGGTAGGCGCCGACCTTGCGGATCTGGATCTCTTCGGAGCCTTCGGTGATGCGATAGCGGCGGTGGTGGCGATAGATGTGTTCGAAGGGCTTGTGGCGCGAATAGCCAATGCCGCCATGGACCTGCATGGCCCGGTCGGCGGCTTCGCAGACGAGGCGGTTGGCCCAATAGTTACACATGGACACCTTGTCGGAGAGACGCTTTTCCACTTCGGGCTTGGGCATCTGGTCCATTTCCCATGCGGTCTTGCGGATCAGGAGCCGCAGCATCTCGCACTGGGTGGCCAGCTCGACCAGCGGGAACTGGATGGCCTGATTGTCGGCCAGAGGCTTGCCAAAGGGCTTGCGCGTGCGGGCATAGCGCACGCTCTGCTCGACGCAGTAGGTGGCGGCACCGAGCGATGAGGCGGCTTGGCGGATACGGTTCTCGTGAACAAAGTGCTGAGCCAGCGCCAGACCTTGGCCCTCAGGCGCGAACATGGCGCTGTCGGGGACCCAGATATTGGTGAAGCTGACGCGGGGGTGGTCGGTGGGCATGTTGAAGGTCCACAGATATTCTTCGATCTTCAAGCCCGGATCATCGGCAGGCACGAGGAAGCAGGTGATGCCGCGCGCGTCGCCATCCTTGCCCGAGGTACGGCAGAACAGGGCGCAGTGGCTCGCCACATGCATGCCCGTGGTCCACATCTTCTCGCCGTTGATGAGCCAGCCCTCGACGCCGTCGCGGGTCTCACGCACGGCGCGGGTCTCCATGAAGGTCGCGTCAGAGCCGTGGTTCGGCTCGGTCAGGCCAAAGGTCGGCTTGAACTTTCCGGCCATCATCAGGGGGATCAGGGTGTCGCGCTGTTCGGGCGTGCCGAAATCGCGCAGCATCAGGACGAAGGGATTGTTGCCGACGATGGAATGTTCGTTCTGAAGGTCATTGTGCAGGCCCAGACCCTTGGCCGCCAGATGCTCGCGGATCACCGCCATCCAGAGGTTGGAACCATCCTGTCCGCCAAATTCCTTGGGCAGGGCGAATCGGAAGTGACCGGCCTTGTCAGCCAAGCGCTTGGCTTCGCGCAGAAGCTCTTCCCACTCGTGGCGCGGCAGACCCTGATTGTCCCAATCGGTGCGGGCATGTTCGCGGCGATGGTCAAAGAAGCGCTCATTGTCGTCTTTGGCCTGAAGCGGCTTGATCTCGGCCTCGATGAAGGCATCGAGCACACCAAGATAGTCGATCAATTCCTTGGGTAGGGCGAAATCCATGGACGTTCCTCACTTTGTTTTTTTCTGTTGGCAAGAGTATGGGCGCCATAGGCCGCAGCGATCAATAGTCACCCAAGGGAAGCTGTGCATTTGACGCAATTTGGATCGCCGCGCCCATTGGCTAATGTTGTCTGGGCTTGACCTTTGGAGGCGCTCTAGGTCAGACGGGGGCTCTGTTTGCTGAGAAGGTCTAACAATGCGTTTGTCCCCCCATCCCACCTATCATGCCGAGTTGGTCGTTGGCCCTGAACGTGGGGCTGTGGCTGGCCTGCTAGAAGGGGCCCAACGGGCGGCCGCCGAGGACCGAGGCGCACTCATCATGGTCACCCAATCGATCGAATTTGGTCCCTCGACCGCGGCTGGGGATCGTTTGGAGGTCCGCAGTTGGATCGATCGGGCCACCCGGACCCTGTTGTTTGTCCAGGCTGAATTGGCCCGCCCTGATGGGGGGCCGGTTGTCGCTACCGGGTCCGGCGTCTATCGGATCGCCTCCTGAGCGCCTCGCCAAGCCCTTGAGCCTCAAGCTGAAACCGTGCTTTTTACAGCACATTCTGACAAAAAGTTGCTTTTCCTTAACGGTTTTAGGGGCTAAACACCCCCTTGATCAAAGCGGGGGACGACCGAATGAGATTGCGGACGCGAAACGTCCTTGCGGCCTTGGCCTGCGCCGTCGGCGTGGTCCTGTCTCCCGTGGGCTCCGCCCACGCGGAAGACTATCTGCAATGCGTTCCTTTCGCCCGCACCTTCTCTGGCATTCAAATTTTCGGTGACGCCTATACCTGGTGGCAGCAGGCCTCCGGTAAATATAATAAGGGCTTCGTGCCCAAGACCGGGGCTGTTTTGGTCTTCAAGCAAACCGGCATCATGCGTCAGGGCCACGTCGCTGTGGTCAGCCAAGTCCTGACCGACCGTGTCATCCAAGTCACCCATGCCAACTGGTCCGTGATCTCTGGCACCCGTGGCAAGGTTGAAAAGGACGTCACCGTCATCGACGTTTCCCAGCAAGGCGACTGGAGTTCGGTCAAGGTCTGGTACGATCCGGTGCGTGACCTTGGCAATACGGTCTATCCGACCTATGGCTTCATCTATTCATCAACCCAAAATGCCGCCCGTTACGCGGCGCAGAATGCGGTGATGAATATCGCCCAGACTGCCTTCAGTCAGGTTGCTGCCGCTGTGCCAACGCCAGGTTCGGGTCCGGCACAGATGCTCAATCAGGCCGCTGAGACCACTGATCAGATCGCGGCCTTGATTGCCTCCCTGACCGGCGGCGAAGAGACCCCAACCGACAAACGCTAGGCCGAGCCCTGTCCGCAGGCGCTGACAGAAAGCAGACTGATGCTGAAACTGCTGCGCAATGGGGCTCCGGCCTTCGACGTTCCAAGCCCTGAGTCGGGTTGGCATTTGCCACCGGACACGGTCTGGATCGAACTGATCGAACCCACCCGGGCCGAAGAGCTTTTGGTCGAGCAGGCGCTCGGCCTTCTCCTGCCCACCCGTGAAGAGATGGCCGAGATCGAGGCCTCCAGCCGCCTTTATCAGGAGGATGGGGCCACCTTCATGACCGCCACCATCCTGCACAATGCCGATGAGGAGGAGCCGAGCTCTTCGCCCGTGACCTTCGTACTGACGGGGGAGCGGCTGGTCACGATCCGCTATATCGAGCCACGCGCCTTTACGATCTTCGCCGCCCAGGCTGAGCGTCAGGCCAGCCTTTGCCCAACGGGGACCCACGCCTTCCTTGGCCTCTTGGATGCGGTGGTCGACCGCACGGCTGACATTCTCGAACGGACGTCCGGCGAGGTGGAAACCTCGTCTCGGTCGATCTTCAAGCGCCCCCGTGAAAGCGGCTTTGAACAGATCTTGACCAAGCTTGGCCGGTCTCAGAGCCTCAATGCCAAGGCGCGGGACAGTCTGGTCAGCCTCGCGCGCCTGATCAGCTTCGCCTCCCTGTCCGAACAGATCGAGGCCAATCGCGACCACCGCGACCATCTGAAGAGCTTGCAGCGCGACGTTCAGTCCCTGACCGATCACTCGTCCTACCTGTCGAGCAACATCACCTTCCTGCTCGATGCGGCCCTTGGCCTGATCAATATCGAGCAGAACGCCATCATCAAGATCTTCTCGGTGGCGGCCGTTGTGTTCCTACCGCCAACCCTGGTGGCCTCGATCTACGGCATGAACTTCGAACAGATGCCCGAGCTGAAATTTGTCCACGGCTATCCGATGGCCCTGATCATCATGGTCATGTCAGCGGTCGTCCCGCTCTGGTGGTTCCGGAAAAAGGGGTGGTTGTAGGGGGGCTTGTTTTAGGAAAACAAGAAAGGCCCTCACCCAACCCTCTCCCACAGGGAGAGGGCTAGAACGTTCTTAGCCCTCGCCCCCTTGGGGGAGAGGGTTGGGTGAGGGGGTTCCATCCACTCACCATCATTCATCTCCCGCGTCATTGCGAGGCGCACAGCGCCGAAGCAACCCAGGGGAACGTCAATTCAGGTTCGTGTCAGTCTACTGGGTTGCTTCGCTACGCTCGCAATGACGCTTTGAAGACAACAAGGCCCCCTACGGCGCTGCTCGCATTTCCCCCAGAGGGGGAAGATCTAAGGGGGACTAAATCTTCCCCCTCTGGGGGAAGTACCGGCGAAGCCGAGGTAGGGGGTCTGCCCTACATAGACCGCCGGATGGGTGCGAGATCATCAAACTGAGCGTCACGCTTTTCGGCCTTGGCCTTGAAGGCTTCGGCCATGTCGCGGCCAGAGAACATGCCGGTCTGCCAGGTGGCAATATAGTCCAGACTGTCCTTGATCGAGTGATCGCGGGCATAGTTGATCATGACCTTCGAGCCGGTCACGGCCAGCGGGGCCTTGCTGGCGATCTCATGAGCGGTCTCAAGCACATGGGCCAGTAGCGCCTCGTGGGTCTCAAAAACCTCATTGACCAGGCCAATCTCCTTGGCCTTCTGCGCGGTCAGGCGCCGACCGGTAAAGGCCATCTCGCGCACCCAGCCTTGGGGGATCAGACCGCAAAGCCGTGGGAAGGTGCCGACATCAGCGGTCATGCCGATATTGATCTCTTGGATACAGAACCAAGCATCTGCACTGGCATAGCGAATGTCGCAGGCTGAAACCATGTCGACCGCGCCGCCGATGCAGCCGCCCTGAATGGCGACCAGAACCGGCATGCGGGCCTGATCCAGACAGGTGAAGGTATCTTGCAGATGGTGGACATGGTGACGAAACGATTCCATCGCCGTGTGCCGGTCGGTCTTTTCGCCCGTGCTGCCCGCCCCATCAAAGACCGACAGTTCCATCCCAGCCGAGAAATGCTTGCCGGTCGAGGAAATGACGATGCAGCGGGCCAAGGCATGATCATTGATCTGGCGCACAATCTGCGGCAGTTCGTTCCAGAAGGCCGGGTTCATGCTGTTGAAGGCCGAAGGCCGTGACATTTGAATATGGGCAACACCGTCCTCGATGGTGACGTCAAAACAGGTGGATTCGGTCAGGGCGGTGGGGGTCATGGCGCAGCCTCTCTGGAGTGTGACCCTCACCTAATCGCACCGGAGCAAAGGGCTCAAGACAAATGCGCGTCAGGGATGGAATTGATGGACAGCCCTGCTTAGTCTAGGCCTAGGGTACAGATAGCGTACCCGTCTGTGTGTTTTAGGTGTCCCATGTCGTCCGAGCCGAACCCTAGCGCCCCCTTTGATGAGCCGCGCCGCCGGACCATCACCCTTGATCCAAGCCGGGGGCCGGGCCTGGTGTCGGCCCTCGACTTTGGTGATCCATCACGGTCCATCGATGTGGTCTTCTTCCATGCCAATGGCTTTAACGCCCTGACCTATCGCTCGGTTCTGGGTCCCCTGTCCCAGTCTCTGCGGATCTTGGCCGTCGATCAGCGCGGCCATGGCCAAACGACCTTGACCGCAAAGGTCGAGGGGCGGCGGTCTTGGGATGACCACCGCTATGACGATATTGCCGTTGTCGATGCCCTCGCCAAAGAGCCGGGCTTTAAGCCTGTCGTGCTGTCGGGCCATTCGATGGGTTCGACCTTGGCCCTTTATGCCGCTGAGGCCCGCCCCGCCTTGGTGCGCCGTGTGGTGATGTTTGACCCTGTGATCATGGACAAGCGCACACAGTTCATCGGCAGCCTGCCTTGGGTCGGACCGGACCATTGGGCCAAGTCGCCCTTGGCGCAGGGTGCGCTTCGTCGCCGGTCCGTCTTTGATGATCGCGCCGCTGTGCTGGCCGCCTATACCGGGCGCGGAGCCTTCAAGACCTGGCCTGCGGTGAGCCTCGCGGACTATATCGAGGGCGGCTTTGTTGACCGGTCCGATGGCAAGGTGGAACTGGCCTGCGCACCCGCGTGGGAATCGTCAAACTTTTCGGCCATGGCCAACCGGCCTTGGCCGATCTTGGCCAAGGTTCAGAGGCCAGTGAAAATCTTTCAGGCCGAACATGGCTCCACCTGCCGCGTGGGCCCGCATGAGGACTTTATCAAAACCAACCGTCGCGGCGTCTTGAACATCAGCACCGTGCCCGGCACCACCCACTTCTTGCCGCTGGAGCGACCTGATCTGGTGCGCCAAGCCTTGGCTGAGGCTGCGGCCTAACGCCCTAAAGGGTCAGGCCCGGTGTGGCCTGTTCGCGCAACAGGGACTGGGCGGTTTCGCTGATCGGCACCACCTTTCGGGCATCCAGATCGAAGGTGATGACCACCGCCTCTGACGTGCCCCACGCCTTGCCGGTCTCTGGGTCCAAGATCCAGTGCAAGACGCGCATGGTGCGGCTATCGGCCCCTTGTAGGCCAGAGCGAACCGCCACCCGGTCTCCGGCCATCGGCCAGTCCAGATAGATCAGGCGATATTCCAACACTGCGCCGCCAATGGGACCCAGAGCGATCCCGGCATGGTCCGACACGATCTTGCGCAGGGGTTGGACCAGTCGGCCAATCCCATCAGAGACCCGTCCGATAAACTGTTCGGGCCTCATACGGCCAAAGACGTCGCATTCCTGAGGCATGATGGCCCCCAGCGCGATGTTTTGCATGCCCAGAGCGTCGGCCTTGGCAAGGCTGGCTTGGCTCTCTACCGCGGTGAGGGTCAAGGAACGCACGGCGGCATAGGGCGGCACCTCGACCATCAGATGCGCAGCCCGTTTAAGGGTCGCGTCTGGCCAAGCAAAGGCCAAGCCGTCGCGGGCGGTGACATGGGCCACGCGGGTCTGGAAGGTCGCTGCCGGCTCGCCGCTGTCGGAGTGATGGATGACCTGAAGCAGCCAAGCCTCGGTCTCGCTGATGCTGATCACCCCGCCGGTCATGTGCAAGGATGCCCCCGCATGGGCCTCGCGCAGGAAGCGGATATGCTGCTCGCGGATCAACAAGGTGGCATTGGCGTGGGCCGCAAAGGCAAAGGGCATACCGAGCTCTGCAGCCAGCCCCGCAAGGCCCTCTGTGGCGCGGGTGACATAAAAGCGCACATTCATGTGCCCCATCTCGTCGCAGTCCCAAGTATTGACCCCGCCGCGCCAGATTTCTGTGCCGATTGAGAGTGTATCGCCCACGCGCCGGTTCCCTAAAGCTTGCCTCTTAGGGTCTGTCTAGCCTGTGTCGCGGCGGTTCGTCACCTGCTTAGAGGCTAAGCCCTAGGCGCGGCAGGCCTTGCACAGGCCATGGGCCTCGATGGTCAGGGCCTGAACCAAAAAGCCGGTGCGCTCGCCGATGGCCGTGATCTCTTGGCCCGCGACCGGTTCGATCTCTGCGCTGGCTCCGCAGCAGTCACAGATCAGAAAGGCCGCCGCATGGGACCGGTCGCCATGATGACAGACCACATAGGCATTGAGGCTCTCGATCCGATGGACAAAGCCCTGCTTTTCCAGAAAATCCAAGGCGCGATAGACGGTCGGCGGCTTGGCCGGTTGGCCCTCAACGCCAAAGCTGGCGATCAGGTCATAGGCCTTCATCGGCTGACCACTGACGAGCATCAGTTCCAGCACCCGCCGACGCGGCTGGGTCAAGCGTTCGGCTTGGTCTGAACAGCGCTTTTCGGCGGCTGCCAGCTCCGCCAGCAGCGTCTCGCCCGACAGACCGGGGCCGTCATCATGATCGTGGGCACAGTCATGGCTCATGCCCAAGAGGTAGAGAGGATAGAGTGGGGATGCAAGCCTAGAGCGCTGCGCCACCTAACGCCCCGCCCTGCCTCCGCCCCACCAGCCCTAATGGAAATCACGCGACCGTGGCAGGATGCGCACATCGCGCGGATGGCGATGGCCGCTGGCATGGGGGCTGGGGCGAGCAGTCGGTGTTTGGGACAGGCTGGCCAGATCGGCGCTGCGGTCTTCCAGGCTATCGGCAACCAGATGCACCACCCCTTCGGCGCGCTGGATGCGGCCCCGGATCAAGAGCAGCCGCGCGCCCATCGCCACCGGACGGTTGGCCTTAAACAGCTTGGGCCAGATCACGACATTGACCGTACCGGTCTCATCCTCCAGCGTCATGAAACAGACCCCCTTGGCTGAGCCCGGCCTTTGCCGCACCAGCACCACACCCGCCGAGATCGCGCGAGCCCCATCGGCCGCAACGGCCAACTGCGCGGCGGTCTGAACCCCGAGGTGGCCAAGATCTTGGCGCAGAAAGCTAAGCGGATGGGCCTTCAGCGACAGGCGCATCGTCTGATAGTCCTGCACCACCTCTTGGGAGGCGGACGCGGGCGGCAGGGGCGCAGGGCCATCAGCCTCTTCCAAGCCCATGGCCGCGAAAAGGGGCGCAGGCGCAGCCCTCGGCAGGCCCCTTGCCGCCCAAAGGCCCGTGCGCCGGGTCAGGGCCAGTGAGCCCAAAGCATCGGCCGCGGCGAGCGCATCCAAGGCCGCGCCGCTCAGGCCTGAGCGACGGCGAAGATCTTCCAGATCGGCATAGGGCTGATCACCCCGCGCGGCCATGATGGCCAAGGCCCAATCGCGCCGAAAGCCATCGATCTGACGCAGGCCCAGCCGCACCGCCCGGCGGCGGGGGCGGCCTGAGGCGGTGGGCACGGCAGGGGCCGGTCCCTTCTCTTCCAGGTGACAGTCCCAATCACTGGCATTGAGATCGGGTGGGCGGACCACCACCCCATGGGCCACCGCATCGCGCACCAGTTGGGCCGGGGCATAGAAGCCCATCGGCTGACTATTGATCAGGGCGGCCAAAAACACCTCTGGGAACCAGCGCTTTAGCCAGGCGGAGACATAGACAAGGTGGGCAAAGGAGGCGGCGTGGCTCTCTGGGAAGCCATAGTCTCCAAAGCCCTTGATCTGGTTGAAACAGCGCTCGGCAAAGTCTCGTCCATAGCCGCGCTCGACCATGCGCTCGACCATCATGGTCTCATAGAATTCAATGGTCCCCACGCGCCGAAAGGCGGCCATGGCCTTGCGCAGGCCATTGGCCTCATCGCCGGTAAAGCGCGCCGCCTCCATGGCAATGCGCATGGCCTGTTCTTGAAATAGCGGCACGCCGAGCGTCTTGCCCAGAACCCGCGCCAACTCATCGGGCGGACCGTGGTCGGGATGGGGCGAAGGAAAGGCCACCGGCTCGCGCCCGGCCCGACGGTTGAGATAGGGATGGACCATGTCGCCCTGAATGGGGCCGGGCCGGACAATGGCCACCTGAATAACCAGATCATAGAAACAGACCGGCTTGAGGCGCGGCAGCATGCTCATCTGCGCCCGGCTCTCGACCTGAAAGACCCCAACAGAATCGGCCTGACAGAGCATCTGATAGACCGCCGGATCCTCGCGCGGCACGGTAGCGAGGCACAGGTCGCGGCCATAGGCATCGCCGATCAGATCAAAGCCCCGGCGAATGGCGCTGAGCATGCCCAAGGCCAGCACATCGACCTTCATCATCTTAAGGGCATCAATATCGTTCTTATCCCACTCGATAAAGGTGCGCGCGGCCATCGCCGCATTGCCGACGGGCACGGTCTCGACCAGATCGCCTCGGGTCAGGATGAAGCCGCCGACATGCTGTGACAGGTGGCGCGGAAAGCCCAGAAGCTGGCGCGCCAGGTCCAGCGCCAAGGCCAGACGCGGCGCATGGGGATCGAGCCCCACGGCCCGGACATGATCATCGGCCACCCCGGCACCGTGGCTGCCCCAGACCGTATTGGCCAAGGCCGCCGTCACATCTTCGGTCAGGCCCAGAACCTTGCCCACATCGCGGATGGCCGAGCGGGGGCGATAGCGGATCACCGTGGCGGCGATGGCGGCGCGGTGACGACCATAGCGGCGATAGATATATTGGATGACCTCTTCGCGCCGCTCATGCTCAAAATCCACATCAATGTCGGGCGGCTCGCGGCGCTCCTCAGAGATGAACCGCTCAAACAGCAGGTCGATCTGCGCCGGGTCCACCGCCGTAATGCCAAGGCAGTAGCAGACCGCCGAATTGGCCGCTGAGCCGCGCCCCTGACAGAGGATGGCTTGGCGACGGGCGAAGGTCACCAGATCATGGACGGTCAGGAAATAGGGCGCGTAATTGACCCGCGCGATCAGGTCCAACTCCTTGATCAGGCTTTGCTGGACCTTGGCAGGCACGCCGTCAGGATAGCGCTCCTCTGCCCCCGCCCAGGTCAGGTCGGCCAGATGTTGGTCCGCCGTCTTACCCGGCGGGATCGGCTCTTCGGGATAGTCATATTGCAGCTCGTCCAGACTGAAGCGGGCGGCCTCCACCACCGCCATCGTCCGGGCCAGCGCCTCTTCGTGCCCGCGAAATAGCCGGGCCATCTCGGCAGGGCGTTTGAGGAACCGTTCGGCATGGGCCTGCAACCTCAGACCGGCCTCATCCAGACGGCAGCCTTGCCGCACACAGGCCAGCACATCCTGCAGGGGGCGGCGCGAGGGGTCGTGATAGAGCACGCCATTGGTGGCAATCAGGGGCGCGCCCGTCCGCTGGGCTATGCCCTCCAGCCGGTTCAGCCGCGCGCGATCATCGCCTTGGCGCAAGGGGGCCGCCGCCAGATAGAGCTGATCGGGCCAAGCCCTTTGCCATGCCGCCATCTGGGCCTCAAAGACACTGGCGGTTTTGGCCGTGAGGTTTAACGGCGCGGGAACCAGTCCGATCAGGCCCTCGCCCAAGGCTGCGGCCTGTTCAAAGGTCAGGCGGCAATCGCCCTTGGCGATCCGGTCGTCCTCATCGGCGTCAGGATCGTGGTCCTCCGCCCCCTCATGGATGTCCCCCATCTTGCCGAGTGACAAGAGGCGGCAGAGGCGGCCATAGGCGGCGCGGTCGCGGGGATAGACGATCAGCTCGGTCCCGTCCAAGAACACCAACCGACAGCCGATCAGCAGCCGAAAGCCCTCAGCCTTGGCCGCCACATGAGCGCGCACCACCCCGGACAGACTGTTGCGGTCCGCCAGTCCAATCGCCGCCAGACCCAGAGCCTTGGCCGTCAGCACCAGCTCATCGGCGTGGGACGCCCCCTCGAGAAACGAGAAGTTGCTGCGCAGGTCCAGCTCAGCATAGGTCAGATCAGCGCCCATCGGAGCGGCTCATGCAAAGACTCCGTGCAGCCACCATTCGGGCGTCCGGTCCTGATCCTCGCGGCCATAGAGGCCTTCGCGAAACAGCCAATAGCGGCGCCCGGTCTCGTCCTCGATACGGTAATAGTCGCGTGTGCGGGGGGCGCGAGGCGAGGCGGGGCTTAGCCGCCACCATTCCGGCGCAATCCGCTCTGGCCCCTCGGCCCGCACCACCCGCCGCGCCACCCTGCGCCAAGTGAACCGCGCCGGAGCAGAATCGGGCAGTTCGGCAATGGCCTCGACCCGTTCAGGCGGATGAAACAGCAAGATCGGGCGCGGCCTCAGCACAGGATCGAAGGCTCCAAAGCCAAGGCCGGAGGCCGCATCCCAGCCCTCGCTACGTTCGGGCAACCAACTGCCGCGCGGGCGGGGGGTCTGGACCGCATCCTCGCCAAGTCTGGCCTGCAGACGATCGATCAGACCGGCCAAGGCTGCGGCCTCCGTCGCCGACCGCTCGCCGTCCAACCCCTCTTGCTGCGTCTGGTAGGGTTCAGCGACCGGCGCGCTGAGCATCAGAGCGTCAATGCCAAAGCCCAGATCCAGCGCCTCCAGCCCCTTTTCCTTAAGCAGCCGCAACAGATGGCTGGGCTGGGCCGAGGCGGCGCTGAGTCCAGCCTCGATGCTGGTGGTGGCCCCGTCCACCCGATAGCCGGTCAAGGTCAGACGCCGAGCCCCTTGCCCGTCTCGCTGAAGCTGCTCCGCCAAGGCCTTGGCCAGATCGGGCAGATAGAGCGCCACCCCCGCCGTCTCGGTGATCGGTTCGGCAAAGACCTGAAAGCTGCGATAGGCGGGCGGCGGGCGCACGGGCACCACCGGCTCGGCGCGAAAGCCAAGGGCCTGATCCAGCCGCTCAACCACCTTAAGACCCATAGCCCCGGCTCGAGGCCCGCGAAACCGCCGCGCCAGACCCGCGCGCGGCAGGGGATAGAGATCGCCGATCCGCTGTAGGCCAAAGCGCTTGAGCAGGGTCACGGCCTCAGGCTCCAGCCGCAGGGCCTCGACGGGCAGATCGGCGAGGGCCTCGCGCGCACCGCCCACAGGCGCAATCTGGGCCATGCCGCCAAAGCGGGCCAGAGCCCAAGCCGCACCCAAACTGTCGGCCATGGCCACGCGGGCAAGGATACCGGCCTTGGCCAAGCGCGCTTCAAAGGCAGCAATAAAGGCCGTCTCCCCCCCGAACAGATGGGTGCCGCCGGTCATGTCTAGCGCCAGCCCCTCCATGGCCGGACCCTCAGCCATCAGGGCCACGCAGGGCGAAAACCGCTCTGCCCACAGGGCCAGACGCTGCAGGGCCAAGGTCTCTGCGGCTGGATCGGCAGGCACTGTGACCAGATCGGGAGCCATGGCTCTGGCATCGGCCTGAGACTGTCCGCGCCACAGGCCAAGCCTTTGGGCCGCGCCATTCACCGCCCGCAGGCAAAGACCGCGGCCGTTGCGTTCGACCAGCGCAAAGGGGATGGGCTCTTGATCAGAGCCCTCAGCCGACCTGACGAGGCCCTTCTGATGAAGGGCCGAACGGGTCCAGACCGTCACGGGCCAATCCGGCAGCCAAACGCAGGCCACGCGCCTGCTGGGCTGCGGCCGGGCCAGATTTTGCGTCGCGCCAGATGCGCCGGTCATCGTCCCACTCCAACTCCCACACCCCCGGCAAGCCATCCCGCCGCCGGGTCAGTTCCGCTCTCAGTCGCGCCGGGCCGGGCGCGCGCACATCAAAGGCCTGCGGGGCCGAGGCCAAGGACCCGATCCGCCAGCGTCGCCAAGCCGCGCTCAGGCCCTCTGCGCCCGTCGTGCGCAAGATCGCCGCTGCCGCCCCGCCCGCCTTTGCGGCAAAGGCCAGACGCCGCGTGGCGACAAAATCAGGCGCCGACAGGGCCGCCACCGCGCCGCCCACCGCCCCCGACTTCAAGGCCTCTTCCAGCGCCCAGATCACCTGACGCTCGTCGGCCACCGCCACCACGATCAGGCCGCCGCTAGAGAGGGTCGGCATCTGCCAGCCTTGCGCGAAGGGCCGCCCCCGCTCGCGCAACCAAGCCTTGGCCGCAACGAACAGGCCCGGACGCGGCACGCCCTTGTCTGGTTCTGGCGACACCCGCAAAAGCGCAAAGGCCAGCGCCGCCGCAAGGTCTTGAGGCTCCGCCGCCGCCACCTCCTCCAGCCCCCTTTCGGGTACGGGGAACCCCTCTGGAAATGACGGTGGATCGGACATGCTGGAACCCCTGTTGTTCTTATTTTGTTCTCTTTTTGCTGAGAGAGTCAACAGGAGTCTGGACGCGGCAATGACCCAAACCCGAAAAGAGACAAATTGAACCGGGCTGGATAAGTGCCTAGGAAGAAGGGGCAAGAGGACCCTCGATCATGACCCCTGACCAGAACGCTCCCCTAACCCCTATCGACCGCAACGCCCTGCTTGAGGGTCTGGTGATCAGTGCCCATGCGGCGGGTAAGGCGATCTGGGACATCTATAATTCGGCCTTTGATGTGACGGTAAAGGCCGATGCCTCGCCGGTGACCTTGGCCGATACCGCCGCCGAGGCGATCATCTTGGCCGACCTGGCGCGCTTGGCGCCCCTGATCCCGGTCGTGGCTGAGGAAGAGGCCGCCGCCGGACGCATTCCAGATGTGGGCCGTCAGTTCTTCGTGGTGGACCCCCTCGATGGTACTAAGGAGTTCGTGCAAAGGCGCGGCGACTTTACCGTCAATATTGCCCTGATTGAGGACGGCCACCCCACCCTCGGCATCGTCTATGCCCCGGCCAAGGATCGGATGTTCGCAGGCGATGTGACCGCCAAGATCGCTTGGACCCTTGAGGTCTCGCCAGAGGCCGCGCTCAGCACCGCCAGCGCGCGCCGCCCCTTGGCCGTGCGCACGCCGCCGAGCGAAGGCCTGACGGCGGTGGCCTCCAAGTCGCACAATACGCCCCAGACCGACGCCTATCTGGCCGCCTATCCCATCCTTGACCGGGTCTCGGTCGGCTCGTCCTTAAAGTTCTGTCTGGTCGCAGCAGGAGAGGCCGACCTCTATCCGCGCCTGTCCCCGACCTGCGAGTGGGATACGGGCGCAGGCCATGCGGTCTTGGCGGCAGCCGGTGGCAAGGTCCTTGCCCTCGATGCCACCCCACTTCTTTATGGCAAGCCGAACTTCTTTAATCCGGGATTTTTGGCCGCTGGTCCGCTCGATCCAATCGCTGCTACGCCCTTCATGGACTAGGGCTTGGCCTGCGCGCCTCATGGTTTGCTACGAGGTGCCTTAGAAAAGCTTATGCGATATCATACGGCATCGGCGCTAATAGAACCGCCTATGACCACCGAAAGCGCGACCGTGCCTGACATCGAGCAAACGCCCCTGCTGTCCCCTAAGGCCCTGACCCACCTGCAAAGGCTGGAGGCAGAGAGCATCCACATCATGCGTGAGGTTGTGGCCGAGAGCGACAATCCGGTGATGCTCTATTCCATCGGCAAGGACAGTGCGGTGATGCTGCATCTGGCGATCAAGGCCTTCTATCCGGCCCTGCCGCCCTTCCCGCTGTTGCATGTCGATACGGGCTGGAAGTTCCGCGAGATGATCGCCTTTCGCGACGATATTGTGGCCAAGCTCGGCCTGACCCTTTTGACCCACACCAATCCGGACGGTGTCGCCCAAGGCGTTGGTCCCTTCACCCATGGGTCAGCGGTCCATACGGACATCATGAAGACTCAAGGCCTGAAGCAGGCATTGGATCAGCACGGCTTTGACGTGGCCTTTGGCGGCGCGCGGCGGGACGAGGAAAAGTCCCGCGCCAAGGAGCGCATCTTCTCGTTCCGCTCAGCCCAGCACCGCTGGGACCCCAAACAGCAGCGGCCAGAGCTGTGGCGCACCTATAATGCCCGCAAGCAAAAGGGCGAGAGCATCCGGGTCTTCCCCCTGTCCAACTGGACCGAGCTCGATATCTGGCAGTATATCCATCTGGAGAACATCCCGCTGGTGCCACTCTATTTTGCGGCCAAGCGGCCCGTGGTCGAGCGTGATGGCACGCTGATCATGGTCGATGATGACCGCATGCCCATGCGGCCCGGCGAGGTGCCCGATCAGAAAATGGTGCGTTTCCGGACCCTTGGCTGCTACCCCCTGACCGGGGCGGTTGAGAGCACGGCGGCGACGCTGCCCAACATTATTCAAGAGATGCTGCTGACCACCACTTCTGAACGTCAGGGGCGGGTCATTGACCATGACCAGGCCGCCTCCATGGAGAAGAAGAAACAGGAGGGCTACTTCTGATGGCCCACATTTCTGATCTCATCGGCACCGATATTGACGCCTATCTGCTGCAGCATCAGCATAAGAGCCTGCTCCGCTTCATCACCTGCGGCAGTGTCGACGACGGCAAGTCCACCCTGATCGGGCGGCTGCTCTATGATTCCAAAATGATCTTCGAAGATCAGATGGCGGCCTTGGAGGCGGACTCCAAGCGCGTCGGTACCCAGGGCGGCGAGATCGATTTCGCCCTTCTGGTCGACGGGCTAGCTGCCGAGCGCGAGCAGGGCATCACCATCGATGTGGCCTATCGCTTCTTCTCGACCGACCGGCGCAAGTTCATCGTCGCCGACACCCCCGGCCATGAGCAATATACCCGCAATATGGTCACCGGGGCCTCGACGGCGGATCTGGCCGTGATCTTGGTCGATGCGCGCAAGGGCATCTTGACCCAGACCCGCCGCCACAGTTTCCTCGTCTCGCTGATCGGCATCCGCAAGGTGGTTTTGGCGGTCAATAAGATGGATCTGGTCGGATTTGATCAGGCGATCTTTGATCAGATCGTCAGCGACTACCGCGCCTTTGCCGCCCAGATTGGCCTAGACGATGTCACGGCGATCCCCATTTCGGGCCTGCGCGGCGACAATATTGCCTCGCGCAGCGACGCCACCCCTTGGTTCGATGGCCCGGTGCTGATCGACCATCTGGAGACCGTGCCGCTGGATGAGGCCCGCCGTCAGCAGGGCGATCTTCGCCTGCCGGTCCAGTGGGTCAACCGGCCCAATCTCGATTTTCGAGGCTTTACCGGCCAGATCGCCAGCGGCGTGGTCCGCCCCGGCGACACGGTGCGGGTCCTGCCGTCGGGCAAGCAGAGCAAGGTGGCGCGGATTGTCACCTATGACGGCGACCTTGATCTGGCCGTGGCCGGACAGTCCATCACCCTGACGCTGGAAGACGAGATCGACTGCTCACGCGGCGACATCATCGCCTCGGGCAATCCGCCCGAAGTGGCCGACCAGTTCGAGACCACCCTGATCTGGATGGCCGAAGAGCCGATGCTGCCGGGCCGGTCCTACTGGCTGAAGATCGGGGCCAAGCTGGTGGCCGCGACCGTCACCGAGCCGAAATATAAGATCAACGTCAATACGCTGGAACATCTGGCGGCCAAGTCACTGACCCTCAACGAGATCGGCGTCTGCAATATCAGCCTCGACCAGCAGATCGCCTTTGATCCGTATAAGGAAAATGTCGATACGGGCGGATTCATCCTGATTGACCGGATGACCAATGCCACCATCGGCGCGGGCCTGATCAACTTTGCCCTGCGCCGTTCGCAGAACATCCATTGGCAGGCTCTGGACGTTAACAAGACCAGCCGCGCCGACCTCAAGGGCCAACGCTCGGCGATCCTGTGGTTCACCGGCCTGTCCGGATCGGGCAAGTCGACCATCGCC
>Ga0304730_1001179_pt1 | contig 20394 bp, 18 predicted proteins | sample M_130628_MF_Meta_FD_190474 | JGI IMG/M metagenome (GOLD analysis project Ga0304730, IMG submission 190474) | Freshwater microbial communities from Lake Montjoie, Canada to study carbon cycling - M_130628_MF_MetaG (v2) (version 2) | ecosystem: Environmental > Aquatic > Freshwater > Lake | place...
CTCCGTTCTTTTTTAAATAAATTTCTATATAGGGCAACAGATTATTCAACGCTTGTTGTGAAGCATCGTGCAAATCATCAACAGTAAATCCTTCCTTCTTAAAAAGCCCAAACAGAGAAGCCATCGAAATCAATTTTGATTTATTGGCTGGCTTCAAATCAAAATACTTACCAGCAATATCAGGATTTGAAAATAATTTTTCCAATATCATGAAACGTTGTGTATCTGTAATCAATTGCGATTTTTCAATAGTCGTTTGATTATTTTCTTTAATAATTTTTTGTGCAAAAGAATGGTAGGTATGCACTTCAATCTCCTCTCCTGTTGTGCCCAATAATTTTTGTAATCTTTTTTCCATGGATTCCACACCTGCATTTGAGAAAGTCAAACATAAAATATTGGAAGCCTGCATATCGGTTTCTGTAAGTATTTGTCCGATTCTGGTAGCCAACACTTGCGTCTTTCCGGTGCCCGGTCCGGCGAGCACCATTACAGGCCCTTGAATGGTTTCAACGGCTAATAACTGCGCCGCATTCAATTGGGTTTTGGTTTTATTGAAGAAAACTTGATTATCCGTCATAATTAAATATTTGTGTAAATATGGGAAGGGTGATTGTAATCTTTGTACAATGATCAATTTATTTTGAAACTATTTTGAATTGTACGTAGAATACAATCGAGTGATGTTATTTTGGGATTAATTTAAAAGTAAAAATTAAAAAATCAAAAATGCTTTATCTGATTTTAGATATTTTACTTAACTCAATAGGAAAACTTTTTACTTTTCACCAAACCATTACTCATGACCCCATTATTTACCGATCCATTTTTCTTTGGCCATGGTAGTGCTGGAGATTATTTGATGGTATTTATTTACGCTATAGTAAGTTTATTATTCGTGTTTAGTTATTTTCTTCGAGCCATTCCACCTTTCAAACAAATATGGTGGTTTGTAAAATGGTTGTTGGTTATGATGCTTATTATTTTGAGCATTAATTTTTTGAAAAAAGAACTAAAGGAATGGTGGGAGAAAAAATGAGTTAATATGTTTTTAATTAAGTAAGACATTCATTAAAAATCAGCTTGAATATTAAAAAATAGTTGTTATAGGTTATATTTGATTGAGAAATCTTTATATAATGGCAACAAAAAAATCAGTTCGAGAAACACCCAGAAGGTATAATGAAAGGCTAGAAATTATTGATGATATCCTTTTCAAATTCAACCACATCAGCAGGGAAAATTTATTAAGAAAACTCAATGGTCATTTGCAAAGTCCCATTACAAATGACAGTTTAAGTAATGACATCAAAGACCTCAAGATTGAAATAGAAAAAATCAACATCAAGAAAGGAACCAATTATGAACTGATACATAAAAGACATGTTGGATATTATTATTCTGATGAGAAATTCAAAATTTTCAATAACACTGTAACGGGCGACGAAAAAAATTTGTTATTATTAGCAAGTAGTTTGTTTAATATTTTTCAAGGAACAGAATTGCATGAGCAATTTGAAAACATTGTAAGTAGATTGATTGAAGAAAGCATTACAAGCGATAAATTCACCAATAAGCATAACAAGGAATTTTTACAAATAGAAAACCCCATTAAGCCATCAAGCAGAAAATGGATTCCGCAATTGCTTAGGGCCATTAGTGAAGAATGGTGCATGGAAATGATGTATCAAAATAATGATGGCGTGCTCAAAAAAAAGCATATTTGTCCCTATGTAATTAAACAATACAACAACAAGTGGTATATGGTTGCCTACGATCACACTTCATCCCATGAAAGAAAAACCAATGTATTTTCATTAGACAATATCAAATCCATAGAACACAGCAACAAGTCTTATTTTAAAGATGCCAATTTTAACGCCGAAGATTATTTTAAATATTCGATTGGCATTTGGCATGAGCATGAAGAAAAGCCGTTGAAAGTGGTATTGGAATTTAATGACAAAAGACAATTCAGAAGTATAGAAAACAATCCATTGCATATATCTCAGCAGATTTCATTAAATAAAAAAGAAGACAAACTTATTGTTACTTTAGAGGTATTTGACAGTCCGGAATTGTATTCTATGATTTATAGGTTTGGGCCTTCGGTGAAGGTGCTGGAACCGAAGTTGGTGGTGGATAAGGTGGTTGGGAATGCTGGGAAAATAATAGATTTGTACAAATAATTTCACTTTGTCTTATTTGAAAACAAATCACAAAAATAAATTTACGTGAAAGTTATAAACCCATATGAAAAGCAAAAATGGTTTTCTAAATGGCATCCTTTAATTCAAATAGTAGCCAAATACTTAAACATTGATAGTTTTCATGAAAATGAAGATATATTTCTTTCGCTTAATGAGGATTTAAAAAAGAATCAAACCCTTTGGTATCCAAGCGCAGGGTTTGATGTTACAGATATCATCAATGTTAATAATGAAATATTTCCAGAATTCGAGGAATACTCCCCTAATGTATTTATACACAATGACATGTGTTCATACATATATGATTTTAGGAAGCAATTGGAAGAAAATGAAATTCATATAATTAATGAAATTTGTTTGTTTTCAAATTATATCAATCAGTCTAAGTCAAGTGAATTTCATTTATTTAACACCTCATTAAATGGCAAGAAAAAATGGGTGATGTTTTTCCCTGAGCTACATAATGAGAAATTATTAGCCTTTTTCTTAGATGAATCTATTCAAATAAATTTCATTTATTCAGTTTGTGATGGAATTTTGGATGGTATGGGTGGAGGTTTCCCTAATGCAATCCCAACAAAGTTTTATTCCTTTTTTTATAAAGCATTAAAGACAAACTATCACATTTCTCAATTTCATAATCATATTCGCTGGTCTCCTTTTGCAAATGATTATATAATATCTAACATGAAAAAATTTTTAAATGATATTAGGCAAGAAAATAAATTTGATATTAACAAGATTGACGAGGTAGAAAATAGCTTTAAAAATCCTATTGCTGTATTTAATCGTTTTGTAAACTTTGGGAATTGTAGGGAATTATGGTTGAGGATTATCTAATATAAATTTAAACTCAGGAATAATTTATTTTGATTTATATCTCTAATAAAAAAATCTCAGTTTTGATGACTTGCTTTATTTTAGTAAACACTCGCAAATCAAGGAGAAACTTCCAAAATAAAACCATATTTTACTTTTACTTTTTTAAGGCAATTATTTAAAAACTTCAACAACCAATAATAATTTATCTGTAAATGATTTCGAGAAAGCAATAAATTATTATCCAAATAACAAAAATTGATATAAAAGTTATAATTCAAGGGCCTGCTATGTTTGGGGATTTTATATGAAGAAGAAGCAGTGAAAATCCTTCCCCGACATAAACTATTTTTTTTCGGAATTCCAAATATCAACTTTATATAACCTTAATCTACCTAATAAAATCTCAGTCAACCTATCATGATAGCATGGAAATTTCAATACAAATTCAAACTCATCCGTAAATAAATATTCTGATTCTGAATAACTTATAAAAACTTTGAGATAAATAAATATATTTCCATCAAAAACTAAACATTTTGAAATTCTACCAGAAATTGTTAAATTATTTTGATTTAGAATAAAATAGTCTTCAAACTCTTGTATAAAAAAGTCAAATTCAATTACTTTATTTTCAAACGAATTTTCATTAATAAATGTAAATTCCAATGCAATTTTATCTTCTCTTCCCAATTGATCAGTAGAAAAGTATGCTAGAGTAACACATTTTTCTATTTCTTTTGTTTTAATTCCAGAATAAACTAGAATTGTATTTTCACTATCAACAGTATTTTCAATAAAACTACTACTTGATACATAATTTGTAAAATTCAAGCCAGGTAAAACATACCCATTATCTCTTCTATATTCCGAAAATTTTAATTTATATTTAAAATTTGAATCTTCCTCATCAAAGACATGTAAATTATGTTTTTTTGAATACAATTTTAACATTTTAATCAAATCGCTATTGGATGCTATTTTAATCATAAAATTGAATGTCTCTCTAGGCTCATTACCAATATATCTATTTAAATAACCAAATAAAAACAATTCATTACTGTTCATGAACAAATCACATAAATTAAAATAAAATCTTTCTTGGGCAAATTCATTTTGAATGTCCATAAATGTATTGTCATCATTAAAACAATAATAAAGTAAACTGTTTCTATTATTTAAGCCAGGGTAGATATAACTTGTTTCAACTTCAAGAAAAAAAATCCCCGACGGTTTATAATATAATAAAGAGCAATTAAGCGAAATCTCTCCACTTAAATCATCAATAATTACGTTTCGTTCAGATTTATCTGTTCTTTGAAATTGAGAAGTAGGTTTTAACCTTAAAATACATTTAGACCTAAACTCTTTTTGAGTATGAATTGGAAAATCTTTAATATCAAAATACATAAAATTTCATTTTTGAAAAACAACTTACAATTACTATGATTAAAATTTAATAGCTTAACTTATTAAAACTTCAGAAATAAATTGGGCTAACAATTTAGCCGAGTTTTTTCCTCTGTCATTTCCAACCCATAAATTATTCCAATTATCTTTTGGTTTTAATGCATTTTTATATGAATCTGAAATGCAATAGAAAATATCTTCATCTTCAATTTTGTTTTCTTTGTTGAATAGTAGTATTGTATTTTCTATATCATCATTATTCCAATCATTTCCGGTTCTACCACCTTTTTTAATTTCTAAATGATAATCTTTGATATAATCTTTAAAATCTAATAGCCCATATAATCCAGATAATATTAGAATACTAAAATTATATTCTTCATTTGCTCTTTTATATAAAGCTCTTAAATCATTCGTATAAAAATCTCCATTATACCGTTTGTATGCTTCTAAAATTTTATTGTTAGTCAGTGATTTTCTATATTTCTCAAGATTCTCTTCAAAATAATCAGGACTTGAATTAAATAGTGTTTTATAATATTCTAATCTTAATTTTCTGTGATTCTCAAGCAATTCACCAAAATCATAATTAGTATAAGAATTAAGATTACCACCAGGTTGCTTGGATGATGAACATCCAATTATTAATAATTTTTTTCTGTTTTTATCTTTTATTTTACTCCAATCTAATTTTTTCAAATTTTGAAAGTCCTTTTTTATTGGAGGGTTATTATTTAGTTCTTCTCTTTCTTTTGTTTCTTTAAAAATATTTTTAAATGATTTAGTATTGTTAATTTCTAAAAAATCTTTGAGGGATTTATGCTTCTCAAATAATTTAATAGTAAAATCATTAAAATTTCTATCTTCAGAAACAATTTTCCAACCACATTCAATTACATTTCTCATTCCATTGCAAATTGCAGGTAGTCTTGCATTCCAATCTTTTGTAGAATCTAAATCATAGCATTCTGCTTTTAATTCTCTAGCACTTATTCTATTTATGCCTTTTTTGTAAAGATTTAAAATTGCATTAAGAATTAATGGTTTTAAAGGACCCGTAGCATCTATGATCTTTGTTTCTAAGCAATTCATATTTATTTAGTTTTATTTTGATTAATTGGACAAACTCTAACTGTTATTTCTTTTATTTTTTTTCTTTTCATTTCTAGTTGAATAATTTCCGAACGATTTATTTTTGGAAAAAATTTATTCGCTTCTGAATATAACTTATCTGAATTCGAAAAATATGTGTAAACATTTTGTCCCCCTTTTAAGCCTGTACTTCTCCATCCATTTTTCCTATTAGATTGATAAACTAATTGATTAGAATTATTTGAATTATAGCAAAGAAAAATACAAGGATTAGGTAAATTAGGAATGTTCTGAATAACTTGATGTACAGAATCATTGATATTTACTTTAAACTCAACACATCCATTTTTTGCGTCAACAAAATCCACACGAACTGAAACATTTAGCTTTTTGGATGAAAGTATTTTTTTACGCTTAGAATTTGCTATTGGATTTTTTTCATAACACCATTTTAGTTTCGAATCTTTTTCTACTTTTTGTCTTCTTTTTTGAATTTCATTAGTTACATGACCCGGAATAGAAACATTTGGATTTTCATCAAGATTAAAAATTGGCCTCAATAAATTAATTATAACAGTCTCTTCAGAATTCACAATGTCTTTTACTTGTAAAAAAGTACCAGGATATTCTAAATAATAAATGTAAAAATCATCACAAAAAAAACCATCTATTTTAACTTGAATATCATTTTCAATTAAATCATCTTCTAATAAACTCCCTATTGTTCTTCTAAAAGTTGACATAGTTCCGCTACATAACGCAGCTACAGTTTTATTTTCACATAAATGCCACTTGATTCTTTTTTTTAGATTTCCATCATTTTTGCCATTTGAATTATTTCTAACCCCAGCTGTTCCAGTATAAACAAGATGGTAAACTTCTCCATTAATATTCCTTTGATATACTGGTTTTAAAGACTTCAAACCATTTAATTTTTTGTAGGAAGATTGATGCATTAACCAAAAGTAAATACCTTTAACTATAGGCAGTTTATTAACTTCTTTGCAACAAGCTTTAATTCTTTTTTCATCATTTAAATTTTCATCTAACCATTTAGTTAATGTTTGTAAATTTTCTTGAATAGGATTTAGATGGCGTGTAGGCATAATTAAAGTTTTAAATCTTTGGATAACAATTAAATTAATACAATTGTTGTTTATAAAAAAATATTATTACATAAGTATTAGTTTCCCTCACCCCACCCGTTCCACCTCCACCCTCACCCCAACCTTACTCAATTCATCAATAAATTCCTTTTGCTGTTCGCTATTTACAATCAATTGTCCCATTATCGCAACGCCAGATTTTTTGTCAAATAACACCTCACCATTTTCAGCTACAAAAATTGAAATCGAGTTTACGGATAGAACACTTACATTAATGCTTAATTCGCTACTATCAATATAAAAAGACTGATAAGCTTGATTTTGAAGCGCTTCATTTATCATCATTAATTTGATTAATGAAACTTCCTTTGGAGAAACGGCAGTTAAAAAACTATGCAGTAAATTTAAATCTGGCAAAGTGGCTAATGAAATATTTACCCTTTGTGTAAGATTGTTTTTTTCATGCATCTCCATCAAGTCGTAGAAATAATCAGCACTTTGGATGTAGTAATCTTTAAGTAAAACAACTGCCTCATTTTGCTGAAACTCCTTTGGAAAATCAAATACATCCAATGGATTGAATTTAACCCGCCAATCGACAATATCCAACTCATTTTTAGGAGGACTTACCAAAAATGTTGCATACTGTGCAATTGCTTCGTTGCATAATTGCAAACAATTTTCTTTGGTTGGTTTTACTTCTTCTAACATATTCAAACAAATGTAATCGCCTTGGTTGTAATAGACGTACAACTGAAATATTTATTTATATTTTTTGAGCTTGTAAATAGATTACAACCTTAACTTCTATGTTTGTTCTCAACATAAAATCTTCTTCTATGCGAAAATTCATTTTACCCGTAGCCGCTTTTGTTGGTCTTTGCAGTTTTCCAAACGCTTCTATATTTCCTGCTAGCATTGGTAGTTCCGAATTTACTGTAGGTGATTTTTGTAGCCTATATTTTGTATTTGCAGCAATGTATTTTATCTATAAAAGAAAACATATCCCTAAATATGGGAAAATCTGGGAAATCATTTCGATGTTTTTTACAGTTGTTTTTGCCCGTCTTTTGGGTGGTTATATTGCTGAAAAATGGAAACAAAAAGATTATGCCTCAGCGTTCTTTGCATTCACGATTCCTTTGTTGTGGTTTATAGATAAAAAAGAAAAAAAATCTACTTCTATTAAATAATTTTCCTCGAACTATTTTCATTCAACGAGTAAAAAATAAAAATGAATTTTAATATCGAAATTTAAAAAACTGATTGAATCAACCAGCTTCCTCTGCCTTTTAATAAAAACAGTACAATTTGACTTCGAAGTTTTTTTTGACAAGAATAATAGTGAAATGAAAATTAAAACTCCCAAAAAATAACTCAAAAGATAAAATTAAATTCTCATTTTTTTTCTTGATTGTACAAAGATTACAATCTCAGTTTTTATGTTTGTCCTCCACCATCATTATCCACTTTTAAACCCTTTCATTATGTTCAACATTAATCAATCCAACAACAACGTTCTTGATGCTATTGAGCAAATTTATTGCATCACAAAAGACAGTACGCTAACATTTGATTTGAGTAAGGAAACAAGACTATCAACTTGGTTGGATACCCTTAAATCGTTTTTTAATTGCGATGAGGAGCAAGCCATTTTATTGTCGATAATGATACAATCCAATTTAGAAAATAGTAATGTTAGCATAAAAGAAATTATAGACCATGCCAATTTAAAAACCTCGGCTTCTTTATATATAAATAATGTACTTGAGCCTTTGGTTAAACGCGAGTGGATTTCGCCTAAAAAAGATGTAAAATTCTATCCACTTACCGAATACAGCATCAGCAATAAACTTATAAGATCTGTATTAAATGGAAAATTAGACATAAACAATGAAGTTAAAATAGAAAACTCTTTTCAACTGCTTTCTCAATTCCAAATGAGGTTGGGCGAAAAAAATCATAAACGTATTTCTTATGCCGACTTCATAAAATGGACAAATAAACTATTGAATACGCATGCCTCTATTGAATTGGCTGATTTTATATTGAAAATGAATATGCCCGAAGATGATGCTACTCACTTCATGTATGCTTGTTCGAGATTTTATACCGGTCAGGAAGAATCTGATTATGATGATATTATTAGAGATTTAACCCCGCCAAAAGAAGTTCAATACAAATTGAGAAATTCGTTTAAGTTGGGTAACAATTTTCTTATCAAATCAGCTTTGATTAAAGAAACCGTTAGTGATGATATGTTTAAAAGCACATCTTATTCACTTACTGAAAAAGCGGTACATGCTTTTGACAAAACCGCAGTAGTGAAAAATAAATTGGCAGAAGGGATGATGAAACATTTAGAACCAAATGCCATTACCGAAAAGAAATTGATTTTCGATAGCAACGAACAAAAATTGGTTAATAAATTACATAACATGTTAAGTGTTGATAATTTTTCGCAACTAACCGAAAGATTAGAAAGTCAGGGTATGAAAAAAGGCATAAGCGTGTTATTATATGGTTATCCTGGAACGGGTAAAACTGAAACCGTGTTACAATTGGGAAAAAACAGCAACCGATATATTATGATGGCTGATGCCAGTAAGATTAGAAGTAAATGGGTTGGCGAAACCGAAAAAAACATGAAAGCATTGTTTGATGAATATAGAAAAGCGATGTCAGATTTTAAAGAAACCCCTATTCTATTGTTTAATGAAGCGGATGCGATTTTAGGGAAAAGACATACGGTAACAGATCGTGGCGACCAGATGGAAAATGCCATGCAGAATATTTTGTTACAAGAGCTTGAAAATTTTGAAGGTATTTTTATTGCTACTACAAACTTGGTTGACAATTTGGATAAAGCTTTTGACAGAAGGTTTTTATATAAAATTAGATTTGAAAAACCAGGTGCGCAAACGTTGATTCAAATTTGGAAATCGAAATTCCCAAAAATCAAAGCGGGCATTTTAAAAAACATCTGTGCGCAAATAAATTTAACCGGTGGGCAAATTGAAAATATCCGTAAAAAGATTGCGGTGGATACTTTGCTTGATGAGAAAATAAAAATAAATGAAAACTATTTAATGCAATTGGCTCAGCAAGAATTGATGTTGGATAAAAAGAATGCAAGAGAGGTGATTGGGTTTAAAAGGTAGAGTATCCAAAATAATCAAATAACAATTAAAGAATCAATTACTTCAAAATCTTTTTTGTTTAAAGTGGCAAGTGACATTTTATGTACTAAAGCTGTTGAAGCAATAAACAAATCTGGTTTATCAATACTTTTTCTTTTTTTCTTGAGATTATTTACAACCGTTGCGGCAACTCTTGCAGCTTGGCTATCAAAGTCAAGGACTGTAAGTTTAGAAATCAATTCATTCCAAAATTGAATCTGATTAGGCGTTGCCCCATTGAAAATTTCAAACTCTGTAATTGAAGAAATGTAAATATGATTGAATTCAAGAGAAAGTTGAACTAGAGTAGTTTTATTTTTATTCGTTTTTCTAAAATATTAAATCAGAACAGAAGTATCTATGATTATTTTTTTGTCCGCCATTGTTTTATACTTTTTCTGTTTTGCTTAATTATATCAATTTGCTTTTTAGAAAAAACCGGACCAGAAAGTAACAATTCAGTCAAATCAGATTTTTTTTCTGGAGTAGTTTTTGTTTCCAAAAGGACTGCTTTTAATTGCTCCTTTTGTGAAGGAGTCAAAGATTTAACCACTGTTAAAATCTGTTTAAAAGGTATTTCTGCTTTTAATGCCATTGAATAAATTTAATTGAAATTAGAATAAAAAAGTTATAATAATTGACATAATTTAGAATTTTTTTACGTTACAAAAAACGAGCAAAGAAACTTGGGAGTGGGATTAAATAAAATTTGTAAATATTGTTTAATATTTACAAATCAACCACCCCTTTATTAACCATATAAAAAACACTCCATGAAAAAATAAACATCCTACAACTCGATTTCATTCTAAACTTCAAATGTAAACATTATGAAATCGATTCCTTATTGCCCCATTGCGCGAAAAAAAAGACACACCATCAGTACCCCAAAATCTGAATGGAAAAAGTATCGTCCAGATAGATATTTATATCACCTTAGTTATGGTGGCACCTTAAATGTAAATGAAGAAAATGTATTGTATAAACGACTGAGTATAGCTACCGAAGGAATTTGTGGTAAAGAAAAAGGTTTGGGTGGTGTTTGGGCAAACAATCAAATGAAAAGGGTAAATCATTTATGGCCAATTTGTTTTGATAGTTGGGACTGCAGATCACATGAAGACTTTTTGAAAATGTTGTATCGATATGATGTTTGGCAAATTGATACAAAGCATATTGACAATATCTGGTATTTAGATCCGAATTTAATAGATAGTAGTGAAGGAAGTGGTGATGCCACAGATTATTTGTATTGCGAAAACACCATACATCCGCGTGCTTTAAAATTATTTACATTTACCATTAATGATTATAAGTTTTTGTTTGAAGATCAATTTAATGTTGAATTCAATTTAGATCCTGTTGAAAAAATAAATAATTTCATTAAAGCAAAATGGGGTTATTAAAAATGAATTGGGATTAATTAATTAAGTTATTACAGGAAGATGTGAAAATAGGTATAACCCAGCTCATTTGAAGTGTGATATCGTATTCTAAATCCTTCCGATTTATTAGTAATCATATTGATTGCCTTTAAAGATGAAACAGTGTAAATTTGTTGACGCAGCTGGAATAGCAAACAAAAATCCCCGTAAAATCTTGATTTACAGGGATTTGATAAAAATTGAGAATTACTGTGTGACCGCGTTAGGAATAACACCCTTTCGCTCAATATGTTGATACTACTGACTTTCAATAAATAGCTACTATCCTTGTGAAAATTATCGGAAAAACCTTCACTTTATCTACGGAATGGCTTACTGAATGTTCAAGAACTAACGCTAAGGTAGAGAAAAAATGGAAGTAAACAACTTTGTGATAGAGAATCATCATATAGAATTCAGAAACTCAAATAGAGCCAATGAAAGCTTCGATTCCTCCAACAATAAAATCAGTTCTTTTTTGTTCAGTATAATCGAGATTAGTACTTACCCATTCGTATAAATAATTATCCTTTGAAATTTTCTGAAACTCATTTTTTAGATAAGTTTTCAAGTGAGATGGTGACTTCTCTATTTCATCCCAAATAGCATTTCTGTTGTTCAACACATACACTATATCCTCAAAATCAGAACTCGTTCTACCATCTCCACCGCCTCTACCCTTAAATGCTTCCATTTTAGAAGCTATAAAGTAAACAGGTTCCAATAGTTTAATGCTAGGGCCTTCATTTAATTGCTTTTCCATTGGCTTACTAAAACCTTCTTCATACCATTTGTTAGTAAATCCGAGCACGGTACTACTTGTTGGCATTACATCAACTATGATTCCCTGAATTTTGAAGCGACAAATTATCCCAGATTCCTGATCATTGACAAATCCGTTCTTACGCAATTGTTCTTCAATTTCTGCATATCCAGAATAATGAACCAACTCGACTAAAATATCAACATCATCTGTTGGCCTTACTTCGCCGGCGGGCCTATCCGTATACAATGAAACAGTTGCACCACCAACAAAAAGAACAGATTGGGACATTTCGCCCAATGCTTCACAAACTGCTTTTATTCTTGTAATGTTTTGATGGTGACTCATGGCATTATTTCTTTTTCAAGTTCTTTAATTGCTATTTTTTTTTCACGAGCACGTCCTACTCGAATAACATCTATACAGGCGAGCCATTTATATAGCTGTTCATCTATACCAACGGCAAATGTTGCGCCCGAGTAAAGCGGTGCAATAGACAGCCCTCGTGTAGTTCCCTGATCGTAAGGCCAAACATAATCCAAATCAGCGGTAATACGATTTTTAAAGAAAGGATGAGAGTGTCCTGTTGGGATTCCTGTTACCAATGTACCCGGAACCTGAGGAAAAACATAATGCAAACCGTGCTGAATAAATTCAAGTAATGATTGACGATGAACCCTTCGCTTACTCTCGTCAATCAACCCTGCAATATGACTGCGATTCAGTGATTCTGAAATTTCAGATACGCTAATAGACAATTCACTGGCCAAATCGCGATATTGCCAATCTTTTTTGTCGTAAGTTAGTATTTTAAGCAGGATAACAATATCCTGTGGTCGCATACCATTATGTGTTTTCATTACACAAAGATATATTATTGTTCGCAAATTGCAAACAGCGAACAAGTTTTTTTCAGTTAAAGAAACTTTCTTAGTTTTTTTGGTGCTAAGTTGAAACCCTAAAAAGGTTATCACCCTTTATCGGGAAAGATGGATACAAATCAATCTTGGAATGAATTTGCTAATGCTTTTTTCACCTATGACTTTGTGCTAATTTTCAACAATAAAGCCCCAAACCCTTGATTTTACTGCATAAAAAAAGGCCTTACGTATTCGTAAAACCTTTAATGTGACCGCGTTAGGATTCAAACCTAAAACCTTCTGATCCGTAGTCAGATGCTCTATTCAGTTGAGCTACGCAGCCAATTTTATTATTTTTCTTGCATTTTAAAATGAAAGTTCCCTTCGTTTTTGTTAGTGTAAAAACACCATTTTTAACTCGGGAGTGCAAATATAAATTAAAACCTATAAAAAATCCCAATCTTTTTAAAATTGGGATTAAAATAATTTGATGATTGGATTTAGAAATAACATCAATGCCTCAAATCCTAAAAGAATACAGTAATAAGTACACTACAACTTTATCTTCCTAATCCTATGACTTGCTGCCACGTACAGAAAATTATTTATCCAAAAATTTCCATAAGGTGCACCTACAGAAGCTGATGTGGCCACTCCATAATCACCTCCATAAAATGCAGGCCCATCGCCCAATACAGCAGACTGTCCATTTCCTGCAATGGTTGAAATAATACCAGACGTATTTACTTTTCTGATTCTATTGTTTGTGTAATCACTGATATATAAGTTGCCTAAATTATCAACTGATACACTTTGTGGCTTATTCAACTTTGCAGATGTAGCGGCTCCCCCATCTCCAGTAAATCCATAATTCAATGAACCGCCTGTTCCGGCTACAGTAGAAATGATGCCTGATGTATTCACTTTTCTAATGCAATGGTTATCTCTATCAGCGATATACAAGTTTCCTAGAGCGTCTAAACAAATATCATTAGGTGAATATAATTTAGCCGCAGTTGCTAAACCACCATCTCCCGAATAACCAGATGTGTTGCCCGTTCCTGCTATCGTTGTTATTATACCTGATGTATTTATTTTTCTGATGACATGCTTTCCCAAATCTGAGAAATAAATATTTCCAGCAGCATCTACCGCAATGCCAGACGGAGCACCCAATTGAGCAGATGTGGCAGGTCCGCCATCACCCGAATATCCAAATGTACCTGGTGTACCAGCAATGGTTGAAATCACACCTGATGTGCTCACTTTTCTAATCACACGGTTACCCATATCAGAAATATACAAATTACCACTATTGTCCAAAGCCAACCCTTGCGGATAGTTTAACTGTGCTGAGGATGCTTGTCCACCATCTCCCGAAAATCCGCTGGTGTTATTGCCCGCAAATCTTGTAATGACGCCATTTGCATCTACTTTTCTGATAGAGTAAGTAGTACCACCATCATTTAAATAAATATTTCCATTATTATCTGCTACAACATCTGTGGGATTTAGCAACGTTGCACTAGTCGCCAATCCGCCATCTCCTGAAGAACCCGAACCCGATCCGCTTGTATTACTTCCGGCAACAGTTGTAATCATATTGCTTACATTAGGATAGGTGTAAGTGATTGTGGCGGTATCCGCAGGATTCGACAACTTTTCCCACAATTGATTTACATTATAAACAACGCTAGATCCATACAAATAACCCATACGAATCGTGTTGGGATTTAATATCCTACCTCTTGGCGTTATCCCTCCACCAATCAAACTATCTCCCATCAAAGGAAAAATTTGTGTAGAAAAATCTGCAGCCCACCATGTACGTGGGTTACGGCGATTCTGTACAAATTGTATGGTTGAATCATTCGTTAAAATAGCTTGTGCATAAAATACATAGTTGGAGATTTGACTGGTATTTAAAACTTTTGCTGTTTCTGTTACTCGGTAAAAACCAGTCACATAATTATAATTGGGAACAGATGTAGTAAAACTGTCTATTCTAAAAGAGGCAGATGCCGTATCGCCTGAGTTTGTATATGCCAAAACCCTTCCTTGATAGGCAGTTGCTGCAATTAGATTTGTAATGTTGAAACTTTGTGTGAGCAGATTGGTTGCAACGATATTGTTGTTGATGTATACTTTGTATTTTACGGTATCCGCATTATTGGTATTTACCGAAGCATTCCATGTAACGGTTGCTGTGGTAGCCATTCTATTGCTAACAGTAGCAGAAAAAGCGCCCAAGTTATTGGGTGGAGGTACTATATTATTTATTGAATCATTTTTCTTACATGAAAAAAATAGTACCGCAAAAAAAACAACGAATAGATTAAAATTTAACTTCAACATGATTTTTTTTCACAAATATAATAATTTCTTTTATTCAGAATTTATGGAATCATTCCCTGAAGTTTTCATCTTTAGAAAATAAGCCATTTAAAACAACATTGTTTTTTTTAAAATTGAATGAAGGGGATTTGTTTGATAGTAATAATGAACGAATCAACTTAGTCATTACACATACATATATATAACTAGACTATTTTTTTGAGAAGTTCAGATTTAATAAAAATGACATTAATTATCTAATATGAACCCATTTTTATAGCTAATTTTATCAGTAAAATATTATTTTAAAAAAAATATCCAATTAATTCAAAAAAATTAGAAGGTTTCATTACCTTTGCCGTCCAAAAAAACAGCTCGTATTATGTTAGCAGTAATTAAAATAGCAGGACAACAATTCAAGGTTAAAGCCGGAGATAGTTTATACGTTCCTCATATTGAGGGAAAAACTGGCGACCAAGTAGAATTTACCGATGTACTATTTACAGACAATGGAGCCGGAGTAAATGCCGGAGCAAATCTTAATGCTGTAGTTAAAGCAGAGATTTTAAATGACTTAGTAAAAGGTGATAAAGTAATCGCTTTTAAAATGAAAAGAAGAAAAGGTTTTCGTAAAAAGCATGGTCATCGTACACACTACACTCAAATCAAAGTGACTGCAATTGCTTAATTCAATTAATAGAATTTAAAAAAATAAATCATGGCACATAAAAAAGGTGAAGGTTCCGTAAAAAATGGAAGAGATTCACAAAGCAAAAGATTAGGTGTAAAAATTTTCGGTGGACAAGCTGCTGAAAATGGAAATATAATTTTACGTCAACGTGGAACTGTTTATCATCCTGGTAAGAATGTTGGATTAGGTAGAGATTTCACCATCTTTGCATTGACTGATGGCGTTGTAGAATTTAAAAAAACTAAAGGAGATAAAAATTTAGTTTCTGTAATTCCAGCCAATTAAAAAAATATTTTTTTGGTAATTTAAAAATAGTATTTATTTTTAAGTATTATTTACTAACCAATTAAATTCTAAAAAAATGGCAACAGCAAAAAAAGCAGCTCCTGCAAAGAAAGCAGCACCTGCAAAAAAAGCGGCTCCTGCGAAAAAAGCAGCACCAGCTAAAAAAGCAGCTCCTGCAAAGAAAGCAGCTCCTGCAAAGAAAGCAGCTCCAGCAAAGAAAGCAGCTCCAGCTAAAAAAGCAGCTCCTGCAAAGAAAGCAGCACCAGCTAAAAAAGCAGCTCCTGCAAAGAAAGCGGCTCCAAAAAAGAAATAATTTATTTCTACATTTATTTTTGCTTTCAAAAGCAAACAATATTAGTCTCGGAATCTTCCGAGACTTTTTTTTTATAATTAAATTTCAATAACAAAGTTTTCCTATTTTTAAAAAATGAACAACTACACTATTGCTGATTACTTTTCATTGCTCTCTAAATTAATGGACATTCATGGAGAGAATAGTTTCAAATCGAAATCATACGGATCTGCCGCTTTTGCCATTGAAAAACTACCCGAACAACTCAACACAGTTCCAAAAGATAAAATCGAATCGCTAAAAGGAATCGGATTTTCAACAGCACAAAAAATTATTGAAATATTAGAATCTGGAGAACTCAAAGTCTTAAATGAAATCATTTCAAAAACACCAGCAGGTATAATTGAAATGCTAAGCATAAAAGGCATTGGCCCTAAAAAAATAAATACCATTTGGAAAGAAATGGAAATCGAATCTATTGGCGAATTGCTTTATGCTTGCAAAGAAAATAGACTAAAGAACTTTAAAGGCTTTGGCGAAAAAACACAAAACAATGTTATTGACAGCATCGAATTTTATTTTAAAAGTAAAGGCAGTTTTTTATACGCTCAAGTAAAGCCCTTTGCTACCGAATTAGAACAAATTTTAAAAGAGATTTTTAATACTAACCCAATTTTTATCGTTGGTGATTTTGCACGACAATTAGAAATCATCAATCAATTGGAATTTGTTGTAAACGCAACTTCTGAAGAAATCGAAAAAAATCTTGCTGAAAATGTTGTTTTCAATCTGATAGAAAAAACAGAAAACGAATTTATTTTTTCAACACCGAACGGCATAAATATTAAACTCATTTCTGTTGAAAATGATGTTCTGTTTGAAAAATGTATTCAATACAGTTCTTCAGCATCTTTTTGGAATGAATTGGTAAAACTTAAACCCAATAATTTTATTTCCTGCACAAACGAATACGATTTTTTTAAACAAATTGGAACAAATTTCATCCCTCCTTTTTTAAGAGAATCTATTTCTATTATTGATTATTCAAAAAACAATATCTTTGAAGATGTTATACAAACAAATGACATCAAAGGCATTATTCATTGTCATAGCAACTGGAGCGATGGAAGCAATACGATTGAAGAATTAGCAAATGCAGCAATAGAAAGAGGTTTAGAATATTTGGTAATCAGCGATCATAGTCAATCTGCTTTTTATGCACAAGGTTTATCTGTTGACAAAATATTGGTACAACATCAATTGATAGACGAACTGAATGAAAAACTCTACCCTTTCAAAATTTTCAAAAGTATAGAATCTGATATTTTAAATGATGGCAGACTCGATTACAATGACGACATACTAAAACGTTTCGATTTGGTTATAGCTTCAGTTCATAGCAACCTTAAAATGAATGAAGAAAAAGCGATGAGTCGTTTGATAACTGCTATAGAAAACCCGTACACTACTATCTTAGGGCACATGACAGGCAGATTACTTTTAAGTAGGCCTGGATATCCATTAGATCATAAAAAAATAATTGACGCATGTGCTGCAAATAATGTTGTCATTGAATTAAATGCGCATCCCAGCAGACTTGATATTGATTGGCGATATATTGATTATGTTCTGGAGAAAAATGTGCTTATTTCAATTGATCCAGATGCGCATCACATCGATGGATTTAACGACCTTGAATATGGTGTTTCTGTAGCTCAAAAAGCAATGGTGAAAAAACAAAATAATTTAAGTAGTTTCAATTTAGCAGAATTTGAAAAATACTTGGTAACGCTTAAAAAGTAAACTACATTTTTGTAGCGATTTTTGTCCCTGGTTTTAGAAATAATTTTTCATCTCCATGCGCCAATAATTTTTCAAATAAAATGGTTGTTGCCATTGCATCTCCGAATGCTCGATGCCTTGACACCAATTCAATGTCTAAACTATTGCACAACTTTCCTAAACTATAAGAAGTTAATCCTGGAAAAACTTTTCGACTTAATCTAACGGTGCATAATTTATGTACATCTAATTCAAACCCATGAATTTTTAAGTAGTGGCTTATGAATGAATAATCGAAACCAACATTATGCGCCACGAAATAATTGTTGTTTAATATATCAAACAAATCTTTGGCAATTGATTTAAAAGTTGGCGCATCATTTACCATTGCATTGGTAATGCCTGTTAAGGTTGTAATATAGTATGGGATTGGTCTTTGTGGATTTATTAAAGTTTGAAATTGTTTAACTATACGTTCGCCATCATGCACTAAAATGGCAATTTCTGTAATCCCGCTCTCTCTAGGAACCCCACCTGTTGTTTCAATATCTACAATACAATACATCATGTCTAATTATTCGAAAAGCATTTTTTATTTATGAATAAAGATAGACATTTGTTGAAGCATAAAATTAAATTTTGTTTGTGTATTTTTGTTTTAATTCAAACAAATTATCAACAATTATTTTGCATTTCAATTTTAACAAAAAACAACTCATCTATTTTCTTTGTTAATTAGAAAATAAATGAAATCAGAATTGAATTTTATTCAAAACGAATAACTTTCAAATTCCTTTTAAAATCGAATACCCATTTTAAAAATATTATAAACACATGACTTTAAGTAAAAATTTCGAACACCAAATAAATGAAAACAAATGGTATAGCCATTGGTTGGACAAACAATATTTTAAGAGCACACCAGATGAACGCACCCCATACACCATTGTAATGCCACCTCCGAACGTTACAGGCGTTTTACACATGGGTCATTGCTTAAACAATACAATACAGGACATTTTAATTAGACAGGCTAGAATGAAAGGATTCAACGCCTGTTGGGTTCCGGGTACAGATCATGCATCAATCGCAACGGAAGCAAAAGTAGTAGCGATGTTGCGCGAAAGAGGTATAGCAAAATCATCTTTGAGTAGAGACGAATTTTTAAGTTATGCTTGGGAATGGAAAGAGAAATACGGTGGCATCATTTTACAACAATTAAAAAAGTTGGGATGTAGTCTAGATTGGGATCGTACCACGTTTACAATGGATAAAGATTATTACGATTCTGTGATCAATATCTTTATGGACCTCTACAAAAAAGGCGTTATTTATAGAGGCAAGCGAATGATCAATTGGGATGTAAAAGCACTTACCGCATTGAGCGATGAAGAAGTGATTAGAAAAGAAACCCGCCAGAAATTATACCACCTCAATTATGCTATCGAAGGAACAAACGATTTTATAACCATTGCTACCGTAAGGCCAGAAACCATAATGGGAGACACCGCCATTTGTGTGCATCCTGATGATGAGCGCTACAAACATTTACATGGGAAGTTTGCCATTGTCCCTTTAATTAATAGACGTATCCCGATAATTGCAGATGATTATGTAGCCATGGATTTTGGGACGGGTGCATTAAAAGTAACGCCTGCTCATGACGTTAATGACTATGCGCTTGGTCAAAAACACCAATTGGAAGTTGTAGATGTTTTTAATGACGATGGTACATTAAGCGAAGATGCTCAAATTTATGTAGGCTTAGATCGTTTTGATGTACGCAAAAAAATCGCCATTGAACTTGAAGAAAAAGGCTATCTAATTAAAACAGAAGAATACACCAGTGAAGTAGGTTATAGCGAAAGAACTGATGTAGTGGTAGAACCTCGATTAAGCATGCAGTGGTGGTTAAGCATGAAAGACATTTCAAGCCCTGCGTTAAAAGCGGTCATGGAAGAGGAAATTAAATTCTATCCGCCAAAATTTAAAAACGTTTATCGACATTGGATGGAGAACATCAAAGATTGGTGTGTAAGCAGACAGCTTTGGTGGGGACATCGCATTCCGGCTTGGTATCATGAATCTGGAAAATTTGTAGTGGCTAAAAATGAAAATGATGCCATTACACTTTTTGATAAGGAACA
>Ga0304730_1001182_pt1 | contig 20387 bp, 47 predicted proteins | sample M_130628_MF_Meta_FD_190474 | JGI IMG/M metagenome (GOLD analysis project Ga0304730, IMG submission 190474) | Freshwater microbial communities from Lake Montjoie, Canada to study carbon cycling - M_130628_MF_MetaG (v2) (version 2) | ecosystem: Environmental > Aquatic > Freshwater > Lake | place...
CTTTCATTTACGGAATAATGTTCACGGTACATGGTGTAATAATGACGAAAGAAATTTTCATCACCACGTGCTTCAGTATATCGTTGGGCACGAATTAAAAAATCCATTACATTATTCTCCAATCTCGTATTGGTCATCATACCAATCGTCATTGCAACCCGTCACAACATAATTCGGGTCATCAACACCATCGGCATATTCTATATCGTCAATACATGGACAACCATTTTCAAACCATGCATCACGCGCTTTCAAATCATCACCAGAAACAAACGGAAAATAATCAAAATCATCCATTATAATCACCAATTAAACGGGCATTTCAGAAAGGTTTTTCATTTCAAATTTAATCCGATTAATGCGATTCCGTGCAAGCGCGGAAACCCACTTAATCTTGGCCGATTCAAGCGCCTTAAGAGTATCCATCGATTGGCGATTAAGGAACTGGACCAACGATTTATACTCTTCGGAAGAAGGATCAATCCGATCAACATCAGCCATCATCTTTCGAAGGGTGACGATTTTCAATTCGACGACATTCATTATTAAAATCCTATTAAGCAATAACAATAACACGGGGCGATTTAGGATTGTCCATAAAACAATGCCCCTGCAACGGCGCGGTAAAATAATCCGTATTGGATTTTTTCTCCTCTTGCCCGTCCCATACCCGTTTAATAAACTTGGCACGGAAAGTACCATCGGTTTCAAAAATACCAACTACCTTACCAATAATAAAACAATTGTCAATACCATTGAAGTCAAAAGACTTGACAATATCACCAATACGCATCGCTTTGTGCATTTTCTGTTCCGTTTCGTTCACCATGGATACCATTATACAGGTTAGCGCGGAAAAGGCAACCTGTTGTTCCTATACAACAATTGCCCGTTCCATGCATCCACACTATAATCCACCACTCTATTGTTCCAATGATTGGATTCGATTAATAATAGATTGAATAGAATTAATGAAAGAAATATCACCTGATTCTAACTTGTCCATATCCGGACTATTACCATTCATCTTATAAGCAATTAATGCAGACTTAATCGTTAAAATATCAATATAGTCCAATGGCACCCACCCAACAACAGAATTGGTTTTATGCAATTGGTACATATTATTCGTCCTCCTCCTCTTCCTCTTTATTTTCCTCTTCCCATTCGGCAACAGATTCAGAAATGAAAAATGTTTCATCTAATTCTGATGGTAACATTTCTAATATTTCATCCGAAGTAAATCCTGCATACTCATAATAATCATCATTACCATCACGATATATGCCGGCAAAACCCATACCAGGTTCATAATAATAAACCTCTACCTCATAACCCATCTCTTCCAATGCCATATAAAATGCAATTGGTGGTGACCACGCAGTATCAAAAGATAACACAATTTCAGTATCGGATTGATCAACAATATTAACACCGGTATCCCACTTGGTGCCCCAATTGGTTACATTCCAACCATACCAATCACTCTCAGATTCAGGCATAGGAACAAATTTACTAAAAAAATCATTCTCGCTTGAGGATTCAGCAGCAGCAATAACTTTTGCCATCAATTCTTTATCATCAGACTTGATCGTAACACAATTTGAACACCAATTAGGCATAATATATTTCCTTTAAATTAAATAGCAATGTTTATAATGTTACCAATTCTACCCATTCACCTTCAAGAGGCAAACCAAACATTTCGGTTTCCTCGGCAGTATATACCTCAAAATTATCTGAATCGGTATAACCTTCATCATTCGACCATAACAATTTATGATCATTAACACAACGAACAACATAACGCATAATCAAGCAGCCTTTAACATAATGGTTGGGTACTTTACAAAACCAGTGGTATCAGTCTTTGCCTTACCCTTGGCATAAAGACCAACAATAACATTTTTAGGGTCAAGAAACCGCAAGTCGGAATCATCACCATTAAACACGGGCAGACCGAGATACGATTCTGGGAATGCAGAACCTTTTTTGATACCAAAAACAACCGCAACATTATAACCTTGTGCAATTGCCTTTGACACGGCGGCATCATTGCCATCAGCGGCAGAAAAGGTCAGACTGTAATTGGTAACCAAATTGATTTTACGACCAAGAATCTTGGTGTAATCATAGAAAATGCAATCCGAAAACGCATGGAAGATATTCATAAACGATACACCATTGCGAATAACGGGATACTTTTCCCATGCAATGTCAGAGGTACCGTTAAGACGGAAAACAGGAGTAAAACCTTTCTTCGCCGCTTGCTTAATTGCCAATTCAATATCAGCAACCAAAAGGCGCATAAACTCGGCACGATCCTCAAAAAACAATTTGGTCTTGCGGATTCGCGCTTGCTGAATAACATTGGTGGTTTCACCACGCTTAAACATACCACCACGACCAGCGAGGTTTAAACAAGCATCGGTGCAACCGATGGTTCGTTTAGCACAAACCTCATAACCCGACAAATTTGCGGGTGCAAGGTGCAGAATATAAGTGGCATAATTGGATGCCAAACCTTTGGCGACCTTTGGATTACCGACAGGAGCAGTTAGCAATTTCATCAAATTTCCTTCGTTTTTCTCGACTTCAGGAATAATTATACACTAGTCCAGGCAAAAAGCAACCATGTTGCCTGGAAACAACATCAATACGTTAGTCCAAACTCCGCATTAAATTGGGTATAAAATTGAATTATAAAGTCCTCTACATCCTCAGTCTTAATACCGGCAGTATCATCCGGATCCCGTCCAATATAATACGCATAAGCACGGCGAGGACCAAATGCCCAATCATCATGCAAATTTGCAATATCCAACAATTCTTTTTTCGAAAAATGATAATTAACCATTTCTTTATCAATCAATACGGCTTGCAACATTTTATTTTCCTTCATTCAATAACTGTTTATCATCATCCTCGGCTAACCATTGCCGACAATAAAAATATTGTCCAAAAGATTCTTTTAAGCCCCATGGATATCCTTCTCGGACTAACCATGATTCCATATTAGGATGCAATTCATTGTCCCATATCTTAGGAAATCCATACTTCCATCCACTTGGTGGATCAACCCATAGTTTCATATATTATACTCCAAAATGTTCTTTAATCTCCCGTACAGTAAGATTTGCCGGGTACTTTGTCTCCATATCTAGCATCATTTGACAACATTCATTTACAATCAACTTGGCGAATCGTTCAATAAATTCTTCTTGCGTATCCCACTTATCACTGGAATCTTCTCTAGCAGCCTTTAACCAACATTCTTTAATTCGTTCGTTCATTCTTTATATACCAATGATTTGGAATACATTTTAGTTTCAGGACATACAAAATGCATAATATCCCGACCAATGTAATCCTCTTCAACATCAAGGAATTCCACTTCATCAACCAAATGCCGTTTCTGACATTCGGCACAACTAATATAAAAACTCATTATTTTTTACCAGAAAAATAACCATAATTGACACCGAGATTAAACTCAAGATATTCGGTATCGCCATTGGTTTCATACGCCTCATGGAGCCAACGAATTGCCATTTCACGATTACGACAACCGCATTCCATCATTTTAGCAATGGTTTCTTCCAACTGTTCAGCGGCCAATGCCTCTTCTTCAAGGCGAACAACCTCATTACGATTAATAACGGTTTGCAAATAAGTCAATTCGGACTCAAACATTGCTTCAGTCCAATTGGACGTGTCAATACCACGAGGACGCATACCATATGCATCCTTGTATGCGTCCCAATAGATGCATTGGAATTGCTCAATACGGGGCATTTCTTCCCATGGGACATACTTGTATTCCATTGCAGACTCGACGGTGGTTTGATTGACTTGGTTCATTTCGATTTCCTGTTCGTTTTCGTTCACAACAGAGTCCATTCTACAGAAACCGGACGGAAAGGCAACCGTTGTTTCCACGCAACACTTGACATTTCCATCACCTTTTTGTAAAATTTCAAATCTTTAATAATTGGTCAATATTATACATTTTTTTCATATATTGCGATGGATTATCCAAAACACTAACCTCCAAATCGCCTATTCTTTTTGGTAATGTTTTAATCTCAAAATTGCAATTGTTTACTTCTTTGAATATTTTAATAATTTCTTTCACACTATAACCATAACCATGCCCTAGATTTTCAATACATCCACTTGGTTGTTCTACCGCTTGAATCAATGCATGACATATCTCATTGACATGGACATAATCTCTTATGCAAGTACCATCTTTTGTATTGTAATCGTCACCGTATAAATTGAATACACCAGTTTTTGTAGCATTGATTAAATTATACATTAATCCATCTGGATTAGTAGGTACAATACCATCACTACCTAAAACATTAAAAAATCTGAATATACTATAATTATGGTTTTTGCAAAATTGTTCTGTTACTTGTTCGGCCGCTCGTTTACTGATTCCATACACATTATGCTGGTTTTTAGCACCACCGGTACTAGCCAATACAAAATTATTAGTTTTTATATTTTTTAAAACATTTATTGTGCCTTGAATATTGGTCGTGTAATAATTTATTGGATTTGATTCACCTTCACCGACTCTAACTTTAGCGGCCAAGTGAACAATACAATCGAATTGATTTTTAATTTTAAATTTTTTGGTTATATCTACACGATAGAATTCATTCACAGGAATAACAGGATCGACAATATCTAGACCATGAATTTCATATTGATCTTTCATCAATAGACATAAATGGGATCCAATATATCCTGACGATCCTGTTATTAAGATTTTCTTTTTATGCATTAAGCAGCATTCGAAAATTTTATTGCATACTCCAATGCTTCCTTGACTGGTTGCCATCCACGCCATGGTTTATTCATATCGAATATTTCCCAAACGTCATTCTGATTTAGAATATAAAGATAATCAAGACCATCAGAGTCATCAATAAACTCTTCCCTAGTTCCATATTCGGAAGCGGGTACCATTTCACGATCCATATCGCGGCAATGAAATTGAGTTTTATCAATACCTTCGCCAAGGGATGAAATAGAACCACCCTTGATCAATGCAACCGCAGAAGGCAATGAATCAAAATACTTTAGAAGCAATGCACCATTGTTTGTGACATAACCATCCCAATGACAATACACGGCATGGATAATACATGGGCCCATTTCAGGCAGACCAGTTTCAATTGCAATAGCAGAGCGAGTAGCCATTATTATTCAACCTCAGGAAGATAAGATTCTAATACAGAAACAGACAATTTATTCAACAATTCAATAATTGCCGTTACATCACGATTTTCCAAATCCAATTCGATTTGACCAATAACACGGTCAATCAATTCTTGTTTAGTCTCATCAATCATTGCAATTCCTTAAGCAAAAACACGATCAAGGTTTTCCTCGATCAAAACAACATTTTTAATAGAACCAAATACCCGAATTGGATTAATCAATTCAACTCTATGTTGGACTTGACCACCGTATTTAACACGGGATTCTGTAACAGTACCAGAAAACGGAAACATATCGAGGTACAAACCCGAAATAAAAGAACCAGTCTTATCCCAACCCATTATAGGTCTCCTGTTACAATTGAAACGCGCTCAAGGACTTCCGCTCGAATCAATTTGCGGCGCCCTTCCGATGAGCGATCAATCAAATTCTTTTGCACAAAAGAAACCAAATAACCCAATGCAAAACACTTTGCTTCGGTTTCTGACGCGCCAGTCGCCATTTCGCGTTTCACTAGAACCTCAGCCAACAAATCCATTTCAGTTTTCGTAAACATTACAATTACTCCCGGTAATCATCAAAACCGCGCTGAATATCAGCATCGGCAACAACATGGGCCATATAGGCATCAATATAATCGTCATAAAAAGACAAGACATCCTTCAATTCAAGTTTAAACACCGATGCAACATCCTCGGGTGACCAACCACAATCAAAGGCATCCGCAACATCCGAGCAATAAACTGTATAATTCACTTTCGACACGTTTTTTCCTTCGTTTTCGTTCACAACAGAGTCCATTCTACAGGTTCCAGGCGGAACGGCAAGTGTTGCACGGACGCAACATTCACGCTTGCCGGTACACCGAAAAGGTCCTAGCATCCCGCTTCAGGCAAGTACCAGACCGGTTATAGTAGGAAGCAATACGATGTTTCCGTGGTCCACGATACCGAATACGATACTTAGAACCATAAAAATCCCGAAATTGATTCAAAAATTCAATTGGAATATTAGAATAAACGGCAACAAATTTGCCATCCGTTACAAGGTACTTTTCAAGAATTGATATCATTTTGCTTTGGGTTTTCGCTTCGTTTTCACCATGGAGTCCATTGTACAGGTTTCTGCCGAAACGGCAACCTGTCGTTTTTTGGCAACAGTTTCGTTGTTAGAACGCAACAGCATTGACAATAGTGCATTATCTGATTCCATGGACGCATGAAATACGGACTCGGGATGCGGATATTCTCCGGCATCCCATTGGTTTTGGCGTATTTTAATTTGGTCTTGTAATTCTGTTTTCAAATCAGGCATTTTCTGAATACCAAATCTTTTTGCATACTTCTAAAGAATACTCTGCCTTATCTTGGCAATCCTGCATAAACTGCTCTTCTTTTGAAGGCATAACTGGTGCAGAATTAATTTCAGACACTAATGCCGGCGGCACTGGTGTTGCAACAGCAGTATTGACATTTGGAGTATTGGAAACTCCTGTACTAAAAATAGAAATAATAGAAACAATTACAACTCCAGCAAAAATAATACGCCAAAACATACCGACAATAGCTATTACTACTGCAGCAATAATGGCCATTTGGACCATCGTTACAGAAAAACCATATTGTGCAAGTGTATCAAGAATCATAATCAATAAGCATCACAATGTACATTAACGGGCAACATAACTTTACCAGCATCTGTTTTGTAAACCAGATATTCGGTATTTGGTTTCATTTTAGAATTGATGCATTGACGGGATGCTTGAATAACTTCCATTCTATGCATTACTTCAGGACCATCATACCCTTTAATTGGTGTTGGCATTGATTTAACATCAACTGGTTTGGCACTAGAACAGGCACCAATCAAAAGACTGGTTGCCAATACGACATAAACTTTCATAAAAACTCCTTAATTGGTCAGAACATATTCTGCAAGGTTTTCCCAATTGTTATTGGCATTTGCCTTACGAATTTTAGTAACTTGAATCAAAGTACGCAATGACAATTCTTTGACTGAATCTTGCAACTTTTCAATCAGACGCATTGCATCTTGTTTGAATGTCATTTCGTATTCAGGCATAAAGTCTTTTTGATCCAACAAATAGAACATACGCTCGACCTTTTGTTGATTGGTCATTGTCAAATCAACTGTCATTGACCGAGTGATAACAGCCTGATCCATTGCATGGGAAGGAAGATTGGAAATAAAGACTACTCGCCCTTTGAATTCAAAACAATTAGGCAAATCCTCATCTTTGAAATCGGCACGCCATGAAATAATACGGCGCGAATAAGAATCTAATGCACCTTTGAGTAGATTCAAGGACACAGGATCACGCAATACAGAATCACAATCATCAAATACAATTACAGAATCACGATTCTCGTAAAGGGTACGATACAAACCTTTTGGTGTAGAATAACCTTTAATGACACGGAAAGTCTTTTTAGAATTCAAAACAGAGCCGACCTCATAATCATCAAGGACGGAAACATCCTTGAGTCCAGAATCGGACAATGCCTTGGTAACTGTAAAGGACTTGCCAAGACCACCAGGACCCGTAACGATAACGGATGCTTGATCGCCTTTGGACAACATCATAACCATATCCGATACGAATCCGAATCGTTGGTTAATAGTAAACTTGGATTCTACGGGTGCCGCAATAACGGCCGCGGCCAATGTGGTTTTGCCTTTAGTCGCTTGGCGGATTACATAATCCATATGCTCTTTTTTTGTACGCTTCACGGTTTTGCCATCAATAACAGCAATATATTTACCACCAACAAACTTAACATCAATCATAACAACTTCCAAAAAATCTCACAACAGAGTCCATTCTACAGGTTCCGTGGAAAATGGCAACGTGTTGTTTCCACGCAACATAATTTGGCGGATAGTATAGGATTCGAACCTATGCACCAATTTCTCGGTGACGGATTAGCAATCCGTTGCATTAACCACTCTGCCAACTATCCAATGGTGCCTTGACCTGGATTCGAACCAGGCACCACCGCCTTATCAAGACGGTGCTCTAACCTAATGAGCTATCAAGGCAATATGGTGGGTCTACCCGGACTCGAACCGGGAACTCTCAGATTAAAAGTCTGATACTCTGACCAATTGAGTTATAGACCCGAAAAATCACAACAAAATCTATTCTACAGGTTCCGCGGAGAATAGCAACGTGTTGTTTTTAGGCAACTATTCTTCTTTTGGTTGATTTGTATACTTTTGCGATTCACTTACCAAATAATTTACCCATTCTCGAAATTGAATCTCATTCATTTCTTTATTACGAATGGCATCATGTATTGCCCATGACGGATAATCCTTAAACTTTTCAATATCAACTAATTCTTTTAGTGTTTTCATTCTTCAACCTCATCATCGCCGCGACCAACTAGGTATGCAGATTTTAACCATTTAACAACAAGATCATATTTACGACCATCATATTCTAAATCAGCAAATAATCGTTCGGCACGAACACCAAACCCTTCTGTTTCATAAAACCATTCATCAAATTTATTCATAATACAACTGTCCCAATAGTGCCATTAGACTTTACAAAAAACAATTTATTGACCATTGCCCAATCTTTAGCAGGCATTGTGGTACCACTAAACTCATTCAAATATTTTACTGCATCATTCATTGAATCAAAACCAACAGACTTTAGAAAATTCTCATTATATGGTTTTGCCACAAACCTTTTAGATTTTGCCTGTTCTGATGCATCAGGTGTAAATACGTCAGCAATTGTTTTTTTGCGTTTAATGCGAGGGCGAAAAGTAATAAGCGGTGATGCAACTGTTTTTTTCTTTGCGACCTTTACTGGTTTCACCTTTGGTGGCGGCAATGTATCAATCAACATAATTGCTTGGCAAATTTCCAATACGGGTTTGCCAAGTTTAGTAGCGATTGTTGCAACGTCAAAGCCCATATCCGCAAAGGATCGAACCTCTTTAATAAAAGACTTTTTCATTTTATAACCAACTATTTTTTAAAACATACACTTTTTCACCGCGAATATGGACATCAATCTGCCTTTTCTTCAACTTCAATCGTTTCGCATAGTAACGGGCACGACCTAAGTGCTTGGTAGCAATAAAATTACGACCACCACCATTGGGATAATCAATCCAACGGCAACAGACGTAATATAATTTTTTAGGCCAACAATACTTCATATATTTCATTTAATAATCATCACCATAATAACCATAGTCCTCATCGGTACCATAACCAGCAGAGGCCATAGCAGAATCAAAATCACCATCCATTGAATCATCATAATCTTCTAATTCAATATCCATATTTTCAAAATCTGATTCCATCATATGTTCTTTAATATTAAGAACATCATTAACGGAAACACCGTATCGAATGGCAATATCGCCGACATCATCACCGGCACAAAGTGACTCTTCAATATCCAATGCCAATGCAGACATTTTACCCACAATAAACTTCCTTATGTTTAGGTTTACGATTGTATTTGGTTTTAATGGTATGACGGACACCAGGTTTAATCGGCGTCCGACAGAACGGTTTCGGCACTTTGCCGACGATTGGTTTTGTGTTCGTTTTCATCATGGAGTCCATTCTACAGGTTCCAGGCGGAACGGCAAGTGTTGCCGTAAAGCAACACTTCTGTCTCTTCCACACAACACTTTAATCGCCAGAATCAATCTCATAAAAATCATCGCAATGGACGCAATTATAAATGTGTAATGACCGAAAGCGCGAATCGGATTTGGATTTATATTCATGTTTACATGGCGTACCATCAGGACGCAATGACACTGCACCTGTTGGTAAACTAAACATATATTGACCACCGCAATTATCGCACGGAAGTGTATCGGTAACTGGATTATAACCAGAATAGATTCTCTTATATTCTTGATGCTCTTCAGCAACAGGCATCCGCGTAGTGCCATTGCAAACCGGACAAATACCTTTCATTTTAATAACCTCCATTGAAACCACTTTGCGCAGCCAATTCATCGTACATAATGCAATACGCAGTATAAACATCACTACGCAGATTTTTTACACCTACGGTTTCAAGTTTATCCAATGCTTCCCACATAGAGATATTAGGGTCAACATCAAGATTGGCAATTGCTTTACCAAGAATTGATTTAGCTTCAGTAAGCGTCATTATTAAACTCCAAAAAGTTTCAAATTCATTTCACGGACTTTCAATTCTTTTTCCGTGTATTGTACGGCATCCCATACGCCATCGACGCATACAGACACAATGTTAAAAGAGTAAATGGATCCAGTTTCCGTATAATACCCTTCCACTTCGGCAAGGCGAGTAACGCCACGCATATTGTCTTTCATGGTACCAAACCAACCGTTGGCAAGTTTAATACGCATACCTTTTTTAATTTCAGACGTTTTCATTACAAAATTTCCTATCAGTTTATATTACATCGACCAGTACCGTTCGGTACTAGGATCCACACAAGTGCCACGGTCACCACGGCGAATTTTCATTTCATCACCAGTCATAAGGTTTTTAACAGTAACCTTAAAATCGGCATTATGCCGCAAAATCATTTTAATTTCTTCTTTTTGTTTACGCTTTGGCAAACTGGCCAACATGGAAACAATTGTACTTGCAAAATAACCGGCAGCATAATCGGTGCCTTCATCCTCAACCAATTGTTTAAGGGCTGCAGCCATTTCGTTTTGATTTTCAGTAGTCCACATATTTAAGTCTCGTTTCATTCACAACATTGACCATTCTACAGGTTTTGGACCAAGTGGCAACTGTTGTATGAAAACAACAAAAGTGTTGCGTATTTACAACTATTCTGCTTTTTGTTTTTTTGGCATATTTAATGGATTATGCTCGCCTTTTGTAATACTTCTTTGTTGGCGTCTAATCCAATCTTTACCAAGAGGATTTTTAACTTCAGACGATGCAATATGCCTAATGTGTTTATGTAGTTTATGTAATGCATCATGATCGACACCTTCTTTTGAATTGTCAATCACATGAAAATTGTTTTTACCAAAATGGTCTTGAAATTTACCAATGTTATCATGTACTTTATGCCATGAATTGGTTACAACATGATCTGGTACCGATCTATCACGCATCTTATTTCTTTTATGTGCAACATCTAATGAGGTATTAACATATAACATATGTGTATCATAACCTAATGACTTTAGATGCTCAGACTTTTTATGTATTTCATGAAAGTCTTTACCTGTTCCGTCAATGACCATGCCTAATCGTCCTTTATGATATAAATGTGCCTTTTTAGCAGTTATATCTTTTGCACGTTGACGCACTTTATCTCTTTTTTCTGCTTCATGTTCAGGCATTTTAGGGTTTAATCCATGTTTTTTCATGCCATGTTCAAATGCATCATCTGAATTGACCATCTTAAATCCTAAATCACCACGAACGTGTTTAACAACATGAGATTTTCCTGATCCTGGACCACCTGCAATAAAGATTGCTTTTAACTTTGCCGGATCATGTACACCTTCTGATAAAAATTCTTTGAATGTTAACATGGTAACTCCTTGTTCCGATCAACTATTTATATTTGTTGTTCCGAAACAACAAGGTTGACTACCAAAGCAAATTGGTATACTATTATTATATCTTAACAAAAGGAAAAAAGATGTATAAATCCAAAGTAACGGATTCATTTGTAATGGGTTTTATTATTGCCGGTTGGTTGTTTGTGGTTACCTTATTGGTAGCGGGTATTGTTTAATTGCAACGGCGACATAGATATAACGCATGGTAGAGAATCCAGTTGACACAAAATTTGGTAATGTTGCAAAATGGCAACAGGTTGCCGTTTAATGAAATGTCTGTCATAATTGAATCATGTTGAGTAACAGAGGTAGAAATGAATAGAAATGCTAAATCGTTTATTGTTGCGGCTCAAGAATTGTTCGGTAAAAGTCCAATTCTGACCCGTGATGGCATTCAACAAGTTGTTGAAGAAAAGGGTGTCGCTTATCCTTATTGGTTGGTAACCAAAAGCGAATACCGTTATGGTCGCGGTAAATATAAATTGCCTTCTGTTTTTGAAGGCACCTTTAATGCACCACCTGTACCAGAAGTTGAACCAATTGCATTGGCTGCACAAGTAGTCCAATTACGTCAAACTAAATTGCAAGACGATTCTGATTCTGCAATTCCTGAAAAGTTTCCAAATTATGTACCTTTTGGTTTCTTTAAAGATTTGCAAAACATTGTTCGTTCTAAAATGTTTTATCCAGTTTTCATTACTGGTCATTCTGGTAATGGCAAAACACTTATGGTCGAACAGGTTTGTGCCGAATTGAATCGTGAATGTATCCGTGTTAATATCTCTATTGAAACGGATGAATCCGATCTATTGGGTGGTCCTGTTCTTGTTGACGGTAATACTCCATTCCGTGATGGTCCTGTATTGCTTGCAATGAAACGTGGTGCAATTCTTTTGATTGATGAGGTTGACCGCGGTTCTAATAAACTTATGTGCCTGCAAGGTATTCTTGAAGGTAAATCGTTTTATAATAAGAAAACAGGCGAGGTTATTAAACCTGCACCTGGTTTTAATGTAATTGCTACTGCAAATTCAAAAGGGCAAGGCACGGATGAAGGTAAATACCTTGTGCAAATTCTTGACTCTGCATTTTTGGAGCGTTTTCCAATTACTGTAGAACAAGAATACCCGACTGCAACAATTGAAAAGAAAATTCTTGCGCCTCTTATTGCAGATAAAGATTTTGTTGATAACCTTGTACAATGGGCAGATGTTGTACGCCAATCATATAAACAAGGTGCAACAGATGAATTGATTTCTACACGGCGATTGGTGCATATTGCAAAAGCTTTCGATATCTTTAAAGATCGTATGAAAGCAATTACATTGTGCCTGAATCGTTTTGATGAAGAAACGAAAACTGCTTTTCTTGACCTGTATTCAAAGGTTGATGCTAAAGTGGAAATGACCGCTAATACAGATAGCGTGTTGAGTGTTGTTGATAATGATATTCCCTTTTAATTGGAGTTTAATGTGATGAGAACGAATACTAAAATTAACCGTCATGAAAACATTGCTGCTGTTTTGCTTTCTGGTAATCCTGTTTCACCTAATGAAATTCTTATGTGTTTTAAAGACACGGATCAAGAAAAGGTTCTATATAGGTTGAGTACAAACATTTATAATATCCGCAAAGATGGTGGTGTTATTCGCGTACATAAAGATGGCCGAAAGGTTGTTGGTTATCAATTGATGAATCCGGAAGAATTTGATATGCGAGGACGTTATATTGGAAAACCATTGACACCTAAGCAAGAACCAGTTAAAATGGAACCTGAAGTGTTGGTAGTTTCTGGAAATATGACTGAAATTCGCATCGAAAAAGAAATGCAAGTTGAATTGGTTTAATAGGAAAATAAATGAAAGTCTATATTGGTCCGCCTGTAGGCTGGACACCGCCCAATCTTGAACCATTTTTAACAAAGGAGTAATATCATGTACGGAACCAGTTATTACGGAAGCAGTTATAGAGGAGCCGAAGCAATCAATACTGCCATGGCTCGTGTTTATGGCCATATGGGGTTGGCCGTAGTGACCAGTATGATTGTGAGTTATTTTGTTGGCACAACACCAGCATTGTTGGCATTTTTCTTTACCGGAGTAATGAAATGGATTGTGATGTTTCTTCCACTGGTATTGGCATTTGTTGTGCCGTGGGCATTGAGTAATGCCGGAAAGACCATGGCACCTGTACTCTTGCACATATTTGCTGGTGCTATGGGCTTGAGTTTTGCTGTGATCTTTGCTATCTATCAGATGGGCAGTATTGCTGGTGCTTTTATGGCCGCCGCAGTATTGTTTGGTGTGATGAGTTTTTATGGATACTTTACTAAACGCAGTTTGGATAGTATTGGAAAATGGCTAATTGTAGGCTTGATTGCTATCTGTATTACCAGTATAATTAACATTTTCCTACAAAGTGGTCCGTTAGCACAGGTAGTTAGTGCATTGGCCATTGTGATCTTTACTGGACTTACTGCATACGATACTCAAAAGATTCGTGAAACACTTATGTATGATGATGATCACCGTTTGGAAATCATGGGTGCATTGACATTGTACTTGGACTTTATCAACATATTCCTAAGCCTACTGCAATTATTTGGTGACAAGAAAGAGTAATGTCTTATCGTAAATATTATTTCAAGCAAATGATTAGAACTGGCCGAGCATTTCTAGTCTATACCAAAGGCTTTATTTTAAATAGGCGTGTGTGATGAAAGTTTATATTGGACCCTACAAAAATTGGTTTGGCCCTTACCAACTAGCCGAAAAGTTATGCTTTTGGGTTAAACCAGTAACGGACAAATATGGAATTAAAAATAAACCTGATTGGGTACATAACTTTGGTGAATTTCTGGCTCATGGTAGTATAAAACCCGAATCAGACTTTCATACAGGCATTGACCTTCTTAATCGTAAAGATCGACATAATACATTACTTTATCGGTTTTTACTGTGGGTTGAATCTAAACGCAAACGCAAGATTAAAATTCGTATTGACAAGTACGATACTTGGAGCATGGACGCTACATTGAGCATGATTATTCTACCTATGTTAAAACAACTTCATGCGACAAACCATGGTGCGCCATTAGTTGATGACAATGATGTTCCAGAACATTTGCGTAGTACCAATGCAGAACCTAAAGAAAACGAATGGGATACTGACGGCAATCACTTTGCTCGTTGGAATTGGATTATGGACGAATTAATTTGGACATTTGAACAATTGCAACCTGATTGTGATTGGGAAGATCAATATCGCACAGGTAAATATGATTTGCGTAGTGTGCCTTGCGAATGGGATGAGAATGGCAAACCTTCAATGTATGAAATGAAAGATGGTCCTAATCACACTGTCAAAATTGATAACGATGGTATGACTGCTCATCAAAATCGAATTAACAATGGACTAAAACTTTTTGGAAAATATTATCAAGGGTTGTGGGATTAAATATGGAATGTATTATTCTTGGCGATAGTATTGGTGTTGGTTTATCAAAATATAAACCAGAATGTTATAATTATTCCCATGGAGGGTATAATACATATCAATGGAATAAAAGATATGTTGGTGGACTAACTTCATTCAAAGATATTGATACAGTTATTATTAGTTTAGGAAGTAATGACCACAAATATGTTAAAACAGAAAAAGAATTAATTAAATTGCGCGATAGTATTGTTGCCAAGAATGTATATTGGATTTTGCCTGCTGGAAATTTGAAGTCGCCAAGTAACTTGCCAATCTCAGAAATTCAAAGTATAATTAATAAAATCGCATCGATAAACAATGACCTTGTGATTACAATAAAAGAATTGCAAAAAGATGGAATTCATCCAAATTCGGGCGGTTATAAACAAATTGTTAAGGATGTAAAATGAACAAACGAATTCGTGAACTTGCTGCCCTATGTTGGGATCCAAGGATTGATGGACGCCTTCATTTCGATCAAGAAATGTTCGGCGAGTTGATTCTAGAACAATGCTTAGACATTTTGGATGATGAAGATGATGGTAGCCATGATGGTCGCAGTGTTCGCATTGCCGCAATAAGGATTAAAAAACTTTTTGGAGTTGAATGATGAAAATCAGATATAGCACCAATTGGATGGGACCAGTCAGTATGAATTGGTATGAGCAACGAGGCCTTGTTGAAACTAAAATGATCACACTAGAGGAAGACTCTGCTTTCAGTGGACTTAAGGTTGGCGATCAATACGAATCGCAAGAAATTACCACTCATTATAGTTGCGGACGCATTGATGTTATGGGCACTGATGATCCCTATGGCGATGAAATCGGAGTGCCACCAATGCTCAGTGAGGATTGGGTTAGATTTGGCAATTGGCTTGAAACTTTTGAAACGGATGCAGTTTGGACATTGGATCAACTAGTTGATCTATATGAACGAGCCAATCCCAAAATTAGGTGGGGATGAAGATTATGAGTAAACACTTAACTGAAAAAAAAGCATCGGGTGCTTATTCTGTCAAACAATACATTGAAGAATATCTAGGAGTTGAATCGTGAACGAACGACTTAAAGAGTTGGCTAGAGAAGCCGAACTGTTAGTATATAACCCTAACGGCGTTCCCACTAAACTAGAAAAGTTCGCCGAATTGATTGTGAGGGAGTGTGCTCAAAAGTTAGAGAATGATGGTATGGTTGAAGTGGCTATGGAAATAAAACAACATTTTGGAGTTGAATCTTGAATGATGATGATTTAATTTTTGTACAAATGATGTTGGAAAGTGGTGGGAAGATAGAACCATTAATTATTCCAGTAACCGAAACAGGAGGAATAGCTCTTTGTAATCCGACTGTTTTAATTCACAATAATCAAATATTAGTAAATGTAAGACAACTAAATTATGTTCTATATCATGCTGAAATGAATCAACATGAACATATTTGGGGCCCTTTATGTTATTTAAATCCAGAAAATGATATAACTCTTCGTACAACAAACTATATTTGTCGTATGAACGATGACTTGACCATGAAACAATATCTCAAAGTCGATACTTCAAAACTTGATGTCGAGCCACTTTGGGAATTTATCGGATTAGAAGATTGCAGATTAATGTATTGGGATGAAAAATTCTTCCTTTGTGGTGTTCGCCGTGATACCACAACCAATGGAGAAGGCAGAATGGAATTATCTGAAATTGCCTTAACTGATTATAGTGCAATCGAAATTGCAAGAACAAGAATGCCGGCTCCTGGTAAGAATGACAGTTATTGTGAAAAAAATTGGATGCCTATTATTGATCGACCTTATCATTGGGTAAAATGGACAAATCCTACCGAAGTTGTAAAATTTGATCCAAATACTCAAACTACTGTGACCACTAAGATGAGTGAATATCAAACTTATTTGGATAAAGATATCCGAGGTGGTTCGCAGGTAATACCTTTTGATGATGGATATCTAGCATTAACTCACGAAACCGATCTTTATAATTCCGAGAGGGAACTAAAAGATGTAACTTATCGCCATCGATTTGTTTTTTGGGATAAAGATTTTAACCCAGTAAAATTCTCTAGAAAGTTTTCTTTCATGGGAGCCAAAATTGAATTCTGTTGCGGAATGACTGAATATAAAAATAATTTATTAATAACCTTTGGATTTCAAGATAATGCCGCTTTTATTATCCAAGTTCCAAGACAATTTATCTACGATTTTATAAATGCTTAATAATTTAAACCAATACATACAAAATGTCCGTGACCCATTATCATGTTTTAATCTTGCATTAGAATATGAAAAAATGGGTCAAACTTCATCGGCAGTTTCATTCTTTTTAAGAACTGCAAATTTTACTAATGATAAAATACTGGCATATACCTGTCTTTTAAAAATTTCCAATTGTATTGATCGATTAACAAATAGACCATTTTCTGTTGAAACTACTTTGCAGCAAGCGGTAGCACTATTGCCACAAAGACCCGAAGCATATTTCTTATTATCAAGATTTCAGGAAAGACGATCAAAGTATCTTGATTCTTATCAAAATTCTTCTGTGGGGATAGATGTCAGTAATTTTGATCTAGATCCTCTCCCGGCTGATGTAGATTATCCTGGGCGTTGGGGATTATTATTTGAAAGAGCGGTTAGTTCCTGGCATTGTGGAAAAGAAGATCAATCACGAGAAATATTTCAGATACTAGTTAATGACCATTGGAATCAACTAGATCAAACTCATCGTGAAAGTGTAGAGGCTAATATTACACGCCTTGGTTGTGGACCAGAATCTAAAGCACATACTGTGTATTTTGGACATCAACATAATGATTTAAAATTTAAATTTCCAGGTAGTGAGTTCATTAGTAGGAATTTTTCACAAGTATTTCAGGATATGTTTGTATTGTATATGCTGAAGGGTAAACGTAATGGAACTTTTTTAGAAGTCGGTGGAGCACAACCATATCTTAGCAATAATACGGCACTACTACAATTCCAGTTTGATTGGAGCGGATCTTCAATCGAATGGAGTGAAAACCTATCTAAAGAATATCGATCTGCAAGACCAAATATCAATGTACTATGTAGAGATGCATTAACCGTTGATTATCGTAAATTACTTCAAGAAAATTATAGCAGTACCGATATTGATTACCTTCAACTTGATATCGAACCGGCAAGAAATACATATGAAGTTTTATTAAGAATTCCATTTGACAAATATAGATTTGCAGTAATAACATACGAGCATGACTTCTATGTTGATGTAACAAGAAGTTATCGAGAAAAATCTAGAAAATATCTCAAAGACATGGGATACGAACTAGTTGTGGCAAATATCTGTCCGAGAGAAAATTTCTCGTTTGAAGATTGGTGGGTGCATCCTGATCTAGTTGATCGATCATTAATCGAACAGATCAAAACAGAACCAAACATCAATACAATTGTAAAAACTCATTTCTTAATTTCTAAAAAAAACACAAAACGAAGAGGTGTTTCTATGAACGATGGTGATTATGATGTTGTGATCGATGCATTACAAAAGTATCGTGATACGTTATGGAAAATGACAGAACAAAATATGAATTCAGAGTATATTGGTATGAATATTATGGATGACATTCGAATGAAACAGATTGAAGAATTGGATGAAGCAATAAAAGAGCGAAAAACAAGAGGTTAAAAATGAAACCTAGATTATCGTTATTCATCAATGATCCAGAATGTTCCGTCATATGTGGTGCTGGAATGTATGAGGCATTGTCTAATGATTATAATATTAAATTTTTTTCTAATGATAACTTTACAGTAAACACAATTAAAAAATCTGATATTATTGCGTTTCCTGGTGGAATAGGCGATAGCGACTCTTTTGATCACATATTCAGAAACAAACATATTGATATTATTTCAGAATATGTGGAGAAAGGGGGTAGATATCTAGGTATCTGCATGGGTGCATATTGGGCTTCAAAACATTATTTTAATCTACTAAATGGCATTAAAGTAGTACAATATATTAAAAGAGATACTTCTGAGATAAAAAGAAGTTATGCTACTGTTGCTGAAGTGAAATGGAACGACAATCTAGAAAATATGTATTTTTATGATGGTTGTGCTTTAATTGGTGAAAAAAGTAAAAAAGAAATAATTGCAACCTATGCAAACGGTGATGCAATGGCAATCATACAAAATCGAATTGGTTTAATTGGTTGCCATCCAGAATCTACATTCTCATGGTATAGACAAGCATATTTAAATGCACATTGGCACGAATTTCGCCATCATGAATTATTGTTAAATTTTGTTAATAGATTAATGAAGAAATAACATGGAAGGAAGATTTAAATTAAACGAAACCCCCGAATATCAATTCACGGAATCGGCAATCAAACAAGCACCTACACCAAATTTGAAAATATATTTTGGTAATGATAGTAACTTTTGGATTCAGTTTTACACTAAAAACCCACCTAATAGATTTCAAAGATGGTTATGTTACAAATGTTTTAGAATAACATTGGAGTTATTAAAATGAATCATCCAACAGGATTAAAAGAAGTATACCACGAACTACTAATGTCTCTCTTAGGTAAAGAAGCATTAGTAGAACGATGGTGGGTAACTAAAAATAAAGCGTTTGATATGATAACGCCTTTAGAAATGTATGCAGATGATCCAGAACGAGTAAAACAATATCTTAGGAATCAGTTTGCCCGTTAATTTTTTTATCTGCCTCTATTTTTTCTTTTTCTATGGTTCTACCGCGTAGTTGTAGAACGGTATCTATTTTTTGATTTAGGCGAATGAGATCATTGTCAAGAACACGAATACGATCAATAAGAGCAATAAGTATTCCATTTGCTTCACTCAAAACTGGTTTGACTTCTTTTGTGACCCAATTCCAAACATAATATATTAATCCACCCATACCAAAAGCGGCGATAATCGGAAATCCATATTTACCAATTAACTCGCCAATATTTTCCATTTAGTTACCAACAGGTTTAACTTTATTTGGAACATTCATTCTATCTTCTAAGATAGCAATATGCTGACGATTTTCACCAATCATATCACGATTCTTTTGAATCTCTTTTTCT
>Ga0304730_1001184_pt1 | contig 20342 bp, 47 predicted proteins | sample M_130628_MF_Meta_FD_190474 | JGI IMG/M metagenome (GOLD analysis project Ga0304730, IMG submission 190474) | Freshwater microbial communities from Lake Montjoie, Canada to study carbon cycling - M_130628_MF_MetaG (v2) (version 2) | ecosystem: Environmental > Aquatic > Freshwater > Lake | place...
CAAATGGTATCGACGTTACTTTGGCTGTGGCTGAGCATTGTGCTCTTACGCTGGACATCCACCACCACTGGATCCGCACCGGTGAATACATCACGCCCGACGACCCTAGGTCGCGTCGCGTTGTGGAGTCTTGGCGCGGTACTCGTCCTGCTCTTCACTACAGTGTTAGTCGTGAAGACGTTTTGGTGGATCACGATCCCGGAACTAGACCAGATCTCGCACAGCTACTTGACCGGGGATACCGTAGGCAGAAACTTCGAGCACATTCGGACTTTCTTTGGAACTCGGCTGTGAATGACTGGGCATTGACATTCAGCAAAGATTGGGATATCCAGGTCGAAGCCAAAGGCAAGAATTTGGCCAGCCAACAACTGTATGAGCAATCGCTGAGTCAATGATTACCTTGTTTGTGGGCGATGTTGGAGAATATCTTGCCAACATCGCCCTGCTGCACAGCGGTAATGCCAGGTTAATCACTGCTAAGAATTGTAAAAATATTCGTGCTGGAACATATTACACCAGCATAGGGGATCTAGTTACCGAAGAAAAATTTTCAGCGGTACTTGAACAGGCTGATGTGATAATTTATTCGCCGCCAGATGTCTGGAGCACAGCAGAATCAAACCGCATTACCGAATACTGGGTTGCAGTAACGCGGGCGTTTGAAGACAAAACCGTGGTCAATGCCGACCGCTTAAAATTACCATTGCTGAGTAAATTTTTGCAATTGGCAGACGGTAGAAAAACTCAATCGCCGCAGTTATGGATAGCCGGGTGCAGTATCACTCATGGAGTAGGGGTCAGACAGTCTGAAAGATATGGGCAATTGCTGTCGGATCAACTGAACATTCCGGTGTCGTTTTTGACAGCGCCTGGATCTTCTATTGCCTGGTCAGCCGACCAACTGCTGAGATCCGATCTTCGTGCAGGAGATATAGTGGTCTGGGGATTGACTACTACAGGACGAATTTCTTGGTTCCGAGACAATGCAGATTTAAAACACATCAACATATACACATACATGAGTGACCCAGGATTCGACGATCATGTTAAAATCACTCGGATATGGGAACAGGACCGGGCCTATGAGGCCATAACAAAAATACATCAGGTGATTAACTTTTGTGCCAAGCTGGAAGCAAAGTTATATCTAGCGGGCATACTGATGGATCTACGCAGATATTCATTGGATTTTGAAAACTTTATTCCGTTCTATCATGGTGATAGAGAAAAATATAATGACAATCAATTCTTGGACATAGGATCAGATCCTGAACGACATCCTGGGCCAGTCACGCATCAGTGGTATGCCAACAAGATCCTGGATCGGATCAATCAAATAAGTAGTTGATGGGCAATTTTTTAACAAACATCACAACCTGGATCAAGAATGACTATCGAGCATACCCTTTACGTTTTATCGTGGAAACTACGGCTTGGGCGATCAGTATCGGATGTTCGGTCACTATGGCGCTCACAGTCCCGACTCCGCCTCTTATTATTCTGTATCCTATTTTTATCAGCCAGTGCGTTATGTATGGTTGGGCTGCTTATAGCCGCCGATCTTTTGGCATGCTCGCTAACTACGTCTTGCTTGTTGCTATCGATAGTGTAGGACTCACCCGCATGCTGACCATCTAGGCCCCGCTTTTTACTGCGGCGTCAGTTTGTTTTTTCTGTTCTTGTTCTCTCGCCCGTTGATGTTCTCTGCGTATCTTTGCAGCAGTTGCTCGTTTGGCGTCAAGCTCGGCTTGCTCTTGTGACATGCTGTAAAATTGAATACTCATCATGATCACTGCAAACATTATAACAGCCACACCAACAAAATACAAAGCACCCATGAAAATTTGTCCCATCTTTTCTTTGTGTTTTTGTTTGGCTTCTTCAATTGCTCTTTCTTCTGCTTGTCTTGCCTTGACCAACCGGTTACGCTCCTTGAGCATTTCTTCCCAGATTTGTGGTTTACCCAACTGCCAGTAAATCATATCTTTGAGTGCTCGCTCATCTTCACGCAACTTGTCACTGTGCATGGCAAACTCTAGAGCCTGACGACCCAGCTCTGCATCACTTTTTCCGATGTTGCTGATTCTGGCTTTTATGCTTGCGGTATGTACTGTGTCAGCGGATTGAAAAAACTTGCTAAATTGCCCAATGAGGCTGTGGATATCCTTGCCCAAGGCCACAGCTTGTTTTATCTGACTCACTGCTGCCTGTGCTGCGGTAAAAGCTAATCCAATGGTGATTGGATCCATGGTCACCCGCCCCTTTTACATATTTCAGGGTATAATCTATTAGAGCAATCTCGTATCGCCCATTCTACGCATCTAACTTTTTGTTCCAGAGCAGTTTCGACCCATTGCCATCGCACACACACTCTTGCCTGATCTTTTTTTAATCCGTTGGCAGTTTCTTCACTGGCCACTATTACCGTTGACAACAATAATAAAACAACCGTCCATTTTACAATGGAAACCATAGCCATATGCCCTGTGCCATGAGCACAGCGCCGATAATGCCTACTCCAATGCTGGCATAGAACATGCCCATGCTCACTGCCAGAATACTGGCACTCAGCAGCACTATGCTGAGTTGCAGGGTAGAGCTGGCAAAAGTCAGCCATGGACTGTGCTTTCTTGCTTCATCGCGGTCGGCTTCCAGTGCTCGGGCACGAGCCATGAGTTCTTGTTTGCCTTCGTTTTTCACAGGATCGCTTTCGTATCGATCAATCCGGGCGGTGAGTTCCTGGACTTTCTTTGTGTCCCGGCGCGCAGCAGCGTCATCTCTAGCATTTTCTGCTATGGTCTGTTTGATGCTCTTGGCCTGATAAAAACTCCATGTGTCATTGAGTTGCATGGTATTGGTCAGCACTTGACTGCTGATGCCATTGGCAATGTAAGTGGTCACTGCTAGTAGTGCTGCGATCACTGTGATTACCCAACCTGCGCGATCCTTGATGTGTGCTTCTCTTTCTGAACGTGATTCTGCCATGATTTTCTCCCTGTTGTTGTTATTTTTGAGGCCAAAATAAAACCCCTCTATTATTTAAGAGGGGTTGGAAAAAAGAAAAACTAGTGGTTTACTGAGTGGTTTTCTTTGCTCGAGGCTTGGCCACAGGTTTTTTGACTGTAACACGCTGAGGTTTCATAACTTCTTTGTGCTTGATGATCAACACCAACAGCAGCAGACTTACATTGATAACAATGATCAATGCCCAGGCAGCGGTCATATAAAATAGATATTCAGATTGCAATCTGTTCACTACCATGGAGTAAAATTGATTTGTAGTATCAACGATTTCTTTCTTGTATTTTTTGTAATCATCACCAAACATCAACATCTGTGCTTCTGTGTAATGATGCATCATTATTTCAAAATTTATTTCGGGTCGACCCTTGTCGATCCAGGCAAACGCCTCGACTTCTAGTTTAGCAAGATTGTTGCTGAGTTGTTCTGCCTTCAATAACTGATCCAATTCAGACTGCAAAAACGGAACTTCTTTTACTCTGACTTTGAATGATTTTGTCACGCCCTGGTTATCGGCCACTTCACCGTTGCGTATTTTAAGCACATTATTGAACTCTGTTCTCCATTGTTCGTTTTTGGTTGTTACAAAAAATCTAGCATAGTTGGTTAAATCGTCTGATGATTTGGCCATGGTACGACTGAGCGATGCAGCCTGATTCAGAGTGGTCAGTTGTGTTTCTGCACTTTTAAAACAGCTCAACACACCTAGGCTGCAGACGAATATTACACCAGCAATAATGTATGGTGCGCGACGGTATTCTAAGATTTTATCTAGTATTTTCATGTGAATGTCTTAAACAATAACGCCAAGGCTTGTTTTACCTCAGCCTGATAGTTGGTCAGCACCACCATGCCCACTCCCAACGCTGCGGTTGGAAAACTTTTTGTGGTGGCAGAAGGCGCCGGTGCCGCAGGCGGTGCCGCTTTTGGCCTGTGAACTGCTCTTTTAGTTGCTACGATGTTTTTAGTCAAAATAAACCCCCACCAATATTTAGTGAGGGTGTTATTTTAAATCTAGTAGGTTATTGTGGGGATTTCTTGGCGCGTGGCTTGGCCGGCGCTTTGGCTGCTGGTGCTTTGGCAGCGGGCTTCTTAGCAAAAGTGCGTTTCTTCTTTTCGGCTGCTGCTGCTGGCGTGGGTTCTGGTCCCAACTTCACAAGCGGTGGCTCGGGCACATACGGGATTGGTGTCATCTCAGGTTGCGGAGCTGGTTCCAATTTGTGGGATGCTTGAGGAACTGGGACGGGCCATCCAGGATGCCCGGGATGGTGTGTGGTAGAACTAGGTGGTTCTACTTTGTATGGTGCCTGTGCGGAATTGGTTTCGGGTTTCTTTCCGGTAAAGAATTCGACGATTTTCTTGAACATGAGTGTCTCCTATGCTTTATTTATAACCAAGCACATTTTGGCAAAAAAATCTCGCAGAAAACCCCGTAAATTGCTGCACTGCCGCAATTTGTCATATATAATAGCACATAGGATGCTGCACAGGGCGGGTCCTATAAATTGCTTGCTTAATTAAGGAGAAACCATGTTTACAGCAGACACCATGATCGACACCGTTCAAAACGGTAAAAAACAATTCGTCAAGACTTTCGTCACCAACGAGCACATCGCCGAGTCCATGAATCATTTCATCGACACACAGGCCGACTACACCAAAAAGGCCATGAAAGCCACCACAGATGCAGCCACAGAAATCATGCAAGAAACCATCAAGGTCATGCGTGAAACTGCCAAGTTTGACTACGCTAAGTTTGGCGAAGGTATCATGAAAGCATATCAGGCCACAGGAAAGGCCAAAGGAGCCTAACATGTTCAAAAGATTCTTGAGTTGGTTCACAGCACCACAGCACTACGGAACCAGACTGGAGCAGTACATCTTGTCACACAATCCTACCAGTACCACACAGGTGGAAGCATTGGAGCGAAAGTTTGAGCTGATGTATTCGGCCCGCAACAAGAGCTGGATGGTATGAAAATATTAAAATCCATTTATAATTTTCTAGGCCAAATGGCTCGTGCTCATGCTGCTGCAAATCTGGCACGATCTGGTGATCATAGGGCTGCAAAAAGACTTATGATGGAAGATTTCCGGGGTTGGATTTAACCAATTAGAATTTTCTGGTTGACCACAAATCCGGTCCGTGCTATAATACAGCATAGACCGGATTTTTTTTATGAGCAATGCAATGACACCAACTAGTTTTGTGATCCAATTGCCTCGACAGCGCAGACGCGCTGTGGAGTTGTATTCACGCGACACCCCATTCCGCGGTCGTGCTGAACAGAGCAAAATCCAATATCGTCGCCGTCCCAAGCACATCAAACAAAAGTTTGAAGAATAACTGTATTTTTCCAACTCAAGTTGGTAAATTCGGTTGATTGGAAATTGCCCATTTGCTATAATACACACATACGCAGAAAGGAGCCGATGATGACTATGGTAGCAAAGATGACAGACGGCCGCATGGTCGAAGTGGTGCGGGTTGCTGACACCGTGGGCTTCAGTTCGGATCGTGGGTGGGTGATGATCTGCTTTGACTTTGAGAAGGCTGATCGCAAGCGCGAACACTTCAAGTGGGTTCCTGCTGAGACCCGATTTGATTGGGTTAGAGAATTTGTTTTTGTTTAACGCAAGGAGATAATCATGGCAATCGTTTGGAATGTTCAAGTATACCGGGTCAATCCCGAGACTGCTCGCCCTGACTTCTACAAGGTGCTGAGCGAGCGAGAGTTCGCGGTCGATCTCGAAGCATATCCAGGAGCGGCCGAAGAAGAGGCATATGGATATGCGGCAGTTTACAATCGACAGCACTACTACAATTACCCTGATACTCCTACAGGCTTTGCCTTTGTGACAGGACAGATCGACACTGAGACTGGAGAGAATCTATGAACGAACGAATTGATCAACTGTGGGGCCAGGCCTTGGATCAGGCAGTGCCTGAAACATATACCCAACTGAGTCACAGCCAAGTGCTCAAAGTCAAACAGGTGTTCGCTGAGTTGATTGTTCGGGAATGTGCTGACTTGTTTGTAGATCGGCGTTATATGGTTCTAAACCCGCTTGAGCCATTTGCTTATGAACGAGTTCGTGTGTTGAAAGAACATGACAAAGATACGGTTAAAAAGATTAAACAACATTTCGGAGTTGAACTATGAACGAACGAATTAAAGAACTTGCTGAAGAATCCTACAATGAGTTTTATAATATTCATATAGATTTAGAAAAGTTCGCCCAGTTGATTGTTCAGGAATGTATTGATCTGATCAGTCCATATACTGTTAGCATGAACAGACCCGGTGAAGAATACCTACATCCTATTCTAGAGATTAGAAAACATTTTGGAGTTGAATAATCACACCATGCACTACCTGATCAAAGCCTCCGTCTATTACCGTAATCGCGCCCCGGGCTGGGTGGCGGTGCTGCACGGCTATCCTTGGCACCACACCGGCCCAACTGCCAAACGGGATGCTGAGGCAGCGGTTGACCGGGCCTGCCACCCTGTGCTATAATCCACCCAAGAGGTAAATCATCATGCAAGATTTTGCGTATGAACAACAACGAGAATCCGTCACTGAAGAGTGGGGTGATGAGATCTCCTTGGCCATACTTGCGGCCAAACTTGATGTTCCCCGAGTGAGTTATAGGATCTATTACAGCAATGACAATCTCACTCGCAGGATTTTCATCTTCCGTGGCAACTGCACTCCGGTAGAGACTGAAATTATGTTGGGCTTGGGATTTGTCTTTGCCAAAGACCATGATACAGAAAACATCCCCGACCAATTGATAGAGGAAGACCATGATGCAACTATCTGACCACAGTCGAAACCGTCTGCTACACACCTTCTCACTGTGGGATGTGGAACAGGAATACAGCCAGCATGTGAGTGACTATCTAGTAAATGGCTGGCATCCGGGCAGTTTTTACACCGCAGTGTTTGCCAATGACTTTGTGAGTGCCATGGTGAGTAGCCATCCTGGCAATAGAATAGACCCACTGAAAAATCTCGCAGGCTGGATGCTCAATCACATGCCCGTGCAAGCCCGTGGCAGTTATAATGCTGTGGGAACCTGGCTCAAGATGATACCGGAGGATCGTAGAATGATCTTGGAACAATGCAATCTAATCTACACCACCAAAGATGAAACGTGGTTGATCTTGAAAAATGAACACACCACGAACCCTTATGAGTGGGCAGTAGCATGAACAAGCGTAAAATCACCTGCCGGGCGCTCCTGGACGGAGTTGTGAAAAACACCTATACAGAGATGCGAAGGGTGTATACTGACAGTCAGGGTGAGTATGTAAAATCTATGGGTCGAAAGTATCGACTGGTGAATGATAGTTATGATAATAACTATTACACTGTTCCGTGGATTTCACTTAAAGAACTGGTCGAGGCTGCGGTATGAAACCAGTATCGGCCCGCGGTGTCTCAGGACACTTGATCTCGGTGCAGGGTCGAACCATGTTCCGTGTGTATGATGCAGATCACAACTTCACAGACTATGATCTCCATCATGCAGATCTTGAGGTCACGATCACGGACCCGGATGCATACTTCTACCGTGACGAATTCACGGATCGGCTGGATCACAGCCCCGACACATTGGGGATCAAATGAAACCACCAATCACTCATCAGGACAAACTGGGTCAAGAGATTGAGGTCGGTTCTTGCGTGGCTGTGGCACACCACAATTCGTTGGCCGTGGCCACAGTGGTCAAACTCACTCCCAAGATGGTCAGGATAAAGATCGCTAATATCACTACCAACTCATGGTATTATGGGCATCATAACAAATACGGTGATCAGATGGTGGTGATCGAAGGCCCGTCGGTTACTATGTATCTGCTTAAACTCAAGTGATTGACCATTAATTCAGGTTGTGCTATAATATACACATAAGGAGCTGTACTATGATGGAAATTTTCATACCCGTTTTGTTCATCTGCATGAATGGCAACTGCGATTTCATGCAGGCACAGATTCATTACACAAATGAGGCACAATGCAGAGCCAGCATTGACACTCAAAAGATCCGCATGCTGGAAGTGGCCGAACGAGCCAATCAAGGAAAATATACCGTGTTAGAAGGCACCTGCATAAATGCCCGAATCAGTGATCCCAAGAAACAAGCATGAGATATCTATTGCCTATCGTTTTGGCATTGTCGGGCTGTGCCATGCCCATGGCACAACGGCCGCCCCAGGCAGTACAAGTCATGCCCAACGATTGCACCAACCGTGTGGTCATCATCAATTGGCTAGAATCGCAATTGAAAATTCCACGTCAACCCTTTGAAAGCCAGGAATCATATGAAAATGCCCGTGCACCGATCCGTCATCGTATTTGGCATCTGCGTTACGTTTGTCAGCCTGTTTAGTGGCTGTGCGTCAACGTCGGCGTCTGACAGGATTGATCGGATGCCCATGGATAGTTGGGCATTGAACAATTTCAAAAGAAATTGCAGCAAAAAGCAACAGCAGGTCGCCATGTTGCAAAGCATGAGACAGACCCGGGACGAACGTGTGATAGCTGGCTTGGACGTGGCATTCAATCCGTTTATGAAATACACTGATCCTGATAGATTCCAGCATCTACAAGACATGCAAAACGGAAACATCAACATCCGCATCAACAACCATCTGTTGCTGCTGGAGCAAAATTGCCCATGAAAAAATTAGCTGTGATTTTATCTCTGCTGCCGGCACTGGCCACAGCTGAATGTGTGCTGAACGATCGCACAGTGACCCGTGTGACCGCGACCATTTCTGAACGCAGCACCGTCCGTCCCGAAGTGGTGCCGGCCATTGGCGGCGGGAAAAAATGCATGGTCACATTCCGTGTACGCATAGGCAATGACTGGCACAGTGCATTCGGAGAACACACCTGGGCCGGCGATCGATCAAGAGATGAAGCCTGTGCTCGTGCTGTGCAGATAGCCGAAAATGATGTTCGTGACCGTGTAGGGCGTACACAAGCCATAAGTGAAAAAACCATGGTCTGTACGGACAATCCGGAATTGGATGCTCTGCGACGTACCAATCCAGGCACAATGGGCCCATCGCACCAATTCCGACCACATCCAGATTACCCGAATCGTTTTTGGCACAACGGTGCTCAATGCCGTATGTTTCTAGAACCGGCTTGGAATGGTCGAGATATCCAATCGTTCCAAGGCATCATCTGCCAAGTGCAAGATGACATTTGGGTAGTTGTGGACAAATTCTGATTGACAACAATGGCATTTCATGCTATAATATGTTATCGTAACTTTTTTAGGAGTATCCTATGAAATTGGTTTTAGGGGCAATCATTGCGTTAGCATTGACTGCATGTGGAACGCTAGGCGGGGCAATCAGTGGCGCGGGCCAGGATCTCAGCAAAGCAGGTGATTGGATTAAATCTAAGTAAGGAAATTGGAAATGAAAAAACTTTTTGTATTGTTACCCGTCGTGGCTGTGATTGCAGCTTGTTCTAGCACCCCCAAAGACGACTACGAAAAACGTACGGCTGCACTTGAGACCAAGCGCGAGTCCAACGTGGAAAAGTCTATCTCCAAGGCTCCTGGCTGGATGACTGAACTGCCTGTCAGCAAGAATGCAGTGTATGCCAATGGTACTGCTGTGAGCTCAGACATGAGCATGGCCGACTACAAGGCCAAACTGTTTGCATACGGCAAAATCTGTATGGCAGCCGGCGGCCGAGTCAGTCAGCAGGCCAAGATGTTCATGCAAGAAACTGCCGAATCTGCTAATGAAATTTCTGAATTGGCCATCCGTAGCATCTGCCCTGGAGTGGATATCACTGGAGTAGAGACCAAAGAAATCAAACGCACTGCCGAAGGCAGTCGCTTTCGCAGCTATGCCTTGGTAGTATTGCCCACAGGCGAAGCCAATGCATTGCAAACACGCAAAGATCAGTTACTGCTCAAAGATCGTGCTGTAAAACGCAGCACCGAAGTGTTCAAAGAATTAGACCTGGCGCAATAACAGTCTAGAACATGGCTGCAGAACTGGATACCAGCACCTGGTCTCATGCTCAGCACCTGCATGCCCATGGCATGTTTGTGCTCATGAGTCCAGTGGAAAACGACAACATCAAGCCGGTGATAGAATGGATCATGCATGAAAACTTTGTGAGCAAAAAACGTCGCAAAGAACTGATCTTGACTGTGTGTTCCGAAGGCGGCGATCTAGCCGCAGCATTTGCATTAATCGACGTCATGCGATCCAGCACCATACCCATAAGCACAGTGGGATTGGGTCAGATCAGTTCAGCAGGACTGTTGATCTTCTTGGCAGGATCACCGGGGCGCCGAGTGCTCACACCTAACACTGCTATCCTGAGTCATCAGTTTTCGTGGGGCAGTGATGGCAAAGCACATGAATTATTTGCTACCATGCGTGAATTTGAACTCACACAAAAACGCATGATGGCACACTATGTGAAATGCACAGGCCTAGACGAAGATACCATAAGGCAAAAACTATTGCCACCCAACGATGTATGGCTCAGCGCCGAAGAAGCATTGGAATTGAAAGTGTGCGATCGTATTGCTGAACTATCTCGATAGATTGCTTAGTATCTGGGCAAATTTTGTTCTTGCTCGATTTTCATACCATGAATAGATGTTGCGCATTACCGTAACATTTCTTTCAAATCTTGACTGACATTGTGTCCAGGATTGTTTGGCATAATCAGTATCTAGTAACAATCGACGATTGGATTCAATAGCTGACACTATGCGGTCAAATGGATTGGCGATGGTATCATAGCTGTGATCCACAATGTCATCATACATGTCAAGACCCAGTTCTCTGAGATGGGCCACGATACCACATCCGCCTAGGATGATAGGAAAATTACATCCAAAGAAACTATTTGCCGTTTTTTCGGTTAGTATAAATGATGGTGCAGTAAATACTGATTCACTTACTATTTCCACAAAGCTATCACGATACATCATACGTAATCTGTTTTCAAAATTACCAGCATTGTCAATTGATGCTGTACCATATTGCCGGTACACATCGTAACTATCCGTTGCCAATGATTGGTTGGACTGTAAGCATTCAAATCCGTCCAGCATAGTGGTTCTCAATTGATCATGTTCCGGAGAAAATTCCCAAGATACTGTGTCTAAGAATGAGTCGGGCATGTGGTGATTTTTGAGATAGGTTATTACTCCTGTGCGATCATAATTTTTTCCAAACAAATAACTCAATGTGACTAACCTGTGAGATCTTACATTTCTATTGAGACTTATGTAGGTTCGGCCGCTGGCAAAGTTTTTATCTAGTACCGGTGCAAGGCGGCTGTATTCAGTTTTCTGATTGACCCAATCTCCTCCCCAGGGGATGATATGTAGATTGGGTTCGTCTAGTTCCAGTTGTAGATTCTCTACACTAGTGAACAGGATTATGTCAGAATCAGGATGTCTCCTGGCAAATCCTTGTATGCTGCAAGTGCCATCTTGTTGGTGATCGTGCCACCAATTGAAGTCTTTCCACGCACTCAACTGATCTTTGATTCCTAAAAAAATCACAGGAGTTGTGCATGTTGCACTTTGTAAGAATCTATCCATGGCGATTGGGGGGCAACTCCACATGTAGTATCCCTCCTTGTCTCCTATCAGTTCCTGGAACAAAGGCAAGCTACAATCATCATGCACGGTCTTGCTTATTATATACATTAGAATTGTCCTTCTACTCTAACCGAATACCAATCGTTGCGCAACCAAAGTGCCTGATCGGGTTGAGGTTCAATCATCATCTGATTGCATATCCGTAGATATTCTTCTAAAAAATCTTGTTCGCTGTGTAGCAGTTTGGTTAGATCAATGGACTTCATATTGTAGAGAGTTTTTTGCTTTTTAAAATTCTCATACTCATTGTGACGATGATAAAATCCTATTTTTTTTTGTTGTGAAATCACCCAATCGCCCCACTGAGCAAGATCAAGATCAACGCAATACAATTCTGGTGGCTCCGGTGCTGAAAAATATGTAAATTCATATGGGTGTACAGGGACCATTATCCTGGAATATCTAAATCCACAAAATATGTTGAGTAATCGGTATTGCGGTAACTCATGTTCATCCGCGTATGAAAGATGGAATTGTTGCCACTCGTTGAACTCTTGATTGACCGTACTGAATTGATAATTTGTTAATCTATCAAAATCTTCTGGCAGTGCTGTACCCTGGTCAAGATGTTGCTCAAGTCGATCATGCCTAATCAACGGCATTGTGGTGGGATCCAATGAAAACAATCTTGCCACAAAATTTCCAGCATGCCCGGGCATGTAAACAACAATCACTGTTTTCATGCTCTACTTATGGATGTATGATGTGATTATCTAGTTTTTCTCTTGGCCCGGCCTGTGGTGGCTGTGTCCATTTTGGGTTCAGCAGCAGCCCTAGATGCTTTGGCACCGGGACCTGTGAGTCTGGGGCGATTGGTTTCGGCGTCTAGAGATACGTCAGACACAGCAGCTGATTTTCCCGGAACACGGGTATTGACGCCAGGAGCCGAACTAGATCCAGCTTTGGTGTCAACAATTTCTATCTGTGGATAAGGCAGTCTCACGTCGGCCACACTGGTGATGTATGCAGTGCCAGCATGCAATCGAAGTCCGCTGGCAGCCAAATCATCAGCGTCTTTGAAGAACACGGTCATGATGGGATCTTTGACCAAGCTGATGTACAACACACCTTCGTCCTTCTTTTTGCTCATGTAGTAGTTGAAGTTGGTCTTGGCGTATTCTTGTTTGGCCGCATTGATATTTCCGCTTTGGATCGCATTGATGATGGGCGAAACATTTTCCCCTTCAAAAATGTTTTCAATCACAGTGGTCACCAACTTGATAAAAGTACCAGCTTCTTTTTTGGTCGCAGGGTCCGCAGACAATGTTTGGTAGAATTTTACCAGCACATCAAGATTAGGCCCGCTCTTGGGTAGATTTGGTTGATATTGTCTGATAAACTCTGTGAGTTTTCGAGCAGCCTGATCGAACCCTGCACCGGGTCTCACCTCTTGGTCAGTGAAACGCCCGGCACCACCGTCTGTTGTTTTGACTTCGATGTCTCGTCCATCGATCAACAGATCGCCTTTGCCTTCTTGCTTGTTGATGCTCTTGCTCATGACACTCAGCCCAAATTCGCCCTTGCCTTGTCCCAGGGCCGAAATACGCATGAGTTCGTTGCTTAATTCTCGTATGGCAGGGTTTGAGTCGTAATTGGTTATGATCTGACCAAAATTCTTTTTGCCCGGACTCAACAGCACGTTGGTCTTGACCAGTTTGTTGCTGCTCCAGAGATCAAACAGCTGATCTCGGTCCTTGGGACTCATGTCTATGCTCAAGATATATCGAGCCAGTTCTTTTTGTGCAGCATCCACAGTGGGGTCTCTCACAGCAGCCAATTTACCATTGATAATGCCCATCTTGCCGCCGGCATTCACGTGTTTGAGCAGGTCTTCGATTTCTCGCAATGCCTTGGCTGTGACATCGTCGTCGGGAAGTTGCTTGATTCTGCCGGCGATCACGTCCTTGAATGCTTCCAGTTCCTGCTGGCTGGCATATTGTTGATTTTCAAGCAGGTCCAATAGGTTAAGTAAATCTCTCATGCAGTATTTAGCGATGTACAAGGTTGTTGCCAAAATGCCTTGATCTTGAATTACATTTACTATACAATAACACAATCAACAAGGAATACCATGTCAAATCTAGTACCAATCGTTTTAGAACAAACCAGCAAGGGCGAACGCAGTTACGATATCTACAGCCGCCTGCTGCGAGATCGCATCATCATGCTGGATGCAGAAGTGTCCGAACATAGTGCCAGTCTGGTTGTTGCCCAATTGCTATTTTTGGAAAGTGAAAACTCTGACAAAGATATCAGCTTGTACATCAACTCACCAGGTGGAAGTGTGACCGCGGGCATGGCCATCTACGATACCATGCAGTTTATCAAATGCGATATCCAGACCATTGTGATGGGCCAGGCAGCCAGCATGGGGTCATTGCTGGCCACAGCAGGTGCGCCAGGAAAACGGCACATATTACCACATGCACGACACATGATCCATCAACCGTCGGGTGGTGCAAGAGGGCAGGCCACAGACATCCAGATCCAAGCTCAAGAGATCCAGAAGATGAAGACATATCTTACCGAAATCTATGTCCGACACAATACTGCGGGCAAGACCTTTGAAGATTTTGCACGTGATATGGAACGTGATTTTTTCATGAGCGCAGCCGAAGCAGTGGCCTATGGGCTGGTAGATCGTGTGCTGACTGAAAGAGCTTGACCATTAATCAATTCGGTGCTATAATAACCATATGTTATATTTCGCTTATGGTATGAATACCAACGCCGACAGCATGGCTGGTCGGTGCCCTTCTGCTCAGAGTCTGGGCCATGCTCGCCTGCTGAATCATGTGTTCAGATTCTCGCAGCATGCCGACGTGATTGCCGATTCGGGCAGTTATGTGGACGGTGTGCTGTGGGACCTGGATCCAGAAGATCTCATAGCACTGGATTGGCTAGAAGGCTATCCTGATTATTACACCCGCAGCCAACAACGTGTGGCCATGGGCAGTCGCATAGTGCTGGCCTATGTGTATCACATGCAACCCGGCAACGGCTATGCTCCTCCCAGCCAACATTACTTGCAGCTGGTGACTGTGGGATATAAACAACACTCGGTACCCTTGGATCAGCTGTGGAATGCAGCAGAACTCGCAACTGAAGTTGGCAAAATCGATTGACCAATAATAGCTGACCTGCTATAATTCACTCATTGCAACAAGGAGCAACGGATGAAATGGTTTGCTGAAATCACAGAGTGGAAAGATTTTGCACCTAACCATGTGTATCTCATGGACGATGCCAAGAGCAAGATTTTTGCCTACGTGCCACAGGGCAAGAGCAAGCCCACCGTCTTCAAGTCACCCATCCGCATCGACATTCGCGGACGCAAATTCAAAATCAATCCTGAGCAGTTCAAGACCAACATCCAACCACCCGAGCCCGAAGGTCGTGTGTGGGAGATACAAGGCAGCAAAGGTGACATCTACAAGGTCACCGAAGTGCGCGGTGAGTATGCTTGCACTTGTTCAGGATTCCGTTTCCGAGGTGATTGCAAGCATGTGAAGAGCGTGACGTGATGGACTGGGCGGTGTTTTGCACAATCACAGGGCTGTATGCACTGGAACTGACCGTTGGTTTGGCGTTCAGCTGGTATCTCAATCGATATGGTACATATGGAGGTAAATGATGAGTAAGAACCTAGTTTTCATGCGCGACATTGTTTGCAAATATCATCCGGAGTTTCGTAAAAGTTCTGATCTACGACGATTTGGGCTCAAGCACAATGACATCTTCAACATTGAACGACTGATTGAAGAAAGCCTGGCCGCAGCAGGCGGTTATGACTTTGTAGACGCAGAAGGATACGATTTTAACGACATTTATTATAGCGATAGCAAAACGGTTTCTGTAATCAATAATGGTGGTACCGCACAGACCAAAGTAATTATAATTCAAAGTGTAGAAAACAAGATCGGAAGCCTCCGCGTTACCATCTACAATCCTTTCAAGAAAGGCATAGACTTCCTGTATATTCCCAAGAAGGATGTGCAGAGATTGATGGAGAACTCGGGCACGACAGGCACCGCAAACAAGCTCAAACAACGGATTCGAACTAGTTGGAATCCCGAGCGTGATGACTACAATAAGTTGGAACATTACCGCGTAGGGTCTTTTAAAGAACTGGCTCTTGCTACAGGATAAACAATGACCAAATACATCACCAACCGTTATGAAAGCGTGGTCTTGCCCTGGGAACCGGGCTTGATCGAATGGCTGCAAGAAAACTATCCTCGCAGTAAATACCGTATCGTAGAAATTGTTCAAACTGGAGAAAACAATGAGCAGATATAAAACCGTTTACAAAGAAGTTGATGTTGAGGTCGACATGTCAGATTTTGACACCGACGAACTGATCGAAGAGTTGGAGAGTCGTGGGTTGGATTACAATACCAAGGGTGTGGATGCTGATGAGATGCGACTGTTGCTGGAGTCAATCTGGCACAAGCGTCGACTGGGCAATCACGATTATCAAGCAGAACTGGACCGGTTGATCTATGGCGTGCTGGGAAAAATAGTATGAAACACACAGTGACCTTGATTGAAGATCCCGAAACCGGAGATCTTATTATGCCGTTTCCCGAAGGCATGTGCGACGAGCTGGGCTGGGAGATTGGCGATGCCTTGCAGTGGCATGTGCATGAGGATGGAACATTTAGTTTGACCAAAGCCAAAACAGATCAGGAGAAATAAGCATGCGACTGCTAGTGATATTGGCATTGTTGTTGAGTGCGGGCGCAGCTCATGCCGAGAGATTGCTGCCCGGAGAAGACGATCAGATTTTCAAGGCACAGAAAAAACATGTGCCAAAAACTGTACAATGGATCATCGTGGAGGATCTGGAGCAGGCCTGTTTTGGCAAGCCTAAGAATCCCGGTGACGGCGAGCTGCGTGGCTGTGCAGTATTCACTCCTGTCGCCTGCATCATATACACCAAACGCATCACCAGCTTGGCCAATCTGGGCCATGAGATGAGACATTGCTTTGAAGGCGCCTGGCACGATTAACCTAGCCGTTAATGGATAAATCACCCAGAAATCCTGGGTATTATTCAGGATTGCTGTCATAAATCTTAAATAAAATCCAGCACACGAACAACTGTGCTTTACAAAGGAGTTTATTTTATGGACAATGTAATGTCAAAGGCTACTGGCCTACTAAACGGTATCATCGATATCGGTATCAAACTGATCGCCGCTGGCGTGATTCTGCAGATCCTATTCGGAGCCGCAGTTCCATTCTTGGCAATCGATGTCACCGCAAGTGTGATCAAATTCGTGGGTGCCCTGGGCAGCCAAGGTTTGGTCGGATTGGCTGCTCTGGCAGTGATCTATTGGTCCTTCACTAAGAAGTAATCTCCAATAGCACAAACTAAAAAGCCCCTTTCGGGGCTTTTTTTTATGCTTGATCCACGAACTTTTTCAGTTCTTCGGCCTTGACTATTACGTCAGCGGTACCAGGAAACTCCGGCATGGTAGGAAACGGAACCTGGGAATCATGCTCTCGCTTGTGACTCCATTCCATTTCCAATGCTGATCGTTTTTGGTACACTGGTGTCAACAAGATTTCGTTGGCCAGTTTGAGAAGTTCGAGACGGATCTCGTAAGGTGTTTTGCTCATGTTTTTCTCCTGTGTATGTGTGTGTAATCTACCAACTGCCCTATGCTTTTGGCAGAATGCTACACGAGCCTATTACTTATAGATATAGTTGATGGTGGTGATATTTTCGCGCAGTTCTGACGCACCATTCTTGAGATGGAAACGTCGGGCCATCTCGGTCTTGGGACTCAAGGTCACGTAGGTCTGTATGTCAGGGAATTCCTCTTTGATACTCTTTTGTGTTTCTTGTATCAAGGTGCGACCTGCACCAGCAGCATAACTCCAGATGGTGTAGAACACTGCTGTGGTAGCAGTTTCTATCAAGCCAGCCATGTCCTCCACTGCCTTGGGCACGTCATTGAGGAATTTCACACAGGTCACAGCTGAAGTATCGTCTCCATTTTTCAATAGATAGATCCTGCTGTTGGTGTTGATACGATCTGACATTGGGATTTCAGGCCGCACTGGATCATCTTTGATCAGTAGTTCAAGTTCGTCAGTAATGGTTGTGATGGTGTGTAACATAATGTACGCCGTTATTATTATGCACAAGTATTTATCATCGTGCCAAAACATCCGTACATTTTGCCAGAATCTGTTGTGACTGAGCCACAATTGTTATACAATAGTCACATGCTGTACGCAACAGCTATTCACTAATGAAAGGTAAATTATATGCGTTTTAATCCTGAGACAAAAACATTCAAGGTATTCACCGCTCTGTACAATGGCGAGAAGCTGACTCCTGCTGCTGCTGAAAAGCGTTTTGGTGTGAAGAATCTTTCGGCCGAAGCCAGCCGTATCCGTGCTGCTGGTTATGCAGTTTATGCCAACAGCCGCGTGGCTGGCAACCATACCAAAGTCACCGAATACGTGATTGGTAAGCCTAGCCGCAAGGTTGTGGCTGCTGGCTACCGAGCAATCGCACTTGGTTTGGTCTAATCCTTCGGATTAGCCTGTACAAAAACCCTGCACAATGCAGGGTTTTTTCTTGACCAATAAATCAAGATACTGTATAATACAGATGTAAAGGAATCAATTGATGATCAAACAACTTTTTATCCGAATGGGGCGCTATCGTGTGATCCGTGATAGACTAGATGACGAGCCTTATCTGGAACGCTACTATGTGTTCCTCAAAGACCGTGAGACATTTCCGTTTAATGCTTTCGTGCATAAGTTCTTGAAATCAGATCCAGACGATGTGCATGATCATCCCTGGCCCTATGCTACACTTATTTTGAAAGGTGGTTATTGGGAATGGCGGCCCACGTTTGATGCTGAAGGACGCAAGAATGGTGAAGTATCACGTTGGTGCGGCGCAGGCAGTTTCCGCACAGCCCGAGCCAATACCTATCACAGGATCGAGATTGATCCCAACATCACATGCTGGACCCTGTTCATGCCCGGACGCAAACAACGTGATTGGGGCTTCTTGGTCAAGAACAAGTGGATTCAGTGGGAACAATATTTGAAACAAAGGAAAGCAGCATGAAATGGTTTAGACGCATAATCGCCCGTTGGGTGCGTGAGGATTGGGACAACGCCAGCAGTGAACTCAATCGCAAAGAAGCGAATTCAATAATTCAATCAACTCGTGGTCTGGTTCGCAGCAACAGTGACACCATCGACGGCCACTCGGGACTCAATATCACTGTGATGCCAGCCATTGGCGGCAAGGTCATCACATTTCGACACTACGACCGTCGCAAAGATGATACCCAATACCGTCACTATGTGATTCCGGACGAACTGGACTTTGAACGCGAACTGGGCAAGATGATCACCATGGAATCCATCCGACAAGCATAATTACAATATGATAGACTTCTTACTACCTGTTGTTATTGGCATTGCCATTGGAGCCTGGGTTTTCCACAGCATCAACCTCTGGCGAGAGCTTGACAGATATCCCAACGAGGTGCAGCAAAAAGTTGATGCCTTAGTGGATAAATTGGAGAATCAAAAGTTAATTCTCCTGGAGGTAGAGGCTGTGGATGGGCAGTTTCTGTGTTATAATATGTTCACAAAAGAATTTGTGTGCATGGGCCGAAACATGGAAGAAGTAGCTGAACGATTCCAGCAACGCTATCCAGACAGAGAAGCAGGCATTGTCAAAGAGGATCCTATAGCACAACAACTGAGAGGCACGAAATGAAAATAGCAGTAGCCAGTGATGTACATCTGGAATTTGGACAACTTGAACTAGTTAACACTGAAGGTGCTGACGTGTTGATTCTCAGCGGCGATATCTGTATCGCACGTGATCTTGACAATCGCGATGTGCATAACCTGCTGGGCGAGCACACCAAGAATCACAGATACCACACTTTCTTTGAAAGTTGTGCTACACAGTTTCCCCACGTGATCTACATCGCAGGCAATCACGAGCACTATCACGGTGATTACGCCACCACGGTTCCGCGGCTGAAGGAAAAGTTAAGTTACTTGGCCAACCTGCATGTGATGGAAAAAGAAAGTATCACCATAGATGATGTGACCTTTGTTTGTGGTACGCTATGGACTGACATGAATCGCCAAGACCCAATCACGCTGTCTCACATAGTTGGGGTCATGAACGATTTTCGTATCATCAAAAACAGCAACGAAATGGTGTCATACAAATCATACTTGCCTGATCCTGAGAATCCTGACAAAGACGTCCTTAAATTCCACGAGCGGCCTGCCACATTCACACCAATGGACACGGTGAATGATCATAATGCCATGCTCACTGTGATACGTGAGGCTGTGGCTGCAAACCCCGCTGGAAAGTTTGTGGTGGTAGGACATCACTCGCCCAGCAAACTCAGCACTCATCCTCGGTACCAGGAGGAAGTCATCGTGAATGGTGCATATAGTTCGGACCTGAGCGAGTTGATGTTGGATCATCCGCAGATCCGGGCATGGACACATGGGCACACACATCATGAGTTTGACTACATGATTGGCACATGTAGGGTGGTATGTAACCCACGTGGTTATATCGGCTATGAGCCGCAGGCTGCTGAATGGCAGTTGAAAACAATCGAGGTATAACAAATGAAAGTA
>Ga0304730_1001188_pt1 | contig 20288 bp, 29 predicted proteins | sample M_130628_MF_Meta_FD_190474 | JGI IMG/M metagenome (GOLD analysis project Ga0304730, IMG submission 190474) | Freshwater microbial communities from Lake Montjoie, Canada to study carbon cycling - M_130628_MF_MetaG (v2) (version 2) | ecosystem: Environmental > Aquatic > Freshwater > Lake | place...
GGCAAGCCAACGGCGAGTGAAATAAGTAGTTGTTTGACTGCATCTTGGAAAAACAGCTTTTTCGTTGATTTATTGAAGCCAAATTTTTCTTCAATAACAAAAGTGGAGTAATAACCTGCGGGCAGATTTGCGATAGTTGAGAAAAGGATCAAAATCGCTATAAAAACTACGGTAATGAGCAGGTTGTTGCTGAAACGATCGCGTAGCTGGGCATCTAGCCAAGCAAAAGCACCCAAAATAATGGCGGCCAGGATGGTCACGGTGCTGATCAAGGTGGTGAGCATTTCAAAGCGGTATTTGGCCGTGCCATAGGCCATGGATTTGGCGTATTCATCGGGGTTGAAGATCTCAGCGCCCTCTGGGCTCAGCGGCTGGTTTTTTGAGCGCTCATTGAGGTAGTTGATGACCATCCCGGCGCTGAAATCAATAAGGACAAATAGGACAATTCCGAGAAGGAGTAGATCTGATGTGCTCATGGGCGCAATTATGGGGGATTGGGCCCCGACACGCCCGGATGTGAAAAACCAGGCTTTTGGCTAAAAATCGGTGGGCTAAAGGAGTAAAAGGGCGATTTGCCTCGCATGAGCCCGCTGGGTTACCCTTCGCGTCTGCTCTTTTTTAGAGCTTTGTTGCTTGTGCTGTAAATAAGTTGGAAAACTTTTTACATCATCTATGCGAAGCGGGTGCAACACACCCGACCGCGTGGGTCGGCAATTGAGCGTGAATAAAGATCAGTAACGAAGTTACGAATGGAGATGAAGTGCCAACAATTCAACAGCTAGTTCGTCGTGGTCGTGCAGAAAAGACTACGAAGACAAGCACACCTGCACTTAAGGGTTCACCACAACGACGCGGTGTTTGTACACGCGTTTATACAACAACCCCTAAGAAACCAAACTCTGCACTTCGCAAAGTTGCACGTGTTCGCCTTACTAGTGGCATGGAAGTCACTGCATACATTCCTGGTGAAGGTCACAACTTACAAGAGCACTCCATTGTTCTTGTTCGCGGTGGTCGTGTAAAAGATCTACCAGGTGTTCGTTACAAGATCATTCGCGGGTCACTAGATACACAAGGTGTTAAGAACCGTAAGCAATCACGTTCTCGTTACGGTACTAAGAGAGAGAAGAAGGCTAGCTAATGCCACGTAAAGGTCCGGTAGTTAAGTCTCCAGTTGTTTCAGATCCTGTTTACAACTCACCAGTTGTCACTGCGCTCATTAACCGTGTATTACTCAACGGCAAGCGTTCAACAGCTGAATCAATTGTTTATGATGCGCTAGAAGGTTGCCGCAAGAAGACTGAAGTAGATCCACTTATTACTTTGAAGCGCGCACTAGATAACATCAAGCCAGCCGTTGAAGTTCGTTCACGCCGCGTTGGTGGAGCTACATACCAAGTACCTGTTGAAGTTAAAGCAGGCCGTTCAACAACTTTGGCACTTCGCTGGTTAATCGACTACTCACGTTCACGTCGTGAAAAGTCAATGGCGGAGCGTCTAACTAACGAATTAATCGATGCAAGCAATGGCCTTGGTGCTGCTGTAAAGCGTCGCGAAGACACTCACAAGATGGCTGAAGCTAACAAGGCTTTTGCTCATTACCGCTGGTAATCACTAACTAACCCGAAGAATTTAGAAACGACGAGAAGAGGAATAAGTGTCAGCAGTAGAGAACATCGATCTAGCTACGGTTCGCAATATTGGAATCATGGCGCACATCGACGCGGGCAAAACCACGACTACTGAGCGCATCCTTTTCTACACCGGAATTAACTACAAGATCGGTGAAGTGCACGAAGGTGCTGCAACGATGGACTGGATGGAGCAGGAGCAAGAGCGCGGTATCACGATTACTTCTGCTGCAACTACGTGTATGTGGGATAAGCATCTGATCAATATTATTGACACACCAGGTCACGTGGACTTCACAGTTGAAGTAGAGCGCTCCCTCCGTGTTCTAGATGGTGCAGTTGCCGTATTCGATGGCGTTGCAGGTGTTGAGCCACAATCAGAGACAGTATGGCGTCAAGCAGATCGTTACTCAGTTCCTCGTATTTGTTTTATTAACAAGCTAGATCGCACAGGTGCTTCATTTGATAAGTGCGTATCCATGATTAAGGATCGCTTGAATGCTGTGGCCCTTGTTCTACAACTTCCAATCGGTAACGAATCAGATTTCCTTGGCGTAGTTGACCTCATTGCAATGAAGGCGCTGACATGGCGCGGAGAAACACAAAAGGGTGAAGATTACACAATCGAAGAGATTCCAGCGGACATGGTTGATAAGTGCAAGCAAGCTCGTCACGACATGATTGAAACTCTCTCTGAGCATGACGATCTCTGCATGGAGAAGTACCTAGAAGGCATTGAACTAACAGAAGATGAAATTATTGCTGGTATCCGCCGTGCAACTCTTGCCGCAAAGCTCACACCAGTACTCACTGGTTCAGCTTTCAAGAACAAGGGTGTTCAGCCAATGCTAGATGCCGTAGTTCGCTACCTGCCAAGCCCACTCGATGTTGAATCAATCGTTGGTTCAGATATGAACAACTCTGAAGTTGAGGTTATCCGCCACCCTGAGAACAAGGAGCCATTTGCAGCCCTTGCTTTCAAGATCATGACTGACCCACACCTAGGAAAGCTCACATTTATCCGCGTTTATTCAGGTGTTCTACAAACTGGCTCAACCATCCTTAACTCAAATAAGGATCGCAAAGAGCGCATCGGAAAGATCTACCAGATGCACGCCAACAAGCGCGAAGAGCGTGACAACGTTGGTGCCGGAATGATCGTTGCTGTTATGGGTCTTAAGGACACAACAACAGGTGAAACTCTCTGTGATCCAGCTAAGCCAGTAGTCCTTGAATCAATGGATTTCCCAGCTCCAGTTATCTCTGTTGCTATTGAGCCAAAGACAAAGGGTGACCAAGAAAAACTTGGCGTTGCTATTCAGCGTCTTTCTGAAGAAGATCCAACTTTCCACGTTAATACTGATGAAGAAACAGGCCAGACAATCATCGCGGGTATGGGTGAACTTCACCTTGAAATCCTGGTTGACCGTATGCGCCGTGAGTTTAAGGTTGAAGCAAATGTTGGTAAGCCACAAGTTGCTTACCGCGAAACATTGCGCAAAGCCGTTGCTCGTCACGATTACACACACAAGAAGCAGACTGGTGGTTCTGGGCAGTTTGCAAAGATTCAGATTGCAGTTGAGCCACTTCCAACTGGTGTTGTTGAAGGCGGATATGAATTCGTAAATAAGGTCACTGGAGGCCGCGTTCCACGCGAGTACATCCCTTCAGTTGATGCAGGTTGTAAGGAAGGTATGGCCGCTGGTCCACTAGCTGGCTACCCAATTACAGATGTACGAGTAACTCTTCTTGATGGCGCGTATCACGATGTTGACTCATCGGAGCTCGCTTTCAAGATTGCTGGACTAGCAGCGTTTAAGGAAGCAGCAAAACTTGCTGATCCTGCGATTCTAGAACCAGTGATGAGAGTCGAAGTTGTTACCCCTGAAGACTTCATGGGTGATGTCATCGGCGATCTCAACAGTCGTCGTGGTCAAATCCAGGCCATGGATGAGCGGTCAGGTGCCCGCGTTGTTAGGGCGCTAGTTCCATTGTCAGAGATGTTCGGCTATGTCGGAGATCTTCGCTCTAGAACTCAAGGTCGCGCGAGCTATTCAATGGAGTTCGATTCGTATGCCGAAGTACCTGGCAACGTAGCGAAAGAAATCATTGCAAAAGTTCGAGGCGAATAACCCTAATAAAGAAAAGCACAACCCCTAATAACTAAGCACTAGTAAACGAAAGAGGAAACGAAATGGCAAAAGCCAAGTTTGAGCGCACAAAGCCGCACGTAAACATCGGCACCATCGGTCACATTGACCACGGTAAGACAACTCTTACTGCGGCAATTTCCAAGGTGTTGCATGACAAGTTCCCAACCCTTAATGCAGCAACAGCTTTCTCTGATATCGATAAGGCACCAGAAGAGCGTCAACGCGGAATTACAATCTCTATCGCTCACATTGAGTACCAGACAGAGAAGCGTCACTACGCACACGTTGACTGCCCAGGCCACGCTGACTACATCAAGAACATGATCACTGGAGCTGCACAGATGGATGGAGCAATCCTCGTCGTAGCAGCTACTGATGGTCCAATGCCACAGACAAAGGAGCACGTTCTCCTTGCTCGTCAGGTAGGCGTTCCATCAATCGTTGTTGCACTTAATAAGTCAGACATGGTTGATGACGAAGAAATTCTTGAACTCGTTGAAATGGAAGTTCGTGAACTTCTATCTAAGTATGAGTTCCCAGGAGATGACACTCCAATCGTTCGCATCTCAGCACTTAAGGCTCTCGAAGGAGATGCTGCTTGGGCAGAGAAGATCGTTGAGCTCATGGATGCAGTAGATGCATTTATTCCTCAGCCAGCTCGCGAAATCGACAAGCCATTCCTTATGCCAGTTGAAGACGTTTTCACAATCACAGGTCGTGGAACAGTTATCACTGGTCGTATTGAGCGCGGCGTCGTAAAGGTCAACGAAGAAGTTGAAATCGTTGGTATCCGCGAACTCGCACAGAAGACCACAGTCACAGGCGTTGAAATGTTCCGTAAGTTGCTCGACGAAGGTCAAGCAGGCGAGAACGTTGGACTTCTACTTCGTGGTCTAAAGCGTGAAGATGTTGAGCGCGGCCAGGTTGTTTGCAAGCCAGGTTCAATCACACCTCACACTGAGTTTGATGCATCTGCATACATCCTTTCAAAGGATGAAGGCGGACGTCACACACCATTCTTCAATAACTACCGTCCACAGTTCTACTTCCGTACAACTGACGTGACTGGTGTTGTAACTCTTCCATCAGGAACCGAAATGGTTATGCCTGGCGATAACACTGAAATGTCAGTAACACTGATTCAGCCAATCGCTATGGAAGAAGGACTTCGCTTCGCAATCCGTGAAGGTGGCCGCACAGTAGGTGCTGGTCGCGTTACAAAGATTAAGAAGTAAATAGCAGCAAAGATTTAGATGTTTGAGCCCGGCGGGGTTAAAGCCGCCGGGCGAAAAACAAAAGCTCAATAACTACATGTAAACGAAGAATAAATAAGAAGGAGAACGACATGGCGGGACAAAAGATCCGCATTCGACTCAAGGCCTACGACCATGAGGTGATTGACTCTTCAGCGAAGAAAATCGTTGAAACAGTTGAGCGCACTGGTGCAACGGTCGCGGGTCCAGTGCCGCTACCAACAGAGAAGAACACATACTGTGTTATTCGCTCTCCTCACAAATATAAGGACAGCCGCGAACATTTCGAGATGCGCACACACAAGCGCTTAATCGACATCATCGACCCAACACCTAAGACTGTTGATTCATTGATGCGTCTTGATCTGCCTGCAGGCGTCGACATCGAGATTAAGCTCTAAGGAAAGGACGACAGTAAATGACATATACAACTCAAGGCGCTGGCTCGTCCATCAAGGGCGTCCTCGGTAAGAAGCTTGGAATGACACAGGTTTTTGATGCTAACAACAAGATGGTTCCTGTAACCGTTGTTGAAGCTGGTCCATGCGTAGTTACACAGATTCGTACACCTGAAAAAGATGGTTACTCAGCTGTTCAAATCGCTTTCGGCGCAATTGACCCAAAGAAGATTACAAAGCCACTTGCTGGCCACTTTGCTAAAGCTGGCGTGACACCACGTCGCTCTGTTGCAGAACTTCGCACCCTTGATACAACTTCTTATTCAGTTGGACAAGAGTTAGGTGCCACAGTATTTGCAGCTGGTGAATTAGTTGATGCAACTGGAACAAGTACAGGTAAGGGAACTGCTGGTGTTATGAAGCGCCACGGTTTCGGTGGTCTTGGTTCATCTCACGGTGTTGATCGTAAGCACCGTATGCCAGGTTCAATCGGTGCATGTTCAACACCAGGTCGCGTTTTCAAGGGAATGCGCATGGCAGGAGTTATGGGTGGCGTTCGCGTTACAACTCAAAACCTTGTTGTGCACTCTGTTGATGCAGACCGCAACTTACTTCTTATCAAGGGATCAGTACCTGGTCCTGACGGACAACTAGTTTTCATTCGCTCTGCTGCAAAGCATGCGATCTATGAAACTGCAAAGGCTGGTGCATAATCATGGCGCTCACTCTTGAAGTAAAAAACACCGAAGGCAAGAAGGTTGGATCTGTAGATCTACCAGCTGAGATCTTCGATGCACAGACAAACGTTCCTTTGATTCACCAAGTCGTAACAGCGCAGTTAGCTGCTGCACGTCAAGGTACGCAAAAGGCTAAGAACCGTGGTGAAACATCTGGTTCAGGAAAGAAGCCTTTCAAGCAGAAGGGAACCGGACGCGCGCGTCAGGGTTCAATTCGTGCACCGTTGCAACGCGGTGGTGGTGCAGCACACGCTGTTCGCCCACGTAAGTATTTCCAACGCACACCGAAGAAGATGATTGCTGCAGCTTTGCGCGGAGTTCTCTCTGATCGCCAACGCAATGATCGTATTCACGTGTTGGATTCAATCTCATCAGCTCCTTCAACAAAGGCAGCTATTGCAGCGGTTCGTCAGTTCTCAGAGCGCAAGAACCTTCTTGTAGTTGTCTCTCGTACTGAGGATCTAGCGTGGCGTTCACTTCGTAACGCTGATGACCTACATCTTCTTGTTCCAGATCAGTTGAACGCCTATGACATTCTAAAAAGTGATGACATCGTCTTCTCTGAAAACGCGATCAAGGATTTCCTAGCTGGCCCACGTAAGGTGGCAAAAGCTGTGGCACGTGAGAGCGAGGTCAACGCATGAAAGATTACCGCGATGTACTAGTAGCACCTGTTGTCTCTGAAAAGAGCTACGGACTACTTGATGAAAATAAGTACACATTTATTGTTTCACCAGATGCTAATAAGACAGAGATCAAGATCGCTGTTGAAAAAGTCTTTGGTGTAAAGGTGCTCAGCGTTAACACCATGAACCGTCAGGGTAAGAACAAGAAGACCCGTTTCGGCGATGGAAAGCGTAAAGACACAAAGCGCGCAATTGTGCAGGTAGCAGCTGGCGACCGTATCGACATCTTCGGGGGACCGGTTTCCTAAGGGAAAGCGGACTTCTAAGAGAAAAGGATCATCATGGCACTTCGTAAATTAAAGCCAACGACCCCTGGTCAACGCGGCGCAACCATTCCAGATTTCGCTGAAATCACACGCTCTACACCAGAAAAATCTTTGGTACGTCCAATCCACTCAAAGGGTGGTCGTAACAATGCAGGTCGCATCACTGTTCGTCACCAAGGTGGCGGTCACAAGCGTGCATATCGCCTGATCGACTTTGTCCGTAACGATAAAGATGGTGTGCCAGCAAAGGTCGCTCACATTGAGTACGACCCAAACCGCACAGCACGTATCGCTCTACTGCATTACGCAGATGGAGAAAAGCGTTACATCATCGCTCCTAATAAATTAGAGCAGGGTGCAACAGTTGAAAACGGTCCAAAGGCAGATATCAAGCCAGGCAATAACCTGCCACTTCGCAATATTCCAGTAGGTACAACAGTTCACGCAATTGAACTTCGTCCAGGTGGAGGAGCAAAGATTGCTCGTTCAGCTGGTGCATCAGTTCAGCTTGTTGCTAAAGAAGGTGCAACTGCGCAACTACGTATGCCATCTGGTGAAATTCGTAACGTTGATGTTCGTTGCCGCGCAACTATTGGTGAAGTTGGAAACGCAGAGCAAGGAAACATTAACTACGGAAAAGCAGGCCGTATGCGCTGGAAGGGCAAGCGCCCATCAGTTCGCGGTGTTGTTATGAACCCAGTAGATCACCCACACGGTGGTGGTGAAGGTAAGACTTCTGGTGGACGTCACCCAGTGACTCCATGGGGTCAGCCTGAAAGCCGCACTCGTAAGAAGAAAGCATCAGATTCAATGATCATCCGTCGTCGCAAGTCGAATAAGAAGCGGTAGGTAGGAGCCCTCATGCCAAGAAGTCTCAAGAAGGGTCCATTCGTTGATGGACATCTACTTAAAAAAGTTGATGCACAGAACGATGCCAACACAAAGAACGTGATCAAGACCTGGTCACGCCGCTCAATGATCATTCCTTCAATGATTGGTCACACCATTGCAGTCCATGACGGACGCAAGCACATCCCTGTTTTCATTACTGATGCGATGGTCGGACACAAGCTTGGTGAGTTCTCACCAACTCGTACATTCCGCGGTCACATCAAGGGCGAAGATCGGAGAGCAAAACTTGCCTAATACAACTGATACTCCTTTGATTGCTCGCGCAATTTTGCGCGACATTCGCCACACACCACAGAAAGCTCGTCGCGTTGTCGACTTAGTCCGTGGAATGCGCGCAGATGAAGCGCTCTCTGTTTTGAAGTTTGCTCCACAATCAGCTGGTTCTGATGTGTTCACACTTCTTAACTCTGCAGTTGCTAATGCAAAAGCGCAGAACCCAGCTATTCGTGATGCTTCAGAACTTTGGGTTGTTGAAGCTCTCGTTGATGAGGGCCGCACAATGAAGCGTTTTCGTCCACGTGCACAAGGTCGCGGTTTCCGTATCTTGAAGCGTTCATCACACATCTCAGTTGCAGTTAGCGATGTTAAAACCGCTAGCAAGACTATGAATAAGAAGGGAGCGACCAAGTAATGGGTCAAAAAGTAAACCCACACGGCTTCCGTCTCGGCATTACAACTGAATTTAAGTCACGTTGGTATGCAGACAAGTTGTACAAGGATTACGTCAAGGAAGATGTCGAAATCCGTCGCTTGATGCAGAAAGGTATGGAGCGCGCTGGTGTATCTCGAATTGAAATCGAGCGCACCCGCGATCGCGTCCGTATCGACCTCTTTACAGCTCGTCCAGGAATTGTTATTGGCCGTCGTGGTCAAGAAGCAGACATCCTGCGTCAGCGTCTAGAGAAGCTAACAGGCAAGCAAGTTCAGCTTAATATTCTTGAAGTTAAGAATCCAGAAATCGACGCACAACTTGTTGCACAGGGAATTGCCGAGCAGCTTGCTGCACGTGTTTCATTCCGTCGCGCAATGAAGAAGTCAATGCAGACCGCAATGAAGTCTGGCGCACAGGGCATCCGTGTTCAGTGCGGTGGTCGTCTAGGTGGCGCTGAAATGTCACGTTCTGAGTTCTATCGCGAAGGTCGCGTTCCATTGCACACACTTCGTGCCGATATTGATTATGGCTTCTATGAGGCACATACAACATTCGGTCGCTTGGGTGTAAAGGTATGGATCTACAAGGGCGAAATTATCGGTTCACGTGCAGATCGTGCAGCAACTGCTCTTGCAGAAGCACGCGCACCAAAGCCAGAGCGTCGCGGACCACGTAATCCACGTGCACCTCGCGGTGAAGTAACTGTTTCTCACACTGCACCAACTGCAACTGCGGAAGGAGCTGGGAACTAATGTTAATTCCACGTCGTGTTAAGCACCGTAAGCAGCACCACCCATCTCGTAGTGGTGCGGCAAAGGGCGGAACAGCAGTTGCATTTGGCGATTACGGTTTGCAAGCTCTAGAGCCTGCTTACGTAACAAACCGTCAGATTGAATCTGCACGTATCGCAATGACTCGTTACATCAAGCGTGGTGGAAAGGTTTGGATCAATATTTATCCAGATCGTCCACTCACAAAGAAGCCTGCTGAAACCCGTATGGGTTCTGGTAAAGGCTCACCTGAATGGTGGATTGCAAACGTAAAGCCGGGGCGCGTTATGTTTGAAATCTCTGGTGTTACAGAAGCAATTGCAAATGAAGCTATGCGACTTGCTTCGCACAAGCTTCCAATGAAGTGTCGAGTAGTAAAGCGTGAGGAGGCATAAGTGGCTATTACAACTAATGAAGAGCTACGCCAATTGTCAGCTGAAGAGTTAACCGGCAAGGTGCGCGAGTTGAAGGAAGAACTATTCAACCTTCGATTCCAAGCAGCTACTGGTCAACTTGAAAGCCACGGTCGCTTAAGCGCTGTGCGCAAAGAAATTGCTCGCGTATACACAATCATTCGCGAGCGCGAATTAGGAATCGGAGGAGCTGCGTAATGACTACAACATCAGCAGATCGCAGCGACCGTAAGGTCCGTGAAGGAATTGTTGTGAGTGACAAGATGGATAAGACCATCACTGTTGAAGTATCAAATCGTGTAAAGCACGGTATGTACTCAAAGGTTATGTCTCGCTCTAGCAAGCTAAAAGCACATGACGAGCAGAACGTTGCCGGCATGGGCGATCGTGTACTCATCATGGAAACTCGTCCATTGTCAGCAACAAAGCGCTGGCGTTTGGTCGAGATTCTCGAGAAGGCAAAGTAAGGGTGAAGGTGGATAACTAATGATTCAACAAGAATCGCGCCTACGCGTTGCGGATAACACAGGAGCTAAAGAGCTTCTCTGTATTCGTGTGCTCGGTGGATCCAAGCGCCGTTATGCCGGTATCGGAGACATCATCGTCTGTTCTGTTAAGGATGCAATTCCTGGCGGACAAGTAAAGAAGGGTGAAGTCGTTAAGGCTGTCATCGTTCGTACAGTTAAAGAACGTCGTCGTCCAGACGGTTCTTACATCAAGTTTGATGAAAATGCCGCAGTGATCTTGAAGGCTGATGGCGAACCACGTGGAACTCGTATCTTCGGACCGGTTGCACGCGAACTTCGCGATAAGAAGTACATGAAGATCATCTCGCTAGCGCCGGAGGTGTTATAAACATGGCCAAGATTAAGAAAGATGACACTGTTTTGGTTATCGCCGGAAAAGATCGCGGCGTAACTGGAAAAGTTCTCGATGTCGATGGAAATCGCATCCTTGTTGAAGGTGTTAACCGCCAAAAGCGTCACACCAAAGAATCAACTGGAGATCGCGGCGTCAAAGTCGGCGGAATCATCACTGTTGAAGCATCTATTCATATTTCAAATGTCATGGTCACTGATGGCGATGGCAAGGCAACTCGTCTTGGCGTTCGCAAGAATGACGAAGGCAAGAATGTTCGCGTTTCACGTCGCACCGGAAAGGACATCTAATGTCAACAACGTTAGACGTACGTCTTAAGGCTAAGTACAAGAGCGAAATCGCTCCAGCACTTGCGGCCCAATTCGGATTAAAGAACGTGATGCAGATTCCAAACCTGACCAAGATTGTGGTCAACATGGGTGTGGGCGATGCAGCTCGCGATTCAAAGCTTATTGAAGGTGCAATCCGCGACCTGGCAACCATCACTGGCCAAAAGCCACAGGTTACTAAGTCACGTAAATCAATTGCGCAGTTCAAGCTTCGTGAGAATCAGCCAATCGGTGCGCACGTAACAATGCGCGGAGATCGTATGTGGGAGTTCGCAGATCGTTTGCTTTCAATCTCACTTCCACGTATCCGTGACTTCCGTGGTCTTTCACCAAAGCAGTTTGATGGAAAAGGAAACTACACATTCGGTTTAACTGAACAAGTGGTATTCCCAGAAATCGAACAGGACAAGATTGATCGTCCACGCGGTATGGATATCACCATTGTTACTACAGCTAAGAACGATGAAGAAGGTCGCGCACTACTTAAGGCGCTCGGCTTTCCATTCAAGGAGGCATAAGAGATGGCAAAGACATCACTGAAAGTTAAAGCAGCTCGCAAGCCAAAGTTCAAGGTTCGCGGCTATACCCGTTGCCAGCGCTGTGGTCGTCCACATGCTGTCTACCAAAAGTTTGGAATTTGTCGCGTGTGCTTCCGTGAAATGGCGCACCGTGGTGAACTTCCTGGCATCACCAAGGCATCTTGGTAATCCGTTCTATCCAATAACTACAACGAAATAGGTCCGATAAGGAAACCAGTTCGAGAAAGGCCACGAGGCCACGTATGACAATGACAGATCCGATCGCAGACATGTTGACTCGTCTGCGCAATGCGAACTCTGCCTACCATGATTCGGTTTTAATGCCGTCATCATCGGTCAAGGTAAGAATTGCAGCGATCCTTCAAGCTGAGGGTTATATCGCTTCACATCGCGTTGAAGATGCAGAAAATGGAGTGGGCAAAAACCTCATTCTTGAACTTAAGTTTGGTGCAAACCGTGAGCGTTCAATCGCTGGTTTGCGTCGAGTAAGCAAGCCAGGACTTCGCGTTTACGCAAAGTCAACAGCTCTACCAAAAGTACTGGGTGGACTTGGCGTTGCAATCATTTCAACTTCATCTGGATTGCTGACTGATAAGCAAGCCAATAAGCAGGGCGTAGGCGGAGAAGTTCTCGCCTATGTATGGTGATCGATAAATGTCACGTATTGGTCGCATGCCTATCACCGTCCCAAGCGGCGTTGAAGTAACAATCGCTGGACAGAACGTTGCAATCAAGGGACCTAAGGGTTCACTTGCACTCAATGTTGCTGAGCCAATTCAAGTTTCACATGCAGAAGGTGTAATCACAGTTGCACGTCCAAACGAAGAGCGCATCACACGTTCTCTTCACGGCCTATCTCGCACACTTGTTGCGAACATGGTTGAAGGCGTAACAAAGGGCTACACACTTTCAATCGAAATCGTTGGTGTTGGTTACCGCGTTGCTGAAAAGGGTAAGAACCTAGAGTTCCAACTTGGTTACAGCCACAACATCGATTTCCCAGCACCTGAAGGAATCACCTTCAAAGTTGAGTCACCAACTAAATTCTTTATTTCAGGAATTGATAAGCAGTTGGTTGGCGAAGTTGCTGCCAAAATAAAGAAGCTTCGTAAGGCTGATCCTTATAAGGGTAAGGGCTTACGTCTCACCGGTGAAATCGTTCGCCGCAAGCAGGGAAAGACGGGTAAGAAGTAATGGCTATTGGTGTAAAGGTCCGCAAAGGTTCGGCTACAAATGCCCGTGCCCGTCGTGCTTTCCGTGTTCGCAAGAAGGTTTCTGGAACAGCGCAACGTCCACGCTTAGTCGTTTCACGATCATCACGTCACTTGTTCGTGCAGGTTATTAACGATGAACTAGGCAAGACAATTGCCTCCGCTTCAACAATGGAAGCAGATTTCCGTACAGATAAAGCAGACAAGAGTGCAAAGGCAAAGGCAATTGGCGCGTTGATCGCATCACGTGCAAAAGATGCTGGCGTTTCAACTGTCGTCTTTGACCGTGCGGGTAATAAGTATCACGGTCGCATTGCAGCAGTTGCTGACAGTGCGCGCGAGAATGGATTGGAGTTCTAATGGCTGAGACAACTACACAAGCTCCTGCAGCAGCAGGCAATGAGCGTGGTAATTCAGGCAAAGGTCGTGGCGAACGCCGCGAACGCCGCGATGATCGCGAAAAAGAAAAGAACCCATTCATGGAGCGCGTTGTGTTCATTAACCGCGTATCTAAGGTTGTTAAGGGTGGACGTCGTTTCTCATTCACTGCTCTCGTTGTTGTCGGTGACGGCAATGGTCAGGTCGGTATTGGTTACGGAAAGTCCAAGGAAGTTCCAGCAGCGATTGCTAAGGCAGTAGAAGAGGCGAAGAAATCTTTCTTCACTGTTCCACGCGTTCAAGGAACTGTTCCTCACCCAGTACAAGGTGAAACAGCAGCTGGCGTAGTTCTACTTCGCCCAGCTAGCCCAGGTACCGGAGTTATTGCCGGTGGCCCAGTGCGTGCAGTACTTGAGTGCGCAGGCATCACAGATGTATTGACTAAGTCTCTTGGATCTAACAATGCAATCAACATGGTTCACGCCACTGTTGCAGCGCTGAAGATGCTTGAAAGCCCAGCACAGATCGCTGCGCGTCGTGGTCGTCCACTAGAAGATGTTGCACCTGCAGCAATTATCCGCGCATTACAGACAACGGTAGGTGCATAATGCCTCGCTTAAAAGTAACTCAGATTCGTTCCAAGGTTGGCAACAAGCCAGAGCTTCGCGACACACTTCGTTCATTGGGCTTAAAGCGCATCAACGATGTTGTTGTTAAAGAAGATCGTCCAGAAATTCGAGGAATGGTTCACGCCGTTCGTCACATGATTACAGTTGAGGAGGTTGAATAAAGATGACGCTAAAACTTCATCATTTACGTCCAGCTCCTGGTGCTAAGAAAGCTAAGACTCGTAAGGGTCGCGGTGAAGCATCAAAGGGTAAGACAGCCGGTCGTGGTGGCAAGGGAACTCGTGCTCGTAACACAGTTCGCGCAGGTTTCGAAGGTGGTCAGCTACCTCTCGTTATGCGTTTGCCTAAGCTACGTGGTTTCAAAAATCCAGCTCGCATTGAATATCAAGCAGTCAATGTTTCAACTATTAACGCACTCTTCCCTAAGGGTGGAGAAGTAACAGTTGCAGACTTGATCGCTCAAGGCGCAGTTCGCGACAGCCTTCCAGTTAAGGTTCTCGGTAATGGCGAAATCGATGTCAAGGTGAGCGTAACTGCACATGCATTTTCATCATCAGCAGTCGACAAGATCACTGCTGCTGGCGGAAAGACAAACGTTCTTTAATTAATAAGTTCGACTAAAGATTTATATAGGAAGAGGAGAAGATCAATGCTTTCAGCATTTGGTATGGCCTTTAGGACACCAGATCTACGTAAGAAGATCTTCTTCACCCTTTCCATCATGGCGCTGTTCCGTTTTGGTTCAGTAGTTCCAACACCAGGTGTTTCATATACAAACGTTCAAGAATGTTTGAAGACTGTTCAATCAGGTGGTCTCTTTGGTCTTATCAACCTCTTTAGCGGTGGTGCGCTTATTCAGCTCTCTGTTTTCGCACTTGGCATCATGCCTTACATCACTAGCTCAATTATCATTCAGCTCTTAACTGTTGTTATTCCTCGCTTTGAAGCACTTAAGCAAGAAGGACAATCAGGAACTGCAAAGTTGACTCAGTACACCCGTTATTTAACAATCGGTTTAGCAGTCTTGCAGTCAACTGGCTTAATCGCAGTTGCTCGTACACCAGGACGCTTACTTGCAGGTTGCGATCTAGCAATCATTCCTGATACCTCATGGCAGCGTATTGTCACCATGATCTTCGTAATGACTGCAGGAACATCTGTGATCATGTGGTTGGGTGAGTTAATCACTGACCGCGGTGTCGGTAACGGTATGTCTATCTTGATCTTCACTTCAATTGCAGCAGGATTCCCAAGCCAGCTATGGTCAATCAAGCTTCAAAAGGGCTTGTTTGCTTTCCTCTTTGTTTTAGCTGTTGGTATTTTGGTTGTTGCAGCCGTTGTGTTCGTTGAGCAAGCTCAGCGTCGTATTCCAGTTCAATATGCCAAGCGCATGGTTGGGCGGCAGGCATACGGGGGAACAAGCACATACATCCCAATCAAGGTTAACCAGGCTGGTGTAATCCCAGTAATTTTCGCTTCATCACTTCTCTATATTCCATCCCTGATTGTTAACTTCACAAACAGCCAGGCAGCGTGGGCAGTATGGGTGAGCCGAAACTTTGTTAAGGGCGATCACCCAATTTATATCGCAGCGTATGCGGCACTTATTATTTTCTTTACTTATTTCTATGTTGCAATCACATTTAACCCAGATGAGGTTGCAGATAATATGAAGAAGTACGGCGGATTTATCCCTGGTATTCGTGCAGGCCGCCCAACTTCTGAATATCTACAGTATGTTCTCTCACGCATTACAGCCCCAGGTTCTTTGTATCTTGCCCTCGTTGCCGTTATCCCAATCGGTGCTCTTGTGCTCTTTGGTGCAACACAGAACTTCCCATTTGGTGGAACTGCGATTTTGATCGTTGTGGGTGTTGGTCTTGATACTGCAAAGCAGATCGAGTCACAGTTGCAGCAGCGTTCATATGAGGGATTCCTTAAGTAATGCGCCTTGTCCTGGTAGGTCCACCAGGTGCTGGAAAAGGAACACAAGCTCAATTCCTTGCAGCGCATTATTCAATTCCACATATTTCTACTGGTGATATTTTCCGTGCCAATTTAAAGGCAGGAACACCACTTGGCGTTCAAGCTCAAAGCTTCATGGATCGTGGTGAGTTAGTAGCAGACTCTGTAACTAATGAAATGGTTAAAGATCGCCTCACTCACGATGATGTTGCTCATGGGTTTTTACTTGATGGATTTCCACGCAATGTTGCTCAAGCAGAAGTCTTGCGGGCAATCTTGGCCGAGAAGAAGACACCGCTTCATGCAGTTCTAGAGTTTTCACTGGCTAATGAAGAGATTGTTGCCAGATTATCTGCACGTCGCACATGTAAAGATTGTTTTCAACCAAGTGTGGGCGTTGAAAAGTGTCCATCATGTGGTGGAGATGTTTACCAACGCGAAGATGACAAGGCTGAAGTTATCGCCCGTCGTCTTGAGGTTTACCAAGAACAAACCGCACCGATCATCTCTTTCTATCGCAATGAGGGCCTGCTTATCTCTGTGGGGGCCTTGGGTAGCGTGGAAGACATTACTGCGAATGCAATTTCGGCTCTCAGCCGCGTTTCAGAATAAACTAGTAACCATGGCAATTCAGATTAAAAACATTGAACAATTAAAGCTGATGCGTCGGGCCGGATTAGTTGTGGCTGAGATTCACCAACTCATTCGCGACGCAGTCAAGCCAGGTATGACAACAAGTGCGTTGGATGCAATCTCTGAAGCCCATATAAAACGTAGTAAGGCGACATCAAATTTCAAGGGCTATCACGGTTTCCCCGCCACAATCTGTGTTTCAGTCAATGAAGAAATTGTGCATGGAATCCCTGGATCAAGAATTATTAATGATGGTGACATAGTTTCAATTGACTGTGGTGCGATTATTGACGGCTGGCATGGTGATGCAGCTTTTACAATTGGTGTGGGATCAATTAATCCAGAAGATCAAAAGCTAATGGATGTTTGTGAAGAATCAATGTGGCGGGGGATTGCTGCCGGAAAATGTGGAGCCAAACTTTCAGATATTGGTTATGCCATTGAGCAATACGTTAATTCTCAAGGCACATATGGAATCTTGCAAGAATATGGTGGCCATGGCATTGGTACTGAGATGCACCAAGAACCACATGTATTAAACTTTGGCCGCGGCGGACAAGGCCCAGAGATTGTTGCTGGGTTAGCCCTTGCTATTGAACCAATGATTACTCGGGGATCTGCCCGCACTAAAGTATTAAAAGATGATTGGACTGTTGTCTCTACTGATTCATCTAGAGGTGCTCACTTTGAACATAGCTATGTGATCTGCCCTGATGGCAAGCCATTTGTGCTCACAGCCATTGATGGCGGTAAGAGTGACCTAGGACACTTAGATATCGAGACATCAAGCCTGCTCTCATAATTATTTTATCGTTTTGTTACCTGTAAACGCTTAACAATGCCTCTCATTGAGACTACTTTTTACCCAACCTTCACCCTCGGAGGTAGAAACTATGGAGATCTCATCGATGAGAAAGAATTCTTTTATTCGTTTCGCTGTTGCGGCAACTGCAGTTGCTGTTCTAGCAGGAACGACACTTCCAGCAAATGCTGCAGTTAAGCCGGCTAATAAAGCAACAATCGGTGACGACTGCACAGCTGCATCTACTGGCAAAAAAGCTCCAGGTCGTGGAGTTGATGGATCAGATCTAACTTGTATGGCTGTTACAACTGGTTCATACAAAGGTGAAAACAAGTGGTGGTACGCAGATGTGAAGCCACTCAAGGCTATTGACTGGACAATCCCTGCTAACCCAGGTGGATATTCACTCACAGCAGATGCAATTACAAACTCTCTTAAAGCAGAAGGTCTACTGACAGCTACTACATCTGTTTATAAGCCAGGTGCTGGTGGAGCTGTTGGTCTTGCTGCATTCCAAGAAATTAAGGGAAAGCCAGAAGCTGGAATGGTTACTGGTATTGCAATGACTGGTGGGCTTTATTCAAACAAGTCAACACTTAATCTTCTTGCTTCAACACCAATTGCAAAGATTTTGCGCGAGTATGAAGGAATCGTTGTTCCAGCATCATCTAAGTACCGCACATTGAAGCAATTGATGGATGACCTTGTTGCAAAGCCAAATGCGGTTGCTATCGCAGGTGGTAACAAGGGTGGAGTAGATCACCAAACTATTGGCCTACTTGCTCAAAAGGCTGGAGTCGATCCAACTAAGTTGAACTACGTTGTTTACTCAGGTGGACCAGAAGTCATTACTTCACTACTCAGTAACGCAACTCAGGTTGGTATTTCTGGTGCACTTGACTTCGCACCTTACGTAACTTCAGGAAAGATGCGTTATCTTGGAGTTTCTTCAGCTAAGCCAATCTCTGGTATCAAAGCTAAGACATTCGTTTCACAGGGTTACGATCTTGTATACGGAAACTGGCGTGGAATCATGGCCCCAGCTGATCTTTCAAAGGCTGATTACCTTAACTACATCAAGGTAATTGACATCATGCACGTTTCACCAGCATGGAAGGCTGAGATTACAAAGAACAAATGGGATAACGAGTTCGTAGCAGGAGCTGCCTTCAAAGCATTCCTTGAAAAGCACATCCCAGAAATCAATGCAGTGATGAAGGGCCTTGGAATCTAATTGATTCTAAAGATCTCTAAGCAGGCGAAGGGGGAGCTGGTATTTGCCAGCTCTCTCTTTCTGCTTGGGATATTTGTTGCTTGGGATACATCTCGTATGGATATCCCGCAGGGTTCATCAATTGTTAGCCCTCAAACTTTTCCATACATGGTTGCCGCTTTCACTTCATTAGTCGGCTTCATTTTAATTCTTGATGTCTTGCGTGGCCGCCTTGGAACACCCGAAGGCGATGAACCAGGAGATCCATTCGTAGGTGCAAACTTTAAGACGATGGCAATAATTGCCGCCGCTATTGGACTCCATGTGATTTTGCTCGAGATTGCTGGTTATGTAATTGCAGCAACAGTATGTTTCTTTGGAGTCTCTTATGGTTTTGGCTCAAGAAAATACCTAAAAGATTTCGGAATTAGTTTAGCTTTTGCATTAATCGTTTATTTCTCATTCACAAAAGGCCTCAATATCAACCTACCTTCTGGTTTCTTTAAGGGGGTGTTTGGAAATGGGTAATAGCTTTGCAATGTTGATGGATGGTTTTCAGACCGCCTTCACCCCAACAAATCTTATGTTTGGACTCCTAGGAACATTCCTTGGAACCCTTGTTGGTGTGCTGCCAGGAATTGGCCCTGCTCTAGCAATCGGATTGCTACTTCCTGTTTGTCTAACGGTGAATCCAACATCTGCATTAATTATGTTTGCTGCTATTTATTACGGCGCTATGTATGGTGGATCAACGACATCTATTTTGCTTAATACTCCTGGTGAGAGTGGCTCGGTAATAACGGCCCTCGAAGGTAACAAAATGGCTAAAGCTGGCCGCGCCGGTGCTGCGCTTGCAACAGCTGCCATAGGTTCATTCGTAGCCGGATTTATTGCCACATTATTACTTGCATTTGGCGCTCCATGGATGGCCGATGTTGCACTCACTATTCAGCCAGCGGGTTATTTGTCACTGATTATTTTGGCTTTTGCAACAGTGGGAACTCTGCTTGGTTCTTCAAGAATTCGTGGCTTAGTCGCACTCTCGGTGGGATTAGTTATCGGCCTCATCGGTGCTGATCTGCAATCTGGTGCATTGCGTTTAACTTTCGGCAATATGAATGCCATCGATGGAATTGAAACAGTCACAGTTATTGTTGCAATCTTTGCATTAGGTGAAGCGCTCTATCTCGCAAGCCGTCACACATTGGTGCGCACTGAAGTTCTGGAGATCAAAGGCAAAGCCTGGATGACTCGGGCAGATTTCCGACGTTCATGGAAACCATGGCTGCGCGGAACTGCAATTGGTTTCCCGCTGGGAGTTATTCCAGCCGGTGGTTCTGAAGTTCCAACATTTATAAGTTACGGTGTTGAAAAAGCTTTGTCTAAAAATAAAGATGAGTTTGGTAAGGGCGCTATTGAAGGCGTTGCTGGTCCAGAGGCAGCCAATAATGCAAACGCTGCAGGTGTTTTAGTTCCAATGTTGGCGCTAGGTTTACCAACCTCTGCAACAGCTGCCGTTGTTCTCGTAGCTTTCCAATCCTTTAATATTCAACCAGGACCCATGCTTTTCCAGACTAGTCCGGAAATTGTCTGGGGATTAATTGCTTCACTCTTCATCGGTAATACTTTACTTTTGGTGCTTAACCTTCCGCTTATTCGCTTCTGGGTGCTTTTGCTTAAGATCCCGACACATTACTTATATGCAGGAATTACTACCTTTGCCCTACTAGGTGCCTATGCACTCAATAACTCCACCTTTGACCTGCAAGTGGCGCTAGCTGTGGGATTTATTGGCTATTTGTTCCGCAGATTTGGTGTGCCAGTAACGCCTTTGATTAT
>Ga0304730_1001195_pt1 | contig 20247 bp, 37 predicted proteins | sample M_130628_MF_Meta_FD_190474 | JGI IMG/M metagenome (GOLD analysis project Ga0304730, IMG submission 190474) | Freshwater microbial communities from Lake Montjoie, Canada to study carbon cycling - M_130628_MF_MetaG (v2) (version 2) | ecosystem: Environmental > Aquatic > Freshwater > Lake | place...
AATTCCATTACTTAAATCATTAATACCAAACTTCATTGCATATGGAGTATTTATTGCAGCAGCAGTCTGAATAGTATTATCTTGGAATGCTCCATAATAACCCAATGGTGTAGCAGCCGTGTTAGTACCCCACTTCAACCCTGTTGTTGTAGAACTATCTGCTAATAATATTTGTGTGTCAAGCCCTACAGGAAGTCTTGTATCAATTGTACTATATGTATATAAATCCCCCTTGGTTGTAAGCGGAGAAGCACCCGAAGCTGTAAGAGTTCCTGCTGAAAGAGATAGTCCTGTTCCTATTGTTATCTCCTCCATTATCCCTGTGCCTGCGGTACTTCTACCCACAAGCTTATTAGTACTCATAGACGTCGTAATGGTGCCCGTCCCTGTTATAGTCCCACCCGATAATAAACCGGCTGTAGCTACTGACGTCACAGCAGAGGTTAAGTATGTATTAGTGTCAAGAGCAAACATACCCGGTGACACCATTTTTACAAATGGAATACCTGTAGTCCAAGCAGGGTAGTTCAACGCTCCCCATGTACCCACAGTAGGTATCGTAGGGAATGTCTGCCATGTCTTGTCTCCCCTCCAATACTGAGATATGGTTCCCGCTGCAATTGCAGGTTCTCCTCCTAGTCCCGATAACGTATATGTCGGCACGTTTAAAACCCCCAATAATAATGTAGAAGATCCCGACGCCCCTAATGTAGTCAACGACGTAAATGGAGAAGAAGATGGTGTGGGTATATTTAATACGTTAGATATTAGTGTAGCAGCACCCGATCCTGTAGTAGTAAGACTATCTATCCTGTTACTATAGGCCGTGTTCCAATTACTAGCAGACGCTATCCTTGAGTCCGCCAATGTTCCTGTCCATCCTAGGGTTAATGATGTAGCAGCCAATAGAGACGTAGCAGGACTGCCACCCAACGTCAACGTCACGTTAGTGTCGTTCGTCTTTGTTAACGCAGCAGCGGTAACACCCACAGCAGCGGTGTTCTGAATAGACCCGTCAGGGAACTGTAACCCTAAGGCGTTCACCTCCATTGTACTAGGAACTGTACTGTTTGTTAGATGTAACTTGTCGTAGTACAACACACCGAACCTAGTCCCTGCATTATTCTCAACGCCAAAGTATGAAGGAGACATCTCGGTGTTATAAATACCATCGTTAGCTATAATACTATGGGTGTTTATGTTCACGTTAGACGAAGCCCCAATATATGGAACATATAAAGTGGCTAGGTACGAAGTAGATACGTAATTACTACTGTCTATAGACCCGTCCGCTTTTAAGAAGCCGGAAGACAATCCCCCTAATACTATGAATGAACCCGCTGTTATTGTCTTGGTGTTTAGGTTTACATTTAATGTAGCCCCGGTATACGGCACATACACTCCTGCTCCTCCCAATGCAAGTACGTCGGAGATCATAAAATTCTTTGTAGCATTATCCTCAACAACATACGTGCCTATTAATAGGTCTGTTAGTTCAGGAGGGACTACGGGGTACGTCTTTATTTTAGACATGTTGTCTTCTTATACTAGTGTTAAAAGATAAAGTGTTTGGTTTACTAGACTTAACATCTCGTCCATAATGTTCTGCAACTCAGACGCATAGTTGTTTCTCTCTCCGTCTAATAACATCTGCATCTCTTTCATGTGCTCAACTGCGCTCATTACCTTAGACTCCGGGATCACAATGTCAAGCCTCTTGTATCTTCCGAAGTAAACCTCAGAGAACTTGTCTGTTAGATCAAGGATTCCGTCGTAGTAAGCACCCAACGCCTTATGCTCAGCAAAAGATGTTGTGTTTAAGTGAGCCAAGTGCATTGTATCTCTTGACTTGAATAACTCTCCAATGAATTTATTTGGTGCCATCTTCTGTTTTTTGTGAAACCTCTCCTGTCTGTATGTTAATGACAGAGTCCTTTCCGTATTTATTAATTAATAATTGCTCGTGATCTGCGAAGTCTTTCTTTAAGTTGTCGATGTGTCTCAACAAACCTTGCTTCTGTAACTCCATGTCGCCCAACGCCATCTTAGACTTTGAGAACTCTGTGTTCATCCCTTGGATTGTAGCTAACTCATCTTGAGTTACAAATAATTTTTCGTTTTCCATTTTGTATAATTTAATTTATGAATACACAAATATACGATATTATACTATCTCAATGAAAATTTTCTCTGACTTACCCGCTGTTTTTAATTTGGCCATAAACTTGCCGTACGCAACCTTGCTCTGACCTATGAAGTTCACACCCTTAACCTCCCCTAAAAGCAAACACCCGTGGGTGTCCTCGCTTTTGTTCCCGATATGGATCCTTATACCCTCAAAGTTAGGCACACTCAGAAGCAATGGCATCAACTGCTTGAACCTGTTGGAGTAGTTTATGATCACCTCGTACTTACCCTTAGGGATGGCCGTCTTGCCGTACACCTTCTCACCTGTTCTAACCACGTCCTCTAACGTGTAACAAAAAAATGTTCCGTTGATAGACATCTCACCGATGGTAGACTCGTCAGTGAATACCTTCCTTATTACCTTGATTTCCATTTATGTTTATTTAAAGATTCCTGTAACTATACCCGCACCAAATCCTACACACCCACTGACTACGGACCAAAGGATAGTCTTACCTGTGGATCTAACCTTCTGCTTCTTTAGCTGTTTGTTTAATAGACTTATGTCAACATTTAACTTATTATTATATGACTTACTGTTACTAATCACGCTGTCCAATACACGAAACTTATCCACATGCATCTTTATGATAGTATCGTTGATACTATTAAGGGAGTCGCACTCAGCCAAAGCTGCGTCGTACGTCTGTAGTATGGTTATCGTGTCTATCTCGTTGTTAATCAACTGCTCCTTCTGAATAACAATCTTGGTCTTATACTCCGTGTACTTCTTATACACGGTGTCCTTGATCACAGCCATGGTCTTCAGCTTCATGTTAAGCAGGACTATAGAGTCGCTGTAAAGCTTCTCCTTCTTTACGTACTCAATCTCTTGCTCCTTCTTAATGTCAGACACACGATTCCTGTGGCACGACTTTAAAAATATAAAAGACAACAATATTATTATCAGCATCACCATCACTACGTTTGAATATTTTTCATACATCCTCTTTCTATCCCTCTTGTTCATTTTTATTTTTTGTTATATTAAAAAATTTTATTAAAGTTTGGTACGTGGTCAGCCCTAATAGTATCCCTATTATGATAACGAACACGGTTATTATAGTTATGGTGTACACGTTCCAAGGCTGCGTAGCTATAACCCGGTGTATCTCGTGCGTAAAGAATAGTATTAAAAATCTTTTTATTGATGGACGGTTGTCGTCACCAAGGAATGGGGCTAGTACCCAATATGAAAATCTTTTTATCTTTGTCATAAGGGCTTGCATGTGTTTTGGTATTAAGTAGTTATATCGCTGTCTTGCTCCTTGGCTCTCTTGCTGTTATTATACTTCTGAACCTCTGTAATAATCCTAGCGACCGTGTACATGATGGTCATGAACAGTAGTATAGTCTGAAGCGTAGCGTTTACATTATGTACCTTTAGTAGTATCATACATAATGTATTGGCACCAAATACCTTAACGTCGTTCAACTCAATCATATCCTTATGCTTATAGATATATCCATCTTACCAAAGAGCTACTATGTTTGAAGCAGTTGTTTCAGTTTTTAAAATTCTAGATACAGATACGGGAATGAACTGACCGTTGGCTAAATTTTTTAACAACACAGTGTCTCCACCCTCTGTCACCACTTTGACATTGCCCGTCGTCCCTACAAAGAACACACAAGGAGTCAAACTACCTGTGTTACTGTTGCCGGTGTATAGAATATAATCACGACTTGTCCCCGAGAATATATTACCGTTAAGTTCTAATCTAGTCTGACTAGTTACACTAACAACGGTTGCTGCTTTAACATCCATTGTGGCATACACGATATCACCCGCTTGAACGCCTAAAGTAATAAATGTGGCACCTGCATCAATTAATGCATATGAGTCAAGGCCGGTATTATACGCTGAACGCATAACAGAAGGGAACGGTACGTTGGCGTCATCTGATGGTATTACCTTTAACGCTCTAAGGGCTTGTAGTTTTTGTGCCATTGTTATTTTCTTTTTCTGTCTCCTTATATGGAAACATTTGGTTTAATAATTCTTTTCTTTCATTACACCCACAGTCCTCGCCTAGTGCGTTAGCGACCGTGTCCACCACCTTCTTGATCCCGGTAGCTTTAGTGATCCTCTCTATGGTGTCACCTAGACCCCTGCTCCTCATCGGCTCTATTCTCATTTCTTCTTTGCCCTCCCTTCGGCTGCCATCTTCTGAAACTTCTCCTTGCCGTACTTGTTCCTGCCGATCGTTGCAGCGATTGCGTTAGCACCCTCCCTGCTAATGTTTTGACTCTTTTGAATCTTACTGCTTAACTCTGAAAATCTACTCATGTCTTAATATTTTCCTTTCACTCCCTTTGGACTTGATGTAGTCGGACCACTTGGCCCTCCCCACAAATAACTGCAAGCCCAATGCTGAGCCGTTAATTTATCATTAGCACTGTCACACTTATGCCTAGCCCTAAAACTTTTCCTAGCCGCCTTCGAGTAGTTGTTCCCGTAACCTGTCGCACCGAAATGGATGAGCTTCTCTTGGCCGTTATCACAAGCCTTGACCATCATCTTCTTTCCTTTCCTGTCCGACTTCACAGGTCGGTTACAACTCATCTTTAGTTTATCAGCCATAACTATCTTAGTATTGCATTATTAGTTGACCTATTATACTTATACTCGGCAGCGTCCCTGCCCGTCCTCTTGCTAGCCCTGTCTATCGCCCTCTCGCCCGCCGTCATGCTGTTCCTTATGGCACCCTTCTCCGTGAAGCCCTTACCGTCCGGGGTCATATCGCCTCGCTTTATTAGTATGTCGACAGCAGCCTTCGTCGATCCAACCTGAGTGGCCAACCTTTTTACTAGTTGGTTCCTGCCCGTGTACCTCTGAACCGCCTTCATCCTACTAGCAGTAGCTACCCTTCTTTGGCATCTTGCTCTTGCCCGCAGAAGCCATGATTCTTTTTGTAGTACCCGTAGATCCTTTCATTCCTCCTACTTCTTTGATCATAGAAGACTTTCCGCTTGAACTTGGTGCTTGCAATCTTGATGAAGCAGGTAATGATGGTGTTGACTTTTTCATTGTTTTATATTTATTGTGATTAATCTTGTTTCATAAACTGAGTACCTAACGTGTTGCGAATAGTCTGTAGCCCCTGTATCCTAGACGACGCACTTCCCGCCTGACGTCTTTGAACACTCTTACGTGAGACCATATCCTTCAACCTTGCGTTGTCGTTGGTAAGGTCGTTAATCCTCTTGATCGCCACGTTCTTGAACGCCATGTCATCTGCGCTTACAGTACTCTTCTCTTTAGATGTTTCAGCCATGATTGTATATTAAGATTCAAAGATACTTAATTTTTATAAGTATATTCGCAACAAAATTAAATAAAATAAAATTAATGGCAGAAAGAAAACACGACTACCTAAAATATTGGAGGGTTATAAGATACTTCGTCAAGCAGAAGTATGGACTATCACAGGCGGACCTAGACGTCATACTCTTCTTATACTCAGAGGATTACTTCGACCAAGATAAGTTCAACGAGTTCGACGAGCTACTCAGTTGGGATCCAAAAAGATTTAAGCAGCTAGTGACCAAGGGTTGGATAGAGTCCTTCAGAAAAAAAGACGCAACGTATAGGCGTGCCCTATACAAGCTGTCTTATAAAGCCGTCAGGTTATGCGTGTCCATATACGACAAGCTGAGCGGGGAAGAGATACCGACAAGCAACTGCCACAACCCAATGTTCGCCAAGAACGTCAAGTACACCGACAAGGTATACAGGAACATGATCAAGGACATGAACAAAGAGTTTAGGACCGCTAGGCTAGATTCTCGTAACGACTTATAGCACGACCACAACGTCGCCCTCTCTTATTATAGTACAGTGAGCCTCGTCGATCACCATCGTGAACGAGCGGCCCTTGTCGTAGTACACGGCGTCGCCCTCCTTGATGTCCATCACCTCGGTGCCGGAAGCTATCACCACAGCCTTCTTGTACCGCATCTGATTGGCGTCATCGCCGGTGAGCACCAAGCCCGACTCGGTCATTATCTCCTCGTCGACGTTCTTAACGACTATGTATTTCCCTATTGGTTTCATAATTATTTTTTTCTAGTGTTGTGAGCTATCTCTGTTAGGACTAAAAATATAATCACTAACAGAGTAACCACAGATATTTGGAATAGTATCATTGTATTTTATTAGACGGCGTCGTAGCTACGAGCCATGGTTATGATTGCGTTGGTGCTCAGGATCGTAACGGCCACAGACATAGCGTTCTCAAGCGCACACCGAGTCACCTTCAACGGGTCTATCACCCCTAGCTTTATCATGTCTCCGTACTCGCCCGTCTTCACGTTATACCCAACAGTGTTTTCTACGCCCGACACGCCACGCCCGTACACGTAGTCGTACGTCAGACCTGCGTTTATAAGTATCTGATTGATGGGTGCCCCTAGTGCGTGCATCACGATCCTCGTGGCGTGCTCCCTGCCGCCGATCTCTAACTCCACCGAGTTGAGCGCATGCCCTCCACCGGCAAGGATGCCCTCCTCCATGGCCGACTTCACCGCACACACGGCGTCGTCCACCCTGTCGTACAGCTCCTTCTGCTCCAAGTCAGTGTTGCCACCGACGAATATAACACCGATCCCCCCGGTAAGAGATGCGATCCTCTCGGCAATGAAGTCCTTGTCCACCTTCTTGTTGGCCAACTTGTGTGCGTCCCATAGCTGAGACACCCTCTGCTCCACCACGGTAGACTCCACACCTACGTCGCTCTTCATCAGCACCGTCTTGTCCTTACCGACGATGGCCCTGCGAACGTGGCCTAGGTCCTCCATGGTGATATGACTCAGGTCGTCCCCGGTCTTCTCGCTAAAGTAAGTTGCTCCGATAGCCACCGCTATGTCTTGCATCAGCTCGTGTTGCTTGTATCCGAAGTTCGGCGGAGCGACAGCACATACCTTTATGTTTCCCTTCATCACGTTAGCCGCCAACGTGTTCACCACGTTAGTGCTGCACGGAGATATAATAAGTAACCGCTTGCCGTTGGCCACGATTGGTTTCAGTATCGCCTCGATCTGCAATATGTTTGGTATCTCGATGTCCGCCACCAATACACACACGTCGTCCATCACGCACTCGTCCTTCTTGTTGTCGTTTATAAACAGCGGGGACAGATACCCCCGGTCGATCTTTATCCCGTTGGTCACCTCCACATACGTCTCCGTGGTCTGTGACCTCTCCACCGCAACCACGCCGTTGCCGCCCACCTGCTTGTACACGTCGGCGATCATGACGCCCAACTCAGAGTCGTTGTTGGCAGATATAGTGGCAACGTCCACCAACATCTCGTCCGTCACGTCTACGGCCATAGCCTTTAGCTTCTCCACCACCTCGTTGCATATGTCCACCATGTCTCTTAGCACCACGTTCTTGTTCACGCCATCCTCACCCAACACAGCAGACCCGGCCAACACCAAGGCCTCGGTCAGCACAATAGCAGTCGTCGTCCCGTCACCCGCAGACGTCGCCGTCTTGTCGGCAGCCTCCTTCATCATCTTAACCGCTAGGTTCTCTATAGGGTCAATAAGGTCGATAGACTTAGCCACCGTCACACCATCCTTAGTCACGGTGATCCCGTGCGTGTGGTTAGGCGACTCTATTAGTACAGTGTTTCCGTTTGGACCTAGCGTGCTCTTTACAGCCTTGGCCATCTTAGTAACGCCACTAATAAGTCTAGCTCTTGCGTCTTCGTCAAAGTTTAAGTTCTTGGGTGAGTACCCCTGAGTAGTATTCATTCTGTTTAATTTAATTTGGTTAAGGTGCAAACATACAAAACAATTATCGATATTCATTATTCGAATAAGGAATAAATTAAGAGAGACAATTCGTCATTTATGTCGGAATGTCGAAAATGTCAAGTTATTTCCCTATTACTACTATATATATTTATATATATATTATTTTTTTTCCCATGAAATAAAGGAGAAAAAATCGACATTATCGACATCCCATTAAAAATCAATGAGTTAGTCGGTTTATTTTCGACATCAAAATGTCGATAATCGGGTATTTTAATAGAAAAGGGGAGAAGAACTTAATCCCCTCCCCTAGACTTAACACAAATAACAAACAAAAAATTTAGAAACCCTTGCTCATTTTAATGCCTAATGCCATACCTGTGGCACAAGTTTCAATCTTTCGTGCCGTTTTTTTGGCCATAGCAATCTCTTTTCTCTCGAGTGCCGCCTTGGTTATCCCGGCCATGCAGTCAGGTCTGTTGTTGATCAATCTCCCACCTCGAACCTCTAGTCCGTCAGTGCCCGTGTAACCGTCTTGTAGTTTGTTGTTGTTATACATAATAAAGTTTTTACAAAGATACAGATAATTTCAGTGTTTAGGTTATATAACCGCATGACGATAGCACTCCCAATTCGAAAGTCATAATTTTTCGAAGGGGTGGGGGTACCAAATTGGCATCCTCATGGGGATTTTTTGGCGATTCCATCCCCACGCCCTAGCCCTCCACCATCACTTTAACTACACACACCTAACTGCTTGGCTCATAACACGTTATGCTACCGCCTACCTATTGGTTTCCCTTGTGGCTCACGCCGTAGCTACGCACATCTGAGCGAAAGACTTAAAGTAATACTTTAACTTTGAGTCGCTAACTACTTGATCATTACATAGTTGTGGTATCACAGAAATAGGGTAACCACTCTGTGTAATCGCACACAGAAATAGGGTAGTTAAAGCATCACTTTAACTTTATGGGCGCAAATCCTTGACACATAAGGGTTTATTACTTGGATTACACTGAAATAATATCATATCAACACACGCACGAGAGAGCTAACCTCCCCTTGTTTAGATTGAGTCTAAATAACAAGCCCTATTTAGATTCCGTCTAAATAAAATTATTCTCCTTGGAAATCAATCAGTTATAAAAAATATTGACCCAAAATTAGGAAATTCGAAAAACCCGTTGTAGTATTGCACATCAGTTGAACGAACGGCTGACATTTTATACACATTAAAAACAATCATTATGACACAGACACACATTGTACGACACACGGACGACCTAAGATGGTCACAATCATTACTCTTACTGAACGGCAAGGAGTATAAGAACTTCACACGTAACAACCGCACGGACTTGGTTGACTACGCAGTGTTCAACCACAAGGACGCTAGAGGCTTATGGCTAGTTAAATTTAAGGAGAACATCACATTGACTCAGTTGAGCATGATGTTCGGACTAATCGAATACAATTATTAATCACATATAAAAAAAATCAACACTATGAACAATCAGACAAAATTTACAATGGAAGACGCAATGCACATGCAAGCAGACCATTTAGCTAACTACTACCTCATCTTAAACGAAGAGGCTTACAGAAGACTAGCCCTAGAGGTTAAACGTAACAACGACCTAGGGTACACCAATCCGTACCACGTGTTCAGAGGCGGTGACCTAAGCCAAGCCATATCTAACATCATGCTAGACATGAGAGGCGAATCAGAGGCGGGAGAGTCTAGGTATGCACGTAGATGCGATGCGACGGGTAAGGGGATGAATGAGGGATACTCCATCCAAGATGGTGGAATGTACATAGCGTCCGAGGTGGACATGCTCAAGCACCTAGAGGAGCACACGGCATATGAAAGCCTACAAGCCGCATTCGACGACGAGTACTGCTATTGGACTGAGTGGTCTGACTTAGACGAGGACGGCTACTACCTAGCTGACGGCACCTTTGTGGACACTGAGGAAGACGAGGTAGAGGAAGAGGAAGAGGAAGTGGAGATGTCAGAGGCGGACAAACGTGAGCAGAGAGAAATTGATGCATTTGAGGACGATAGACAAAGCAATTGGGACTAGGTTAACTGACGAGTCCTAGATGGACGTAATAGCTTAAATTAGGGTATCCTAAGCCTATAACAAGGTGCTATATTAACCAAAAATATAATCATTATGAGCAAGTTACTTTTTATCATCATCATCGCTATCGCATCGTCACACGCCAAGCACAAGTGTACTTGGGAGGAGTGTCCCGCTCACCTAGAGTACACAAAGTACTCAGATGCGTGGAGCATCCAACAGACCCACCTAGAGCACCCCACGTACACGTACGAGCAGTGCGAATACATCCTAGAGGTAGATGGCAAAGATATCAATTATTAATCACATTAAAAATAAACACATTATGAGAAAGACAATTTTAGACAAAATCGAGGAGAACATACTCAGACAAGAGTTAAGCCATCGTGGTGGCGGGATTGAGATAAGCCTCAAGGCTTTCGGGTTCAGAGCGGACGACAAGATGTCTGCATACCAAAACTACCTAGGAGGCGGGATGTTAGGTCGCATTCAAACGAACCATAACATGGGGCTGAGGAAGTTCACCTCAGCGCAAGAGACCAAGATAGAGGCTATCTCTACGACCCTAGAGAGGTACATGCATAGCATTACAATCCACGAAGCCGAGTGGGAGAGCGCCACCTTCGAACAGAATCAGAACAGACCATCATCAGCATATTAATCAATTATTCACATCTAAATTTAATCAATTATGACAATTTTATTAACACACACAGAATCAGAAACATATTTTCACAACGCACTATGCAATTCCCTAGGAGAGATGCGTTACTACGGGTTATCACTAGACGTGGACGGCAAGGCTTACAAGAAGGCTAGGGTAAAACTTCAAAAGGAGAACAAGAGCACATGCTACGAGGACGTGTTCATGCAGTTACTAAGAGACGGGGGCACGCTCACCATGGTAGACGATGAGAACGACGGAGAGTACACCCGTAGCATCACCATCAAGGACGTACACGATCGTGTAGCCATGACGCCATTGAGTCATCTTATGGATATGATTCAAGAACAAGATGACGCTACAACGGGCGACGTTATCCTTCAGTCAGTCTTCTACGAGGAGGTAATTTTCGGTTAAGAGGTTAACCGATGAGTCTTCAGTAGACGAAACACGGGACTGCACATCCCGTGTCTTAACCATTTAAAAATAATCATTATGAACAAGTTAACAGACAGACAGCAGACAATTATTGACTCACTAGTAAGCGAGTTTACCGCCATCAACAAGGTGAAGACAAAGAGCAACAATCCATTCGCACACCTATGCGTGGAGGCGGAGGCAGACAACAAACGTATTGCCGAGATTAAGGCAATAGACATGGTCAACAAGGCAAAGATTAGAGAGGAGATAGCCATGGACTTGGCTAAGTACAAGCCATACTTCCAAGAGATAGGACTAGACCTAGACTACTACCCTAATAACGACATGACTTTATGGGTTATGTGCCCTAGCAAAAATGGGTCAATGAAAACATCATCTGTAGGGTGGATATACAAATACAACCAAAAGTGTGAAGAGGTATTAGGCGAGCGTGTATGGTGCGTGGACGGGCGTCATATTAGTAGGGGGGGATACTATACCTTTGATAACCTAGACGAATTGTTCTCATCTAAAACATTCAACGAGGAGCTAAAAAAAGTAATAGCAAGCAGAGGTTAACCGACGAGGATTCAATATCCGAAAGTACTTAAATGAGGGTATCCTCAGCCTATAACAAGGTGTACTCTTAACCATTTAAAAAAAAATATTATGAACAAGATTAAAATTGTGGACGGCTTTGTGTGGCTAATTGTTACAAGCAAAGCAAAGGAGGTATTTACTAGTGGACTATTCGAGGTGTACGAACTGCACGAGGACGGCTCAGAGTCACTGATAGAGTCCATGGACGAACTAAGCAAGGTGCTAGAGAGAGGTGGAGATATAGGCATCGAAGGTGGACAGAGGGACACAAGAGACCAAGCAAAACTTATCTCAATTGACGACGTGTTTGCCGTAGCTAGACACATTCAGAAGAACATCACCCGAGATGAGGCAAAAGTAATCGTTGACACGTACACTGAGAGCGACATAGACCCATGGGACATAGTGGTGGAGGACATGATCTACAACCTAATTAAAAACCTAACCAACACAGAGGTGTTGTCGTTCGACGACAATGGTGTGCCCGTGAGCATTGAGTTTATGGTGGAGGGCTCCGACTTTTGGATAACCTTTGGAGACTACAACGTCCACTACTGCGAGGACTACAACGAGATATGCGTGTACAACGACGCCAACTATACAAAAACAATTTATTCACGACCAATAAAATCAAACTAAAATGAAAGAGTATCAAGTAATTAAGAACGGAACAGAGCAAGGCACCTTGCGAGCCAATTCAATAAAGGAGGCTAGAGGAATAGTCTTCGCAACATATGGTGAACATAGAGAAGTTGTATTGATTAAGCCAAAAAAGTTATTTAAAACGGATTATGTTATCTATGACAAAGCAAATGATAACCCGTTGCAAGACTCGTATGGAAGAATAATATTATTTGGAGATATCAATGAGGCACTCAATGATTGTAGAGGAAACGAGATTGTCATACCATGCACGGACTTACCTAAACATTGGCAAGTAGAATTATTAAATCAAATAAACATAAACTAAAATGAAAGCAAAGAGACCAACAAAAGTACAGAAACTAGTATACGCAATGTTAACCGAGAACACGGGTGGCTCCCTAGGGGATAGTGGTGGCATCTACGGACGCCATCACGAGCGCAACGTCAAGAAGACGATAGAAGACTTCATGAGCGACGAGGCGGTCAGCTACGAGGTCAGCGACGACGATTGGATAGAGAGGTCGGTGAGCGTGTTTCACTTCCTATCCGCCCTAGAGTTAGACAAGGTGTGCGACGGGTTCAACAAGCGCAACAAGGACGCCAAGGATTGGGACGGCGAGTGGCACGGGGTGAGTAAGCGTGCTGAGAAGTTCATCGGGAACATTGGCGTTGAGCCTCTGAGCACATGGAACACGTACAACGGCGACTCAGACCTATCACAGACACTACAAGGTATGAACCTAAGCGTGTTCGTTGACGGGCAGTTCCAAGACTACATGCTAGTTCAAGTCCACGGCGGGTGCGACGTTCGTGGAGGCTACACGGACGCAAAGTTATTCAAGGTATGCGACGACTTCTATAACATCCGTGAGTGGATGTCTCAAGAGGAGGCGAGAGAGGAGCTATCAGAAACCACATTTAATTAACCAATAAAAAAATCATCATGAACTACATTAAGTTTATCAACCCGCCCGAGAGCGAAGAGAGAGTCCCGTTACTATGCCTACCTCCTAGGATCAATAGGAGTGCTATACCTAAGGCAGTCGTACAAGAACTAGACTACATTCAGAGACCTAGAATACACTACTCGCACTTGGCGAGGGTGTTGGAGGCGAAGGCAAAAATAATTAACGAGATTATATTTTAATCACTATATTTATCACTCATTTAAAAAATAAATTTATTATGGCAAAGGCTAAAAAAGAAACAATTATTGGAACGTCAAGTGCAGGCTTGACCAACACATCGGAACCAACACCCGAGACAACAAGCAACATGATCATGTACGGCAACGACGGGTTCAAACTAATCTCAATAAGGGTAGACTCGGAAGGCGACATGGATAGGGTAACCGCCATGGAGGTTAAAGGAATCGGTGTCGTTATTAGGACTCAGAACCACATCAACGGGAGCATATCAGAGGCGACGACGTTTGTTCCTCAGTCAAGGATCTTGGAGGTGACGGGCACGGATGGTGAGGTTACGTCTAGGGAGGTTGTGTCATTGTTTAACCTTAAAAATAAGTAAGAATGTACGCACTGATAGAGAGAACATCAACGGGCACGGAGGTGCACACAAATTGGCTGAGCCTAGAGGAGGCAGAACTTATGCGGGTGAGACACGAGGAGTTGTACCCCGAGGGGGAGTGGAGCATCGAACCGCATTTAGATAGCGACCCGTTTGTCGACCACGACAACTGCGACATCCCGATAGATCTATGGGACGGGTTCAGCGACATTTTCTAGGAGGTTAAGGATGTTGGGGTGGCGGCAGATTTGCAGGTTCGAGTCCTGCCCCCAACACTAATTGGAACCAAAAAGTGTGCAGATGCATATAAAATAAGGACTATTAATCAAATCATATTTAAAAACATATAAAAACAAAGGAACTAATATGTTAGCTATTAATACCTATTTGTCACAAATTTAGCTAATATATGTGACAGTTTAATAAAATAAAAATAATATAATCATGACAGAAAAAGCAAAAGCAAGGGAGCTAATCAATAGCTACACAAAAATATTACTGAACGCCAAGTACAGAGTCAGTGGCTTGGTCATTGGCAGTATAACCAAGGAGTGTGCGTCAATTATTGCCGACCAAATGATCGAGGAGACTAAGGCAAAGTATTGGTACGACGTGAAGCGTGAGATTGAAAACTATAAAATAGACTAGCCATGACAGTAAAAGCAATATGCTCCAATGCGGGAGGCAAGCCTAGGGAGATCCCTAAAGAGAATTGGCTCGTGTCGGGCAACGAGTACACGATCCATCACGTGTACGAGCAGATCAACCCCACGCAGATGGGCTTACAAGGGTGCTTACTCTTGGAGGTTTCACTAGAGGGTCTATACAACGAGGGCAAGACCAAGCATAACTGCTATAGGTTGGATAGGTTCCTCTTCAAGAAGTCAGACCTAGCTAAGTTGTTCGCCATCATCAAGGAGTCGACGTCCCTACAAGACATAGACATCACGAGGGAACTAATAAAACTAAACGTCACAAACGTGTGACACATTATTCATCAAATAAAATCAAATCAAATGGTACAAATTAAGCTACTAAAAAACATTGAGATACTATCGTGCAACTTTCAGATGGTGTGGGACAAGGACATGGACGGAGGGTTCTTCAATTGGGGCGACGCCACGATCACCGTGGGCATAAAGTCCATCAAGAAGGATCCGATGTACACCTACTCGATCCTATCGCACGAGATCATGGAGGCTATACTCACCGGGATGGGTGCTAGGTTCAGCAGTTCTAGGACTAGGGAGAACTATCTGTTTAGCTTCGACCATCAGACGTTTGAGAACGCCATACAACTACACGCACAGGCTATACTAAAGTTCACCTGTTGATCGTGGTCAACAAACAAGACCAATCTGCGGATAATAAACAACAAAATTAAATTTAATTCATCAAATAAAACAAACACAATGGAAGGGACACTATACAAACTAAACAACGAGTGGATCGTGAGCCACTCAGACAAGGACGACGGATCGTTTATACCGACACTGCCACTACTACCGAGCGACGTAAGTAACGTGACCAACACGGGCAAGGTAGACTTCCTGCTACACGCAGAGTACGTGGAGGAACTAAACCCGCCGTATAAGATATACGCAAAATTAAACAATCAAAATATACAGCCATGAACCAACAACAAATACTAAGCGGACTATGTGTGTACGACAACAGAAACCCAAACTTTGTGTTCGAGAGCGAAGACTCCGACGACTGCCAATGTTTTAACTGCACCTCGGGAAAGACTAAGTTAGCGAACCACATCCTACTCATGCAACAGAACTCCTTCACCAAGGATAGTTGGGACAAGGCGGACAAGATCCAAGTGGAGGGGTACATATACGTGAGGTACAACGACCTAAAGATTAATTCACCAAATAAAAAACAAGACAATGAACATTAACGAATTTAGAGAGCAAAGGACTATGACCATCAGAGACCTGTTCGAGAATAGGTTCCCTAAGGTTAAGCTACACGACGACTGCGAGTACGTGCACATGTACCAAGATAAGTCGTTTATACAACACCTCAGCGACGGCACGTTCTTCATGGACCTTAACGACGCCCGGGAGTCGGACGAGGTTAGCACCAAGATAAGATGTAACTCGTTGAGTATGTGCGAAGAGATACTATGGAACGAGAAAAGTTATCCACATTCTTAGAAAATATATACAAGTTACGAATATTTAATTTACATTTGCATCACAGAAAAAAAATTATGAAAAGAGATTTATTAGAGCAATACACGGAGAAAATAGTTGGACTATTCCGGATCAGCAAGAAGGACTTCTTCTCGAAGACCAAGAAGAAAGAGTTAGTGGACGCACGCCAACTGCTTTACTTCATCGCCAAGGATAGGATGATGAACATCGTGTACATTCAAAACTTTATGATCGAGAACGGGCATAACGTGTGCCACTCGACCATCATCCACGGGATCAATAATGTTAGGGACAAGGTGGAGACGGACGAGGACTACAACAAGATCATAAACAACATCAATAGTAACGTATCAATTTAATTAACCAAATAAAATCAAATCAAATGGAAGAATTTCAATCAGCGTTTAACACGCTAAACTCAATCGACGTCAACAACAAAGTTGAAAAGAAAAGCGGGCTATCTTATTTATCGTGGGCATACGCATGGGCAGAGGTAAAGAAACTTTATCCCGACGCACACTACGAGGTACAGAGGGACATGAACGGCTTGCCGTATGTGTACGACCCGAACCTAGGGTACATGGTGTCAACACAGGTGATGATAGCGGGGTCTATGCACGAGATGTGGCTACCCGTTATGGACGGGGCAAACAAGGCTATGAAGGCTGAGTCTTACGAGTACTCGACAAAGTACGGCAACAAGACCGTTGAGGCTGCGACCATGTTCGACATCAACAAGACGTTAATGAGATGCCTAACAAAGAACTTGGCTATGCACGGACTAGGTCTGTACATCTACGCAGGAGAGGATCTACCGGAGGAGAACAAGGCTCAGACGCCAACGATCGTACCAACGTCACCGACTCTATCTATCATGGAGCTATCTAAGGGCGACTCCAATTGGGCTAACGTGGAGAAGTACGTGAAGGCTAACAAGTCTATCGGCGAGGAGAAGATCCTACAGCAGATCGGTCGTAAGTACCACGTGACAGAGTCTGCACAGAAAGAGATTGTTAAGATAATCAAGTCTAAGTAATGAGTATACTAGAAACACTAAGGGACGATAACGAATACTATAGAGGCGTTGGCAGGGACTACCTGTCCAACTCCGATATAGGATCGCTACTCACAAACCCAAGGACATACGGCATGGTGCGTGAGGACAACAAGAACTTTGCCGAGGGCAGGTACTTCCATCAGCTATTGCTAGAGCCACAGAAGGCGGTAGACGTATACCACGTGGACGTGAGCACACGCACCACCAAGGAGTACAAGACCTACTGCACCGAGAAGAACATAGAGTTCTGCATGCTAACCAAGGAGAAGGAAGAGATCGAGAGGCTCGTAAGCGTGATGAGTGGTAACATCCAATTCTTTGAGCAGATATACAAGACAGGCAACGAGTACGAGGTGCCATCGGTTGCCATGATACAGGGCGTGATGTGGAAGGGCAAGGCTGACATCGTCACCGACGATTGCATCATAGACCTAAAGACCACTAGCGACATCAACAAGTTCAAGTACTCGGCTAAGGCGTACAACTACGACAGTCAGTGCTACATATACCAACAACTATTCGGCAGGCCGTTGGTGTTCTACGTGATCGACAAGCTAACGTCTCAGTTGGGGATCTATAGACCATCAGAGAGCTTTGTTGCCGGCGGTGAGGCAAAGGTGGCTAGGGCTATCGAGGTGTACAACAGGTACTTCGGCCCGGGTCACATGGACGACATTGTTAACCACTACATAGACGACGTGCTATAACGAATGATAACTAAGTCATTAAGGTACTATATCAGCTACAACGTAGCATAAATCATACCATGCATGTGCTTACCCCTAGAGGTACACGTGTGGTTTTAATAGACTAGGGGGCAAAAACAATTAGTTATTATGGAACAAGAAGAAAAAATCTTCGCAGACGGGTTCTCTTTTAAGAGAAACGAAAACGCACCGGACTTCGTGATCGGTCGTATTACAATGAAAGTTGACGACGCTAAGGCGTTCCTCGACAAGCACCAAAAGAATGGATGGGTTAGCGTGAACGCCAAGTGGGCGAGAAGCGGTAACGCATACATGGAGTTGGACACCTTCGAGCCAAAGGGTGGACCTAAGAAGGAGGAGCCAAAGGTTAAGGCATCTCCTAAGAAGGCAGCACCTATTGAATCAGACGACGAGCTACCGTTCTAGTCAAGCCACCTAAGACTAGGGGAGATACGTCTCCCCTTTTTTTTCCTCTCATTAGATGTCGAGAATGTCGAGTTGTTCCCCCCTTATCTCTCTATATATATTTATATATATTTATTTTTTTTTCTCACTAGAAAGGAAGAATAAAATCGACATTATTGACATAGTATTAAAAATCAATTAGTTAAACGACACAAAATCGACACAGAAATGTCAGAAATCAGCATTACTATATTCAAATCAATCAAAGACACGGACACCCCGTTCTTTATATCGGTACTAAAGGTACTAGCTAGGATACAAGCAGGCACAAGCAAGGACCTGATCAAGCGGATCAGAGAGGAGAAGGACAAGACCGAAAGGAACCTTCTAAAAAAAGAACTACCCGCCATATGTTTCAGTGGCACGTTCAACAAGAGACTAGACGACGCATTGGTCGAGCACTCCGGGTTGATATGCCTAGACTTCGACGGTTACGAGAAGAAGAAGGACATGCTACAGGACAAGGAGAACTTCTCCAAGAACAGGTACGTGTTCTCCGTGTTTATCTCCCCGTCGGGTGACGGGCTGAAGGTGTTGGTTAAGATACCGGCAGACAAGGAGAACCACGTCAAGTACTTCAACTCACTAGAGAAGCACTTCAACTCGCCATACTTCGACAAGACAAGCAAGAACATAAGCCGTGTGTGCTACGAGTCGTACGACCCGTTGGTGTACACTAACGTCAACTCATCTGTATGGGACACCATAGAAGAGACTGCGTACGTGGAGATCACCAAGCACAAGGACAGGCCAACCATCCCCATCACGGACGAGAACAAGGTGGTGGACATACTACTAAAGTGGTGGGAGAAGAAGTATCCAATGGTGGACGGGCAGCGTAACAACAACGCATTCGTATTGGCCGTGGCGTTGAACGACTTTGGGATCAACAAGAGTCTAGCCTCATACGTACTGAACAACTACTCGTGCGAAAGTTTTCCTTTGGCTGAGATCAAGACCATAGTAGACTCGGCGTATAGGAACACGCATAAGTTCGGCACCAAGTACTACGAGGACGAGGAGCGTGTGAACAACATCAAGGCCAAGCTAAAGAGAGGCACCCCACGTAACGACGTAAGGATCCAACTACAGGCGTCGACGGATATAAGCCTAGACGTGATAGAGTCTGTGCTAGACGACGCAGAGGAGGACAACAACAACCACGTGTTTTGGACCAAGAACGACAAGGGTGTCATCAAGATAGTGCACATACTATTCAAGCAGTTCCTTGAGGATAACGGGTTCTATAAGTTCTGCCCGGAGGGTGGTAAGAACTACGTGTTCGTTAAGGTGACCAACAACCTAATAGACCACACGTCGGACAACGACATAAAAGACTTCGTACTAAACCACCTAATAAACCTAGAGGACAGCACGATATATAACTACTTCGCAGACAACACACGTTTCTTTAAGGAAGAGTTCCTGTCCATGATATCTAGCATAGAGATATACTTCATCGAGGACAGCAAGGACACGTCGTACCTGTACTATAAGAACTGTGCGGTGATGATCACCAAGAAGGGCGTGAAGGCTGTCGACTACCTAGACTTGGGTGGTTATGTTTGGAAGGACCACGTCATAGACAGGAACTTCGTCAACTGTAACGTCACGGATAAGTGCTACTACAAGAGGTTCATCAGCAACATCAACGGCAAAGACGAGGGCAGGATCAAGTCCATGGAGAGCACCATTGGTTTCATGATGCACGGGTACAAGAACCTATCGTTCTGCCCGGCGGTGATCCTTAACGACGAGGTGATAAGCGACAACCCCGAGGGTGGCACGGGTAAGGGATTGTTTATGAACGCACTCAGCTCGATGAAGAAGCTAGTGGTCATAGACGGCAAGGCGTTTACCTTCGAGCGTAGCTTTGCGTATCAACTCGTATCAGCGGACACTCAGATCCTGTGCTTCGACGACGTCAAGAAGTACTTCGACTTCGAGAGATTGTTCT
>Ga0304730_1001201_pt1 | contig 20212 bp, 27 predicted proteins | sample M_130628_MF_Meta_FD_190474 | JGI IMG/M metagenome (GOLD analysis project Ga0304730, IMG submission 190474) | Freshwater microbial communities from Lake Montjoie, Canada to study carbon cycling - M_130628_MF_MetaG (v2) (version 2) | ecosystem: Environmental > Aquatic > Freshwater > Lake | place...
CCCTCGTGACCGACCCCACGCAAGGGGGCGGGTGCGGCCACGCTATCGGCCGCGCCCGCCCCTCTCGCACCTGGTGACACATGCAGGACATGATCGCCCTTGGCGAGACGTGGTTCAAATCGCAGCGGCGTGAGCACCTCGCGACTGAGGTTTCGTATCAGCCGGCCATCGGCACCACAAGGACAGTGCGGGCGACCGTCGTGATCGGCCGGTGGGAGTCGATAGATGCCGCCGGCCAGATGCTGCGGACAGAGACGCAGGATTTTTTCGTTGACACGACGGACCTTGCCCAGGATCCGAGGAAGGGCGACAAAATAGTTTCCGGCAGCTTCACCTACCAGGTGATGATCCCGTCGGGGGCCGAGCATCACTGGCGGTGGGCGGATCGAAATAAAACTCTGAGGCGGATTCACACGATGGTGACCGAGGGACCATCCACCCGATCACCGACGGTGCCCGGCGCTCCGACGATCTTAGAGGCTTCGTATGACGGAGACCCGTCCCAGACTTATGTGCAGTGGTCGGCACCGACAAGCAACGGCGGGGCTGCCATCACTGGATACATCGTCTATTTCGATGACACCCCGTACACGCCAGCCAGTGTGGTCAGTAGCACGTTCTACAGATTTGCCAACAACTATCCCGGGTCGGACGCCAGAGTGTCAGCAGTCAACGCCGTAGGCGAGGGTCCGAAGTCTGCACCCGTGACGGTGTCGGCGTAGCCGAGGAAACATCAGCATGGCAAAAAATATGACTCGGCGTGCATTTCCTCGAGGCGGCGTCCGCACCCGTCTGCCCGTCACGATCTATCGCCGGTCATTCTCGCCTACGGACATCAGCGGCCTAGCCCTCTGGCTTGATGCCTCTGACGGTGCCACGTTGTTTCAGAACAGCGACGGCACAGTTCCCGCCACCGCGAGCAGCGATCCGGTGGGATACTGGGGTGACAAGTCGGGAAACGGCAGGCACGCGGTGCAGGCGACGGCGGGGAGTCGGCCGCTGGTGGGAACGGCAGTTACGAACGGACGGCGTGGCGTGAACTTTGGAACCACAGCCAACTCACAGAAACTGGCTTACGTTCCATCCTCTGGCACACAGGATTGGCAAGAGGTGTTTGCTGTTGGCATCTACGACACTGCGGCTTCTACTTTTGCAGACAATCACACCCTGTTCGGCGGTACGACTTCGGGCCTGAACGACATCGGCTGGCAAGGCGAGCAATCGACAAACGGCGTCAGTTACATCTATGGGACTTTTGCGAGGCGTTCCAATGTCAACGCGATCGACGCGGTAGACAACGTTTTCGTCAAGCCGTTTCCTTCGATTACGTCGCCGTTTTTGCTTGTCACCAGAAACACAAACAACACCCTGGCAAACGGATTCCAAGTTGGAAATGACAGAACGGTCGCTAACCGTAACTGGCGAGGAAGAGTGTGCGAGGTTGTTGCCTTTAGTCGCACACTAACCTCTGCGGAACGATCCCGTGTTGCCCGATACTTTGCCGCCAAGTACGGCATCACCCTCGCCCCTACCGTATCCAACGCCGACGCACAGGACTGGATCAACCGCGTGTACGCCAACGGCGGCACGGTGAGTTCCGCGACGGCGGCGGCGGTGAATACGTTCTGCAACGACATCGACGCGGCATCGCTGCGAGCGGCCATGTACAGGACGAATCTTTTTTGCGGCGGAAATCTCAACGCCGCACTGGTGCCGCTGTATCGGGGACCGTCGCTCGGCGGGACGCAGTATGGCAACACCACCGATACGAACGTGGGCGGGTTGTTCGTCAGCGGGGATTACGCTGAGACGGGGGCCAGCGGTGGGCTCAACAACGCCGCCAGAACAAAACACCTAGACACAGGGTTTGCAACTAACACGCTGTCTGTGGGCAATAGGCACTTGAGTGCGTATGCAAGAACGTGGCCCAACGCAGCATACGACGATTTTCTTGGAAGCGAAAACCCGTTATTGCAAAACCAGTTTTGTCTTGGTCACCAAACCGCAGCCGATGCGGTTAGTTTTGCATTTGGCAGCAACACGGCGCGAATAATCTCCGGTGTCATTTCGTCCGGTGCCAACTGGCTCGGCGTGGAGTCATCTACGGCCTCTGGCGTGATATACAGGAACGGCGTAAGTGCTGTCAGCGGGTCGCTGACCACCGCCAGCCCAACGTCGGCCAGCATTTTTGTGTTTGCGTTGAATCGGGCATCGACTCCAGAGGCGACCGACTTTTTCGGCGGCACTCTCGGCGGCTACTCCATCGGGCTTTCGATGACCGCACCGCAAGCCGCCGCCTACAACACCGCGATGCAATCCTTCCAAACCGCACTGACGAGGAACGTATGACACTCTCCGACCTGACGCTCCCCGTACCTTACGATGACTGCAAAGACCTCGCGTTGGTCTACGATTACGCGACCGCCTCCGAGTGGTACGCGATCCAAGAGCAGCACGGCGACCCTCGCCATGTGGCTGGCGGGCAGCAACTCACCGATGGCAGATGGATGATGGGCGGGCATCTCCTCTCGGAACTCTATGAGGGCGGCATCCTGGCGTGGGCTCTGCCGCACCTGACGCCGGAGTTCATGGCAGCGGTGGAGATCATCCCCCTAGCCGACGCTCTCGCCCTGCTGCCACCAGAGTCTCCTAGCCCTGTGAACTAGGGCACTGCCCCGCGAAAATCCGGGGTTTACGGCCCCGCCCATTTGGGTAGGCTACCGGTGAACAGGTGAACACCGGCATGATCGAACACCTCCATCGCGTCGCGGCCCACGCCTACCACTGCGGCGAGCACGAGGTCGGCCGCCGATGCTGCGAGCGGCTTCTGCGGCTGCCGCTCTCTGCGGAGAAGGAAGAGCGGGTGCGGTCGAATCGCACCTGGTACACGCAGACGCTATCCGACCAGGTCGTCGCCGCGGAGTTCACAAAGATCGACGTGCCCCCGGCCCGCGTCGGCTGGTCGCTGTTCAACCCTTCGGTCGTGAGTCACGGCGACCGGTTACTGGTCAATGTCCGGTCGAGCAACTATTCGATCGACGACGACGGCCGCTACGTCATCCCGCCAGAGGACCGCGAGGCGATCCGCACGCTCAACTGCCTCGTCGACCTGAGCGACGGGCACGAACGCTACTGGGCTGCCGACTACCAAGCCACTGGGTTCCCGGTCGAGGGGCTTGAGGACGTGCGGATCAACTCTGTGGAGGGTGAGTTGATCGCGTCGGCCACGGTCCGCAACTGGGCGGGCCGCGACGGGACGTGCCGCATCGGCGTCGGGAAACTGGATAGGTTCGACCGAATCCACGACCTCCGCTGCCACGACACCGTCAGCGGCCGGCACGAGAAAAACTGGATGCCGATTACCGGTAGGCGGGAGTGGCTCTACCACTGCAGCCACCAGGGCCGGACGTGCCTCGTCCGCGAGGACGGCGACGATTGGACGGTCACCGCCCATGCCGATGCCCCGCTGGTGGCCCGCGGGTTCCGCGGCGGGTCGCAGCTCGTCGAGCACCCTTGGGCTCCGGGTCTGTGGTGGGGAATAGTTCACGAGGTGGCGATCTCCGGTGGTCGGCGAGCCTACGAGCATCGGTTCGTCATGTTCGACGAGGCGGCGGACTGGCGGATCACTCGGGTCTCCCCGGCTTTCGCGTTTCGCGAGACGCGAAGTATCGAGTTCTGTGCCGGCCTCGCGGTCAGCGGCCAGGGCACGCTCGTGGCATCGTTCGGCGTCCGCGACGCCGAGGCGTGGCTGGCCTACCTCCCGATCGGTGACATCCTCAACCTCATGGGTGACGCATGGGAGTGACCGCATCGCTGGCGTGGACCGACGCCGTTCGCAAGTTGCTGGAGAGCAACTGGCGGGAGGATGATTGGTTCGGCTGCGACTCGCGGGTGATTTTTCATTACGCGATGAAGGGCGAGATTTTCCGCCGGCACAAGCCGGCCAGCGTGATTGAGATCGGAACCCGCTGCGGCTACTCGCTGCTGACATTTGCGGCCGCGGCCCCCGGTGCCCACTACCTCTGCATCGACGGGGCGATGGACGCCGACTCCTACGACTGCCTGGCCCACTGGCGGCGGCTGGTTGAGAAGCACAGCATCGACGCCGACCTGGTCGTGGTCGACTCCCACGCGATCAAAAGCCTCCCGCCGGCCGACTTCGCCCATGTCGATGGCGACCACTCCTACGCCGGGGCTCTCGCCGACCTCCGGCTGGTGGCCGGCAGCCGGGTGATCCTCGCCGACGACGTGTGTAACCGGGAGGTGCGGGCCGCGGTGGAGACGTTCGCCAAGGAGCAAGCGAGGACGGTGGAGTATTTCGATGACGGTTTGAGGCAGGGGGCGATTCTGACATGAAAATCGCCATCTACGCCCTCGCCAGGAACGAGTCCGCCAACGTCGAGCGGTGGGAAGCATCCTGCCGGGATGCCGACGTGCGGGTGGTCACCGACACCGGATCGACCGACAACACCGTTGAGCTGCTCGAGGCCGCCGGCGTGACGGTGGCCCACGGGGCTCCGATCCCGTGGCGGTGGGACGACGCGCATAATCTCTCGCTGATGCACGTCCCAGCCGACGCCGACGTGGCGATCCGGCTGGATCTCGACGAGGCCCTCGACCCCGGCTGGCGGGAGGCCCTGGAGGCCGCGTGGACGCCCGAAACGACGAAACTCCGATACCCCTACTGGTGGAGTAAAGACTTCTGTTTCCGGTGCGACCGGATCCACTCGCGGCATGGCTACCGATGGACCGGGGCCACCCACGAGGGCCTGGTGCGGTGGTCCGGCACCGAGGTGCAGACGTTCGCTGACAACGTCGTGATCCGCCATCACCGTGAGCCGGGCAAGGTTCACAAGAGCGACCTAGAGCTGCTGACGCGGGCGGTCGAGGAGAATCCGACCGACGCCCGGATGCACTGGTATTACGCCCGGGAGCTGGACTACGCAGGGGACAAGCGGGCCGGGCCGGCGTTCGCCGCCTACCTCAAGATGCCGGGCGGGGCTCCCAACGAGCGGGCTCACGCCCGCCGGTCTCTGGCGAGGCTCGATCAAGGCGGTGCGAACAGCCATATCCTTGCCGCCATGCTCGAGGCCCCGACGGAGCCGGAGGCCCATCTGTACGTCGCCCAGATGGGGTGGCAGAAGCGTGACGCCGTGGCGACCCTCTACTGGGCTCGCCAGGCGTACCACTGCGACCGGGAGAACATGACGCACACAAGCGACCCGGCGGCCTACGGCGACCTGTCGGCCGACCTCGCCTACTCGGCGGCCTTTGAGTTGGGTCTGTACTCGGAGGCCCTGGAATACGCCCGCGAGGCTTCCCGGCGGAACCCGGGCGAGCCGCGGCACGCGGAGAACGTGTCGGCGATTGCGAGAATGGTGGTAGAGGACGGCCCCAAACCGTAGGACGAACATGGAAGCCATCGAAATACTCATCGCCGATTCGCTCGCCGGCAGCCTTTCGCTCGCACGGTTTGACGGGGCGATCACGTCCGTTGACGCCGTCCGTTCCTACGTCCCCGACTATACGGCCGAGGAACTGTCCGACCTCAAAGTGTCGGTGGTCCCCGGGGAAACACAGGTCAGTCCGCACACCCACGGGGCCGACCTGTTTGAGATCGACATTCATGTCGTGATCGGGAAGAGGATGGCGTCCGACGCTGAGATCGACGACCTGGTCGAACTGCGGACGAACATCGTCGACGTGATCCGCTCCAAGAAACTGCCGGCCGGCAATACCACGATGCCGCCAGGCGTCGCGTGGATGAACGTAACTAACCTCGTGACCTACGACCGCGACCAGGTGACGGGGGCGAGGGTATTCCTGGCCGACATCTCTGCCACCTACCGCTACGCCAGCGCGAAGGTATAGCCATGATTCCTCGTGTGCCAGGAATGATTCCGAATATCCCGTCGATCGGGATGAAAGCGTCGATTGATTTGTTCTTTGACCGGCAGGCAATCCGCGATGCCATGTCGGGGATGGATCATCGGGCACTGTTCAGGTCTGGCGGTCTGATTCGTGACCGCGTCCGTCGGATTATCAAGAGACGTGGGATGGCGAGGATCCCGTCAAAGATCCGGAGAGACTTCCCCGGGGCCGGCATCAGCACGCTCATGCAGATGGGCGTCCTCGGGAAGAGTTGGGTGCAGAGCGGAAAGTTTGGGAGGCGAGTGATCCGCGAGGTGCAGAATCCCAAGCCCTCGCCGGCTGGATCGCCACCGTTCACGCACACGCCAGAGTCGGGCCATCAGGCCAGTTACCTCGGCTTCCGCCGCAACCTCTGGTACTACTACGACCAGTCGACGCACTCCGTCGTTGTCGGCCCGTCGAAAAAGGGTCGCATGATCCCCTACCTCCACGAGTTCGGCGGCACGCTCAAGCTTAAGACGTGGGCTTTCATCCCGCAGATCAAGACGCTGCGGGGCGGCATGAGAAGCCCGATCATTATGAAGCTGCCGGCCGGGCAGATGCCACGCGACCAATCGCGATGGCGGCCGATGCGGTCGTTCGAGCATAAGTCGACCACCTACCCTGCACGGCCGTTCATGAAACCGGCTATGGAGTTCTGCATTTCCAACGGATCGATCGCCAAGGCTTTCGCCGGCCAGTTCAAGAGTTCGGCCGGTTCCCGGTCCGGATTCACCGTCAGCCGCGGATAGCAAACTGGTATACTGACGTTCAGGTGGCGGTCGCCGCCGAAACCGCACAGGAGAATGCCGCAATGCCAGTCGCACACTCATACAAACTCGGCAAAGACCAACTTTTTACGTTCGGGTCGACGATCACCAACGCGAACGTGAAGGATGTCACGATCACCCGTGAGACGGCGGCCGAGGCCGAGGTGACGACCAGGGGGAGCGATTACATCCAAGAGTTCGTGCCCGTTCGCTGGAACACCACTGTCGAGGTGGTCTGCTTCGATCACACGGCGGGCATTCACAGCACCGGCGTCGTGTCGATCGGCGTTACGGGCAGCCTCTCCACTGGCCTCTACTACGTGAACAATATCGGCGAGCCACAGGTCGTGGACGGTGCGATCGAATACAGCATCACGCTCAAGCGGCTGGCTGGGGCGCAGGTCGCCTAATCCAGCTTTGGAGTGACTGATGCCGGCGGCCATTACCTACGTTCTCGGCACGGACTGCGTCCTCACGATCGAGGGCACCGAGATCAAGGGTGTGTCCGATGTCAGCGTTCGCGAGTCGGTGACCGAGGTCGACGCATCCGGGTTCAACGGGTACGGGGCGTCGACGGTCGTCGTCGGGCGAACCTACGAGATCATGTTTTCGTTTCCAGACATTGCCAAGGCCAGGCTTCTGTTTGCGAATCGATGGGAGAGGACTGATGTCGGAAGTTCCGTTTTTTACCTTCCGCGAATCCTTGACGTTGAACTGACGGGCGGACTGTTTGACATCAGCCGGCCTTTCACGATCCACGGCATTGACGGAGACGAACCCCTGAACGACGCCGTGATCCCACGATTTGAACTCCGCGAGTGGAACTACCAGGCCCCGCCAATACCGGATTGGACGCCCCCGCCTGGATCGGGAGGGTCGTACTAAATGCACACATTCCAAGACAACGCCGACCGCTCCTGGGATCTGGTGGCGACCTACGCTTCCTACGCCCGAGTGAAAGCACACACCGGCGTGTCGCTCTTCGACCTTGCCACTGAGGAGCGGAAAAGCCTTGAGCAACTGTCGGACCCGTTCGTGCTAGGGCAAGTGATCTGGTGCATGGTCGAGCCGCAGGCCGTGGCCCGCAACCTGACGCCGGAGGCGTTCTACGGAGCCTTCGACGGCAAGACGCTCGAGGCTTCCTACAACGCACTGCTCGACGAGATGGTTTTTTTTTGCCCGACCCGCGTTCAGAAGATCCTGACGGTGGCGGTCAAGAAAGTGAGAGAGGTCGACGCGGCGGCGGAAAAGGCGGTGGAGGAGAGGATGCCGGAGATCGAGGCGGCGATCGACGAGGAGCTAGCCCGGTGGACATCTGGTGCCTCGGCTACGAACTCGCCGGCGTCGTCGGCGTCCACCCCGGCCCCTGGTCTCTCCGCGAGCTGCTCGCCGCAGTCAAAGGCCGGCAGCGAGAACTGTGGAACCACACCAGTAGCCTCCTCGCCCAACTAGCAGAGATCCACAGAGACCCCAAGAAGCGACCGCGACCGTATGACGCTGCCGAGATTCACCCAATGCGTGACCGCACGAAGCAGTTGGTGAAAACGATCAGCAGCGAGGAACTGAAAGACATTATATGAGTGCTGGAGCAGTAAGGGCCGGCAGGGCATTCATCGAGATTTCTGCGAACGACGACAAGTTCACGCGGACGCTCAAGAAGACGCAGCACTCGATCGTCCGGCTTTCGGGCACGCTCAAGCGGGCCGGCACGGGCATGGCGATCGGCGGGGCCGCGATGGGTCTGCCGATGCTCCTGGCCGCACAGTCTGCCGCCACGTTTCAGGATTCGCTCCTAGAGCTGAAGGGGGCCACGGCCGACCTGTCCGACGAGGGGCTGGCTCGGGTCCGGGCCGAGGCCCTGAGGCTGTCCCGCACTATGGGTATCTCGGCGACCAAGATCGCTCAGTCATTCACGCTGCTCATCAAGGCCGGCATGACGGTTGAGGAGGCTCTGGGTGGTGCTGGCCGGTCGGCTGTTGAGTTTGCCCAGGTCAGCGGCGTCGAGGCCGCCCAGGCGGCCGAGTTTATGAAGGTCGCGATGAACGTGTTTGGCGTGTCGGCCTCCGAGGCAGCCGACACGCTATCCGCGGCTGCCGACTCAAGCGAAACGTCTATCGCTTCAATGATTGAGAGTTTCGCCCTGGTGGCGAGCGTTGCGCGGGGCACGAACCAATCACTGTTCGGACTGTCGCAAGGGCTGGCGATTCTCGCCCGGTACGGCATAAAAGGTGAGGAGGCCGGGACGGGAATCAAGACGTTGCTCGTGAAGCTGCTCGCTCCCACGAAGGATGCAAGGGAGGCGCTCGCGACACTAGGTATTTCGATGGAGTCTTTGGTCGATCAGCAGGGCAAACTCCTGCCAATCGCCCAGATCGCAGAGATCTTTGCTAAGTCGATGAAGAACATGGACCGGTCCGCCCGCGACGCCATGCTTACAAACGAGGCGCTCGTCAACGTGTTCGACGTTCGCGGTATTCGCGTGATCCATGCGTTTGCGGAGCAGGGCGAGAAGGGCTTCGATCGCATTGCGGACGCGATGGAAACATCTCGCACCGTGGCCGACAAGTTTGACATCGCGATGTCGCAGCTCACCGGCGTCGGCAACTCGCTGATGGCGGTTGTTGAGCGGTTGGCGATTGCCTTCGCAGATGGCGGGTTCACGGGGGCGGTCCGGATGGCCGCGGACGCCGCAATCTTTATCATCGACACATACTCGAGGCTTATGTCCACCGTCCCGGGCCTGACCGTAGTTATGGCTGGGCTTGCCGGCGGAATGTTTGCTGTCGGTGTCGCCGCCCTCGGGGTCGGCACAATATTGCAGGCCGTCAACTTCGCCCTGGCTGGATACATCACGGCCGGGGTGACCGCAACGACGATGACGCGGGCATTTACGGTTGCGATCGGCGGACTGTCTACCGCCCTCGCCGGTCTTCGCGTCGCCTTATTCGCCATCCCGGGAATCGGGTGGATTGCCGGTGCCCTTGCCGCCGTGGGCGGTTTGGCTTTGTGGGCGGCATCTTCATCGGAGGCCGCGTCGAAAGCCAATGAGATGGCGAATCGGTCCGGAATCACCAGGGACGCGAACCGCAAGCCGCTAGGGGGCGGCGGCCCGATGATGGCCGCCAGGCCAACTCTCGGCAGCGGCGAAAGCCTTGGCACATTCTTCGGTGGCGTCGCCTCGCGGCTCGCCATCGGCCCGGCCCTCTCGGTGGCTGAAGAGACGGCGGCCAACACCGCCCGTACCGCCGACGGCGTCGCGGAGCTGGTGGCATCAGGACGGGTCGTGCCCAACGCCGGTTCACTGCGGGCTGGCATCGCCTCGGGCGGTCCGGTGTCCGCTGCCGGGGTCGCGGCCGCCAGCGACCGCGATTTGATCTCCGCTGCCGAGCGAACGGCCATGGCTTCCGAGGAGTCAAACAGCTTGCTCCGCAAGATGGCCGAGGGCTATGGGGCCGGCGTCGCATTCATCTGAGAGTATTTCGATGCCCACACTGCCCCCAGACACAATCGAGCGGATCGACTCAGGTTCGGGTCAAGTCTCGACCAGCACCGATGGGCTGATGTCTCGCGATGTCTCGATGCGGTGGCTCGTCCACTCAATCGAGAACTACGCGAAGGCCGAGGAGAAGGCGGCATCGCTCGCCCCGCTCTATTACGACGGCCACGTCCGCACCAGCCTGGTGCCGCGGCCGGTCGGAAACGGGTGGTATGAGATCGAGGCCACCTACGGCAATGCCGGCATCCAGGCATACCCGGACGAGTCCGGAATTGAAGGCCCGGGCGGCGTGAAGATGATCCCGGCCGGGCTGTCTGTAGACACGTCCACGAAGACCGAGCACATCACGACGGCGTGGGTGGACGACGACGGCGAAGAACCAATCTGCACGGGCTATGCGGCCGTGGGCGAGACCGCCCCGGACTCCGAAGGGGCAATCAACGTCTCCGGCGGCAGGGTCGGCGGCATCGACGTGGCGGTCCCGTCGTTCTCGTGGACTGAGACGTGGCTGGTCCCGGCGTGGTACTTGGTCAACGGCAGCGAGCCCGGTGCAACCAATACAACGTCTGCAGGCGATCCCGGGCTGAACACGCCTTACGGCATTAAGCTGCACGACACGGGCGGGGCGGTGAACGATAAACCCTTTCGTTCGTTCTTCGCCGGTGAGGTGCTGTTTCTTGGAGCGAAGTTTGACACCAACCGATCATCGACAATGGTTCCGGTTTCCTATTCGTTTACGGCGACTGCGAACCGCAAAAACTTTAAGATCGGGAACGTGACCGTCGCAGAGAAAGACGGGCAAGATTTTATGTGGGTTCAGTACGGCGACGCCAGTGCCGGCGGCTCTCCGGTCAAGCGTGCGAAATACGTCTACGTCGACCAGGTCCATCCCCGGAAGGATTTTGCCGACCTAGAGATCGGGACTTTCTGGCCGCGGTTCTATCTCGTCGGCGGGAATACGTTCACGCAGCCCATGAATGACGACGCAAAGGGGCTGGCATGAACCCCCTCCGGCACGTCCGGCCCGGCCAGCCCGTAAAGGTTGCCGCGTCGACGTGGAACAAGCTCGTTGAGGAGGTGAAGTTTCACCCGCGTGCGGTCGGCGAGACTGCCGATTTTCCCCGCACCAACTTCACCGTGCGGATGAAAAACTTTACCACCGGCACTCTGGAGCGGTGGGGCGTGCTGCAGATCGATTCGTTGCTCGAGACACCGACCGGAGTCACCGGCCCCGACGTGGACTCCTTCCAGTCGTGGCCCGGCGTGGTGGGCGTGGTTCCGGGCCTCGGGTCCGCATACACGAAGTCGTATGCCGTTGCCGTCGAGCCGATCCCGTCCGGGGAGATCGGCCAGGGGGCGATCAACGGCGTGGTGCAGGCGAGGGTGCAGATGCGATGCACCGGGCACCAATACGCTAAGCCAAAGACAAACGAGATCGGCTACATGGAATCGGCCGACTCTGGACCGTTTCGGATTATGTGGGTCGGTGCCACCGGGCCGATTCCCACCGGCACCACCGGGCCTGGAACTCCATGGGCGCTACTGCTGTTCGGCACCGAGCGCACGTCGGAATCCATCACCAGCCACACCACAGGGGCGGTCCAGCTCCTCGGCCACGGCAAGGCCGCCACTGGGGCCAGCGGTTGCGACACCGGCCTCCAGTGGTACACAGTCACCGAGTGCAGCGGCAACCCGTCCTACGCCTCCTCCTATTTCCTCTGAGTGACCAATGCCAGAAGCATTCGCCAGCCGGGGCTATCGGCTTTCCACTACCGGCACCACCTATGTTGCCACGGGCGTGACCGGAACCACCGGGACCACCGGGGTGACGCTGATTCGGTCGATCTCGGTCGCCAACATCGATCTGACCAACGCGGCCGCGGTGACGGTGCGGCTGCACCAGGGGGCCACCGGCTACGCCCTTGCGGCCAACGTCAACGTGGCGACCGGCACAAGGCTTGAGGTGCTGACGGCACCGCTGGCGGTGCGGCAGGGGGATAGCGTGTCCGCTCTTGCGTCGGCGGCCGACCGGCTTGAGGTGGTGGTGTCGTCGTTGGAGATCACCTGAGCGTGGAGATCCGACTCAAGGACGGGAAGCCGCTGCTGGTTGGTGGCGGGCTCATCGCCGGCAGCCAAGCGTGCTGCTGTGAGAATCCGCCGCCGGCGGCGTGCTGGTGTCCAGACTATTGCCAATACAAGATTGCTATTGTTTCGCCAGAGCAGTGCGCGATCTCGACAGACCACCAGTGTGATAATTCATCCGCCGCAAGGTTTACGGAACCCTCACTCATTCAATCTGCCCTTGACGCCTTCGGCGGAGAGATTGGTTGCCCTGGCGAGGCGAGCGGAGTCGGAGGACTCACACTATGCGGCAACTACAGTGCTGCCTATATGCAAAACCACTTCATGGAGAGTTACGGACTAATAGCAGGTACTACCTCAATCGTGCGGAAGGTTGCTGATGTCGCTGGCGTTGCTTCTGGAGTGGGCGCTGACGTTCGTTACGAAGCTCGTGTTTATTGTTCTCTAATGGGGGCTGCAGGAAACATAAAGCCTCAGATATTCCTTCAGCTTGACCTTTTCGTTCGCTTGTACAATGTAGTCTCATCGCTAGGCGACTTGTTTTTTTATTACCGATCCGCTCGCAAGATAGTTCGCATCGACAGTAATGACTGCGAGCTGGCTGGCAATCGCAAATGCTTATACTTCGACGACACGGATCGCCGTACCGCAAACTTCCAAACTCCGCTTGAGTTTACGCTGTCGATTGGGACAACCTCATTCGGCAACTACGAAGAGGACGCGCTTTCCGGTCGTGAGTTCGGCCCTTACCAGGACGTGCTCGACAGCCTACTGGAAACTGAGTTTGCCGCCACCTTCCGCATCACCTCCCGCCCGTCGTGCAAGACCGTCCCCGCTGATTGCGACGTTCCGATCGGCGAGGGCAACACCAGGGTGATCTGGGGAGGAACATCGGCAGAGTTTGTTCTAGGAACCCCAGAGCTGATCGTAACCACCGACCCGGTAACCAACGATCTGTTGTACTACGAGCATCAGGGCGGCAGCGGGACGATCGTCTACCCGTACAAGTTTTTTTTCTACCGCACCGACAACCCCAATACGCAAACGCTGGAGCAGCAGTATTTGGACCTGTACTGCGAATCGGACAACAACGTTAGCCCGCCGGTGACCGCGTGGTACGTCGTGCATCAGACGATTAAAATCTGCGGCGCATTTACGGTGGACCAATGGGCCGGCACGATTGACACGTTTGCGGCCCCGGAGGACTGCGGGAACATCTCAGCAGGCGACCCCGTCCCGATCGGCGAACCAACCATGGAGCGATCAAGTGGCTACCCACAAGACTCCTCTGGCGGCTGCGGAGATCCAGCACCGCGGATCCGATTTGAAATCCAGGCTCCTTGCAGCGTCTGAGGTCAATGCGCGCCGGGACGCGCGTGCTAGCAGCGAGCCCCCCCCGCTGCTCGAGCGTATCGGCAACTTCGCCGCCTCCGCGGCCCGGCACGTCGCCGCCGGTGCTCCCCGCTGCACCGACGAGCAAGTGGCCGATCGGCACGCCATCTGCACGGCTTGCGAGTATTTCGCTGCCAACGTCTGCACCAAATGCGGCTGCGGCATTAGCCGCGAACGGGCCTACATATCCAAGCTGCACTGGGCGGATCAGTCGTGCCCAGTGGGCAAGTGGGGGCCGGTTGAAGCCCCGGAAAACAGCGGTTGACACCCGTACACCTATCCGCAAACTGACTGTATGCGGAGGCGGCATGGCGAAGTTGGGTTTGCTCGATGACGTGCTGACGAATCTGCCTCGGCGGACGCGGCAGAGTTTCGCCGACGTGCTGCCGCCGGAGATTCTCGCGGAACTCGTGGAGATCCGGTCGGAGTTTCGCGCTGGCCGGATCAGCGCAACGAAAACCGGGCTGGCAAAAGCCATTGCAAAGACTCTCGCGGACCGCGGCATCAACGCACACTCTTCCACGGTGACCAGATGGCTCGACGGCCCCTAATCACCGACGTGGTCGCAAGCCTCCCCCAGCCGTCGCCGGCGGCCGAGGCCGAGCATGTGACCCAGCGTACCGACGGCGACAACGTCGAGGCCAGGAGCGTCTCGCGGACGATCCGCACGGTCGAGGATCTCCTGCGGCATATCGAGGCTGACCTCGAGCTGTACCAAGTGGCGCAGTCGGAGGCGACCAAGTGGGAGGGAATGTCGGTCGACCGCTCCAATGGTCGACCGGTTGTCACAGAGCTATTCCGGGTGTTCGTTCGGTTGAAGCCGAGGGGCGGGCCGACAACCAGGGAGATCGTCGACGGGATGATTGCCGCGGCATCCTCAGCGATCCGCCAGCCGAAGATGCCGGGCCACGGCCGCAAGCAGTCCGGGTTGTGGAGCGTGCTCGTGATGAGCGATCTCCACTTCGGGGGACGATCGTGGAGGCACACCACCGGCAGCGACTATGACCTGTCGATCGCTGCGGATCTGGTTGGGAAGACGGCGAGCCGACTAATCGGCAGAAGCGGCGACGCCTGCCGGCGGACGATCGTGCTGGCCGGCGACACCCTGCACTTCGACACGGTCTTCGGCACTACCACCGGCGGCACCTACATCGACAGGGACTCCCGCCTTCAGAAGACGATCGAGCTGGCCGTGGCGTCGATCGCCGGGGTCGTTGAGTTGTCGGCGGAAACGCTGCCCACCGATGTCGTCTTCGTCCCCGGCAACCACGACACCGCGATGGCGTGGGCACTCCAGAAGATATTCGTCGAGCGATACCGAGACGACAAGCGGGTGTCGGTTAACACCGAGTTCACCACCCGGAAATACCTGACACACGGTGGGAATCTGGTCGGCATCACGCATGGCGATAAGGCAAAAAAGAAGTTGGCCGGGCTGATGGCAATCGAGGCCGCTGCCTTGTGGTCGCAGTGCCGGCACCGCGAGTGGCACGTCGGCCACCTTCACAACCAATCCGCCGAGGTGGGCACGATCGACGGCGTGATCGTGCGGACGGCCCCGACGATCGTTCCTCCAGATTCGTGGCACGTCGACATGGGCTTTGTCGGTGCCGAGCGGGCGATGCAGGAGTGGGTCTATTCTCAGCGTGGCGGGCTGCACGAGATGCACATGGAATATGTCGTAAGCGGCGGCGGCGGGAGGGGTGGACAGTGACGAAGTACGTCGAAAACGCGGAGCAAAAGGAACGGCGTCGCATCCGCGACCGGGTTCGTGCCGCAAAGAACCGTGCCGCGAGGACGCCGGACCAGAGGCTGGCCGCCATCGCAGCTAACTCGGCATACCAAAAGAAGCGACGAATGGAGATGACGCCTGACGAGCGGCTTCGTTTGAGGAGAGAGGTGTGGATCAAGTACCACGGCGAGAGCTACCGCAAGAGGGCCGCCGAATACATGAGGATGAAGCGTCGAACTGATGAGCGCTTCGCGATAGCCGAAAGACTTCGTGCAAGAGTCAAGACCGCGACACGTCGGGCTGGTGCCTGCAAGGCGGCTGGAACGGAAGACTTGACTGGCTGCAGCGCTGACGCGCTTGCGTCTTGGATGGAGCGTCAGTTTTCCGACGGGATGTCTTGGCAAAACAGGAGTGAGTGGCACATCGACCACATCATTCCGTGCTCTGCGTTTGATCTTCGAGACGAATATCAACAGAGGGTCGCGTTTCATTACACGAACCTTCGGCCGCTATGGAAAAGCCAGAACATGCGAAAAAGCAGCAGCGTTCCGTTGCCGCAGAAAAAGTTTCTGTGGACGCTCAAGGATGTTGCGGCCGCCCGTAAGCGACTGGGCGCAGTCTCTGGCCCCCGGATGGAGGTGCCGGCGTGAGCGAACCGCTCTCCGAGGAATACATCGCGACCGCCCTCCGCGATGCGCGTCGATTCATGGGGCAATGGTGTGGCACATCGGGAAATCTCGCGGCACACATCGTGAGAATCCTAAAAGAAAGGGAACGGATGCTGGAAGCAAACCGAGAGAAAGAGGCTGGCGGGGCAATGCTGGAAGCAGCGTGGAAGAAATACCGGCAGGACCAGATATCCCCGGACCACGAGCCGATCACGCGGGCTGTCTACGGTGCCGACTGCGATCGGCTCGACAAGACCCCGGCCGAGCAGCTCTGCGAGAAAACCGCCGAGGTCATCCGCGACCGCCGGCCGAAGTACGGCGGACCCAAAAGCCACTTCGCCCGGACGATCGGCATGGTCAACGCGGCATTCGCCGACGTGCTGAAGCGACCGCTGACCGAGGCCGATTGGGCCACGATCATGATCCTCGACAAGATCGCCCGGTTCCGGGGGCCGGGGGCCACTGTCGACGGCCCCGTCGACATCGCCGGGTATGCCGCTTGTCTCTATGAAGTCATGGACCGGACCGACTAGTGAACAAGCGTACAATGGCAGTAGAGGACCGACGTGGCACAAACCCATGAGTGGCTGTTTCGCACCACCGGCCGAGGGCGTGAACCGCTCTCGGCACCGGAGGAGGGCGGCAGCCATGTTCACTACCAACCGACTCGCCGGGCCGGCATCGGCTCAATCACGAGCACGCCCCCGGGCCGACGACCGCTGACGTTCCTTGAGTACCTCGCAATCCGCTCCGGCATGACGCTTGCCGAAGCAACCAAGCTCCACGAAGAAGGAAAAATAACTTAATGGCTACCTCGCTTACGGTCGCCGGCACGACCCGCCTCGCCTGGTCCCTATCTGATGCCCAGTCGGTCGCCGACTACTCTGCGTCGGGTGAGGATCGCACCTCGCGTGCGATCTCAAACGGCACGGGCGTGGGTGCTGCCAATGTGGCTGCGTCGAAGAGTCTCACCGGCACGCAAGCCGGCTTCTCGATGTCGACCACCGGCATTACCGGATCGGTGCTCGGGACGCTCCAGACCGCCAACGTATCCACCGTCCGCGAACTGCTTGTCCAGGTGCCGACCGGCCCGACCGGCGGGTTTCTGACCGTGACGCACCCGGGGATCTCGGGCGTGCGTGTTGGCGTCGGCGGGCAACTGCACTTCGCTGACTACGCGGGCGGCATTACTGGCGGCACGCTGGCGTTCGCCACTTCGGTGACCGGCACCTACGGCGTGGACGTGACGGCGGTTGGCGTGGGGACATACTCGTGATCTCGGACGCACCGATCGCTGTCGCCGAGGCCGCCCCGGGGGGCGTGCTCACGAAGGTCGACGCCTTCATCAGCGCCGCACGATCGGCGGCTGGCGATGGTCTTACCTGGTCTGAGTTCGGCGAGCTGCTGGTCGCTCTCCTCCACCTAGCGGTCGCGGCCCTCGACGCTGTCACCAGCATGACGGGGGACCAGAAGAAGGCCGCGGTGCTCGACGGAGCTGGCCGGCTATTCGACGCCGTCGCCGACCGCTGCGTGCCGATGGTTCTCTGGCCGATCTGGGGCCTCGCCCGCGGCCCGGTCCGGCTCCTGGTGCTCGCTCTCGCGTCCGGGGCGGTCGAGCAAATCCTGCCACTCGTGAGGCTCGCATGATTCCTACGCTCTTGATTCTCGCAGCGGTGGCAGCCTGGGGCTGGCCGCACCTTCAGCCATTCGCCGCGAAGGCGAAGGCCGCCGCCGCCAAACTCACGCCCCGCCACTACGCCGGCATCGCGCTCGTGGCTGCGGCTATCGCATACGGGATCATGCCGCCGGCGTCCCCCGGCCCCGGGCCGACGCCGGTCCCTGACGCCGGTCCGCTGTCGCTGGCGGGGTTGTTCTCGGGAGAGACAGCCAGTGAGGACGCATCGCTCATAGGTGCCCTATGTGCAGAGCTGGCCGACGAGATCGAGTTTTCGTCTGGGCATCCAGATGGCTACCTCTCCACCGGGATCGCGGTCGACGAGCTACGGAAGCGGACCCGGATCCTGCGCTGCCGTGGTATTTCGATTGGTGACCGGCAGCCGTCCGCACGCGATGCGATCGCTAAGTATCTCGACGAGGCCGTGGGCACCGACGGCGGGCCGCTGACCGCCGAGCAGCGGACGGCTTGGGTCGTCGCTTATCGCGATCTAGGGAGGGCTGCCACCGATGCGGCGAAGTAGCGAGTGGACCTGGTCGGCGATCGCGTTCGTGGTTTTTGCGGCGGTGTTGGGGACCGTCGTCTCACGGTACGTCTCCAAGCTGGCCGACAAAGTTGAGACCAACTTTGGATATGTCCCCGACGCCGAGGGCACGCGGGAGTTCCTTCGCGAACTAGACCAGCCGCTATTCCGCCAGGCGGGGGCAGAGGTCATCGCCGGCGCGAAGGGGCACGATGCCTACCTCTATCGGTTCGCCGACCGCTGCCACCGGCAGCGGTACGGCAAGCCGTTCGGGCCGCTTAACCAGGGCAGTGCTGGAACGTGTGTCGGCCATGGTTGGTCGATGGGAAGTTATGTAACTCAAGCCGTGGATCACGTTACCGGCGGGCTGGCTGAATGCCCGTTGCTCGTCGACGTGTCAGGAATTTACGGCGGCTCAAGGACTTCCGGCCGGATGCCGCCGATCGTGGCCCCGTCGACGGCTGGGTGGAGCGACGGCAGCTACGGCGGTGCGGCGGCAAGGTGGGTATCTGGCAGATGCAAGCAACCGGGGATTGGCGGGATTCTCTACCGGCAGAAGTACGGCGACATCGACCTCACCGACTATTCGATTGACCGCTGCCGTAACTACGGAAACTACGGCGTGCCACCGTCGCTGGCGAAGGAAGCCAACAAGCACACCGCGAGGGCCGTGGCCTTATGCGAGGACTGGGCGTCACTTACGGCGGCCCTCGAGTCGGGCATGTGCGTGCCCGTGTGTTCCAACATTGGATTCGCCAGCGGCGATCGTGATGCAGATGGGTTCTGCAAAAGGAATTCAACCTGGAACCACTGCTTAGTCGCGATTTCAGTGAAGTACGCGGCGAACAACGGCCCCGGGTCCGCCACCCCGATGAAGAACCCACGCGACGGGATCCTTATTTTAAATAGCTGGGGCTCGTATGTGGGGGGGCAAAAGCACCCAGCCGACCAGCCCGACGGGAGCTTCTGGATTTCTCGCCAGGACGCGGAATCGATCCTCGCCCAGGGCGATTCGTTCGTGATCGGTTCGGTCGACGGCTTCCGGTATCGCGACCTCGATCACGCCGGCTGGCTGCAGCCGGCCCCGGCCCCGGCCCCGACCGACGCGGCGAAGCTGCCGGCAGTCAATCACCACCTCGCCCTCTGAGTGTTGTCATGACAAAACGCAACGTCGTTCTCTCTTGTCTCGGCTGTTTGGTGGCCGGCTATCTGGCCGCTAGCGTGCCCGGCTTCAACCCAGTGAATCCTTTCAACCCGCGGCCGCAACGGCCGTTCCTCCAGTTCGTGTCTCGGCTGGCGAAACTTGGGTTGTGGATGACTATGTTCGCCGAGCCCGCACCTCGACCTGTCGAGGAGCAGTACGCGGCCGCTCACGTCGGTGATCGATCACTTGTATGTCATGCGGAGGGCTGGTGATGTTCTCAATCATTCTGTGGATCGTGTTCGGCTGGATAGCTGGTTCGGTGGCCGAGTGGCTATGGCCGCCGGCGAGGCCGTCGAGCCGCTGGCAGACGATTGCCGTCGGCGTCGTTGGTTCGGTGGCCGGAGGTTTGGCCGGTTCGCTGGTGAGCGGCGACCACTACCGGCCGGCTGGGATCGCGCTGTCGGTTGTCGGTGCGGTCGCGTGTATGGCGATCTGGCGAAAACTCGATGAGGTGAAGCCATGAGCATGATCTGGCGTTGGGTTGTGTCACTACTGGTCTGGCTGTCGGCGGACCACGACCGGATCGCGACCGAGCCGGCACGGGCTGCGGCTGCGGTGTCGGCCGCCAGGGCGTCGATCCTCGAGGAGATGGCGGCGAAGCCGCCGGCCCCGGTGCCGGTGAAGTCGGGCACGACCTGCGTCTCCGGATCCTGCCCACCCCGGCGGTGACGAGTGCGAGACGCGATCACCCAACTGCAGGCGCATGTCCGCTACCGGTTGGGGCCGCGGGTCACCTGCGCCAAGCCGTGGCGGGTGGACG
>Ga0304730_1001202_pt1 | contig 20206 bp, 18 predicted proteins | sample M_130628_MF_Meta_FD_190474 | JGI IMG/M metagenome (GOLD analysis project Ga0304730, IMG submission 190474) | Freshwater microbial communities from Lake Montjoie, Canada to study carbon cycling - M_130628_MF_MetaG (v2) (version 2) | ecosystem: Environmental > Aquatic > Freshwater > Lake | place...
GTCAGGTCTCTGAAGGCGGTGAGCCAGTTGAGTTTATTTATAACGGAGTTCGTTTTCACATCAATGAAAAATTAACTACCTGGCTGCAAACAAATGATTGGTGGAAAAAATTAGATCAAGGTGAGGTGAAAGAGAGCGTATCTAAGTACTGGCAGGTTGAGGCGGCGCCAATAGGTGTGATCACCACCTTTGAAATCGAGTTTAATCAAGAAAGTAATAGTTGGCGGATTACCCCAAGCTCTAGAGTAAAAAACAAATGAGTAATTCATTTACTCACCTTTCAATCTCCTCTGGTTACTCCTTTAAGTATGGATCTGCCCACCCAGAGCAGTTAATACAACGTGCTGCGCAATTTAATATGACATCCCTTGCTCTTACAGATCAAAACAATCTAGCGGGTGCAATTAGATTTGCTCAAAGTTGTGAGAGCTTTGGCATTAAACCAATCCTTGGCATAAATCTTAGCTTTATTCAAAAAAGTTCAAAGATTACTCTGCTTGCAAAAAGTGGATCTCTATCATCTCTATATCGATTGGTAAGTGGGATAAATACCAATACCAGTGATGGGGTATTAACAATTGAGTTGTTAGAAAGATTTAATCAGTACTCAAAGGATCTAATCGCACTGCTCGGCCCGCAATCAGTTTTAAATAAAAATCTAACCAATCGCAAAGAGGCAGCAGCTCTTAGTAATTATCAATTAATCAAAGAGCTCTTTGACACTGTAGCGATTGAGTGTGTTAGTCATTTAGAGCGAAATGGGAATTTAAGATCAACCCAAGCTGCTGGCAGGTCACTTGCCTTTGCGATTAAACATCAAATACCGGCAGTTATTACCAACCAGGTGAGGATGTTAGAAAAAAGTGATGGACCGGTAATTGATGTTTTAGATGCCAACCGAAAGCTCTCATTTATTGGTAGTGCCACCGTTGAACGAAGCAATAGTGAGGCATACTTAAAAGATAGCGCCAGTATGGCCTATTTAGCAGATCAGATTGCAAGAGCAGCCGGGGAATCAAGCAGCAGAACACTTTTGCAAACAACAAAAAGTATTGCGCAAAGTTGTGAGTTATCACCACAAGGTGAGATTGGTTTAGGTGGGATTCACCTGCCAGAGCCATCCCTATTTGGCGTAAGTAATCAAGAGCAATTACTAACCCAGTTAAAGCAAAAGGCGGAAGGAAAAATAAGTTACTACTATCAAGGTGATCAGCATCAAGAGGTAAGCACCCGTCTTGCTCAAGAGATCACCACCATTGGCCAATTAGGTTTCACCTCCTACTTCCTAACTGTTGCCCAAATTACCGATGCAGCTCGCGAGGCTGGCATCAGAGTTGCAGCAAGGGGAAGCGCCGCCGGATCTTTAACCTGCCACCTACTTGGCATCTCTGAGGTTGAACCAATTAGTAATCAATTGATTATGGAGCGGTTTTGTTCAATAGAGCGAAATGAATTACCAGATATTGATATTGATGTTGAGTCAGATCGGCGGTATGAGATCTATGACCTAATCTTAAAAAAATATGGCCAATCAGATTGGCAAAACCCAAATAACTCAACAAGGGCAGCAACTGTTGCGATGGTGGAGCGATATCGCGCTCGCCATGCAATCCGTGATGTTGGCAGCGCACTGGGTGCTGATCCTGCTCAAATAGATCTGCTTGCAAAATCTATGCCTCATATCAACGCAAGAAATATTGGAGATGCAATAAAGCAACTACCAGAGCTAAAAAGATTAGATCTTTCATCACCAAAGATTAAGGCGGTAATAAACCTTGCAATGCGCCTTGATAAATTACCAAGGCATCTTTCCATGCATCCATGCGCAATCGTGCTATCTGATGCTACTTTGCAAAACTTTGCACCGGTTGCAATTAATCAAAGTGATTACCCAATGCTCACTTTTGATAAGGATGATGTTGAGGCAATTGGACTACTGAAGTTAGATGTATTGGGGGTAAGAATGCAATCTGCTATCGCTGCCACACTTACTGAAATAAATGAGATAGAAGGTGAAGTACTAGATATCAATCAGATCCCATTAGATGACAAATTAACCTATGACCTGATTAAATCCACTAGAACACTTGGTTTATTTCAGGTGGAAAGCCCAGGTCAGCGTGAGTTAGTTGGCAAGTTAGTGCCAAGTAAATTTAATGATCTAGTAATTGGTATCTCACTCTTTCGTCCAGGTCCTATTAAGAGTGAGATGATCACACCCTTTCTAAATGGCAGAGATGGGATAAGTAAGCCTGATCTAATTCACCCAGATCTAGCGCCAATCTTGGAGCAAACCCAGGGAGTAGTTGTCTTTCATGAGCAGGTGATTGCAATTATTGCAAAGCTAACTGGTTGTAGTTTGGGAATGGCAGATCAACAACGAAGAAACTTAGGCGATAGAGAGGGATCACAAACTGTTTGTGATTGGTTTTATTTAAAAGCAGCCAAAGCTGGTTACTCAAAGGAAGTACTAGATACCACCTGGCAGATCTTAAAAGATTTCGCCTCCTTTGGCTTTTGCAAAGCCCACGCATCCGCCTTTGCACTAACCACATACCAATCTGCGTATTTAAAGACTCATCACACTGCAGCATTTCTTGCCGCTGTCTTAACCCATGAACCTGGGATGTATCCGAAGCGATTGATTATTGATGAAGCACGTCAATGGGGGATAAAGATCTTGCCAATTGATGTTAATAAATCAACGGCTACTTACAAAGTTGAAAAAGTAGATTGTGATCAAACAAATAGATATCTTTATACGGCGCCAAACACTGCCAGCAGTGGTAGTAAATTAACTTTGCCAGATGCAACTGGGTATGGCATCAGAGTATCCCTGGCTGACATTGCAGGAATTTGTGCTGCTGAAATAAAATCAATAATTGCTAACCGCCCCTATACCGATCTAGCAGATTTCACATATCGATCTGGATCTTTTTGGCCAACTACGCAAGCACTTGTTGATATTGGCGCCTTTGACGCGCTCCACAAAATCGGTATCGGTAATAAATTAAACCGCAGGGATTTAATTCAGCATTTAGTGGAGTTAAAACAATTAAATGCTGGCAAAGCGCCTGGTGGTCAATTAACCCTTGAGCTCTCCCCAGGGGAGATAGATTCTTTGGGATTGCCTGATATTACAAAGCGTGAGCAAATAAACTCTGAACTACAAAACCTAGGTCTTGATATCACCGAACATCTGCTTAAACAGTATGCCCCTTTCTTAGACGCCATAAAGGTTTGTAAATCAAGTGATCTAATAAAACATCGATCAAACCAGGAGGTATTAGTAGTTGGGGCAAAGGTTGCCCTGCAATCACCACCGATAAGAAGTGGTAAACGGGTTTTGTTTTTAACCCTAGATGATGGCTTTGGTTGTAGTGATCTAACCTTCTTTGAAGATAGCCAGCAAGGCTATGCCCACATCATCAAAGGGAACTCTTTGATTGTTGCCAAAGGAGTAATTAGAAGAACTGGGGCAAGAGGAATATCCATTAGAGCATCGCAAGCTTGGGCGCTAGAAGATCTCTATCAAGGGTGGGTTAGTAACCTGCATCACAAAGTTCATATTTAGAGCTAAATAGGTATGTATATGCCCCTCTAGCAGTGGGTTTTCTGTTTCGGAATGTGCCTACCTTTTTCTGTGTTGATTATTATTTTTTCGCATTAGAACTCTAATTTATTTGAATTACCTATCAACAAAGATTTTGATCATGGGTAAACCCATCACTTTGATACCAACACAACAAGTTGCTTAGGGCCCATTCACTTACCGCTTCTGTACCCTTTCATAATGTTATTTTCTCTTTTATTGATTAGTTGTATTAAAAAAGAGATGACCCAAGATTTGGCTGTAAATTGCTAATCAGAAGATTTAAGGCAAATCGAGCGAAAATAGGTAAGGCAGGCTTTGGTAACTACGATTACTGGTCCTCATCTGATCGCGGTAGCGGATTCAATGACTACGCTCGATACCAGTGGTTTCCCACAGGCCTTCAAGGCTGGACCGCTAAGTCGATGAACGGCCAAAATCTCTACGTCCGGCCAATTAGAGCTTTCTAACACTTAAAAGCATTTCTAGAGCGACCCAGTTATCCTGATTGGTATCTTCGCAGATAAATAAGTTCCTAACCTAACTAGATAATCAATTTATCAATGCTCTAACCCAATTAGAGATTGTTAATTATGTAATCTGAATTAAAATAAAAGTTTTTTATACTTTACTTAATGGATTCAAAAACCACAGCAATAACTGATGCGCCGGCATCCTCAAGACCTTTAGCTCGCTCACCAATCCAACCAGCCCGACCATGCTTTGGCATCATTAGTGCAGTTGCAGTTGCACCGGCTCGAGCAGCGATAGCTGCTTGAGCTAAACCAGATTTAATATCGGTGGCATTTTTAACCGCTTCAACTGCAGGGTGGAGGGCATCTAGCAAAGTTCGCTCACCAAGTTGTGCCTTACCTCGTGCGCTAACGCCATCAAAGGCAGCAGATAAACATTTTTGTAGATTAGTTAAATCATCAGCATCACTGGTAGCAGCTGCAGATGCTCTGATAAAACAGGTGGCAAATAAAGTACCAAATGTTGAAGAGGCGGCCTTAGATATTTCCTTACCGATGGTTGCTAAATCACTTTTCAAATCACCAGTGAGTGAATTAATTGCAATTCTAATTCCATCAGCAATTTTACCGGCAGTAATTCCAAGATCACCATCACCAGCAGCCCCATCTAATTCACCAAATTTTGCAGAGTTGCTCTCTAGTGCAGATGCAATCTTTTCTAATGCGCCTGCAAACTCACTCATGCTTGGGTGAAGAATGGGGTGTGTGCTGGGGCATTGATGTAACCAAGCAACTCACTATCAACTCTAATAATGCTGATTGAAGCACCTGCCATCTCTAACGAGGTAGCAAACTCACCAACGTAGGCCCTTGCAACCTCAACCCCATAACCAGTTAGCATTTTTTTTGCTTGGCGATACATAATGTATAACTCTTCAGGTGGGGTGGCACCTAAGCTATTCATTAATACGCATACCTTGTCGCCAGATTTTAAATCCAAATCATTTTTAATTGCTGAGACCAATTGCTCAGTGATTTGATCTGCAGTTTCTAATTTAGTCTTTCTGATTCCAGGCTCACCATGAATTCCCATACCAATTTCCATCTCACCCTGCTTAACTTCAAAGGTTGGGTGACCAACTGTTGGCAGCGTCACTGGACTAAGTGCAACTCCCATAGTTCTAGTTTGGGCTGCAGCTTTTTTAGTGATAGCTACAACCTCATCAAGATTTTTACCAGCATTTGCTGCTGCGCCCGCTACTTTGTATAGGAAGAAAATTCCAGCAATGCCACGTCTGCGTGCCTCTTCACCTTTTGGAGCAGATGCCACATCATCAGCACCTAATACAGTTTCAACTCTAATTCCTTCTGCGGCGGCAAGTTCAGTTGCAAAATCAAAGTTCATTACATCCCCGCCATAATTGCCATAAATATAAAGAACACCAGCGCCTGAGTTTGCTTCTTTAGTTACCGCAAGCATTTGTTCGGCAGTTGGACTTTGAAAAACATCTCCAACGGCAACGCCATCTAATAAACCTTTTCCAACATAGCCTAAAAATAATGGTAGGTGTCCAGAGCCACCACCGGTTGCAATCCCAACCTTGCCAGCAACTGGTGCATCAAATCTAACAAGTGAATGTGTATCACCATCGACTGCGCGAAGTTGAGCTGGGTAGGCGGCTAAAATGCCTTCTAACATTTCATTTACAAACTCTTTTGGGACATTCAATATCTTTTGCATGATTTAAGCCTATCTCTTGGGCGATGGTTAAGTTTATAACAAAATTGTCACAATAAAGACACACTACTGGCCTGTATTCATTGACCTCGATCGCTTAGGTCCAATATATTTTGGTCATCCTAGGGGGTCATTACGGCCACCATCTGTTATGGATAATTTGGAAAAGGGAGAACAAAACAAGTGAGAAAATCAAAACGTCTAGTACTTGGCGCAGCTCTTGCCGCCGCCGCTCTAACAGTTACCAGCTGTTCATCATCTGGCGATAGTGCATCAGATAGGCGCTATGTGGTTTCTGTTAAGTTAATTGGTGTTGGCTGGTTCGATAACATGGAAAAGGGTATTTCTCAGTGGGCAACTGACAAGGGAATTGATGCCACCATGACTGGTGCAACCGATGCTTCACCTGAAAAACAATCAAAGATGGTTGAAGATTTAATTGCACAAAAAGTAACTGGTATTGGAATTGTGCCAAACGATGTTGCTTCAATTGATGGTGTTATTGCAAAAGCCAAAGAAGCTGGCATTTTCGTAGTTACACACGAAGCAGGCGGAATTCAGAATGCTGATGCAAACATCGAAGCATTTGAGAACGCTGCATACGGTGCGGTAATCATGGATAACCTAGCAACCTGTATGGGTTCTGCTGGCGATTACGTAGCATTTGTTGGAACTTTGACAAACGGAAGCCACAACGAGTGGGTTGCCGGAGCGAAAGCACAGTTGGATGCTAAATACCCAAATATCAAGCGAGTAGTGGATCCAGTTGAGTCTAAAGAAGATGCAGATGTTGCATACAACAAGACAAAAGAGCTATTGAAGAAATATCCTAAACTGAAGGGCTTCCAAGGATCATCAGCTAATGATGTTGTTGGAATCGGCCGTGCAGTTGAAGAACTTGGTCTAGCTGACAAGGTCTGCGTAATGGGAACTTCAATTCCTTCTATGACAACTAAATTGCTTGACACTGGAGCGATCGACAAGATCTTCTTCTGGGATTCTGCACTAGCAGGACAAGCAATGTTGAACATGCTTGAAGTTCTTGCTGATGGTGGATCAATCTCAGCTGGTATGGATCTTGGCGTACCTGGTTACGAGAAAATCACAGTTAGCGCGACAAATCCAAAGAGCTTCAATGGAGCTGCTTGGGTAATTGTCGATAAGGACAACGCAAGCCAATACAAAATCTAGTTATTGGTACTTTCCCGCATGGGAAGAAAGTGGGGCACGGATTCCGTGCCCCACTTTTGTTAATAAGGCGATGTACAAATAAAAGAAATAGGTTTTTAAATGATTAGAAAAAGACTAAACTAGGTTAGGTCCAAGTTATTAAAAGGAGTTGCTTGATAAATGGCTAGCAACGAAAGCCAGATTTACAGTGTTAATAATATTGTAAAAAGTTTTGGTGGCGCCAGAGCGCTCTCTGATGTTTCGATGTCAGTTTCCAGCGGTGAAGTACATTGCTTAGCCGGTGAAAATGGTTCAGGTAAATCCACATTAATTAAAATTATGTCTGGTGTTTATGCCCCAGATTCAGGTCAAATAAAATTAGGCGCTAAAAGTTTTTCTCGGCTATCACCCCGTGAGGCAGTTAAAGAGGGTATCCAGGTAATTTTCCAAGATTTCTCCTTACTTTCAAATCTTACGGTGGGTGAAAATATCGCTTTGCCTACCTACATCTTAAATAACTCTCACCTAATTAGTAAGCGCGATTCTAAAAAAATTGCTCAGCAAGCACTTGAGATGATTGGTGTTGATTTAGATGTTGATTCAGATGTCGCTGATATTTCAATTGCCTCCAAACAATTAGTGGCAATTGCCCGAGCCACCAACCTAGGTGTGAAGATGTTGTTTATGGATGAGCCAACTACTGCCCTTACTAGAAAAGAGATCAATCGACTCTTTCAAGTAGTCGATCAACTTAAAAAGCGTGGGGTGGCTACCGTATTTGTTAGTCATAAAATCGATGAAATCCAAGAGGTTTGTAACACCATAACCGTGCTACGAAATGGTGAGGTAGTAGCTGAAGGTTTAATGAAAGATTTTGCAGCCACTACTATTTCAAAGGCGATGACTGGGCAAGATGTTTCAACTACCAAAATCACTCCAACATTAAAAAAATCAAACCAAAAGGTGTTAACGGTAAAGGATTTAACCTCCGAACCCACATTTTCAAAGGTCTCATTTGATATTGCACTTGGGGAGATATTGGGAATTACTGGCTTACTTGGTTCAGGTCGAACCGAGTTAGCTGAGGCAATCTTTGGAAAGTATCCGGTGGATTCAGGTGAAATTACCGTATCGGGCAAAGCTCTAAAACTTAACTCTTCCAAGGCGGCGTTAGAGGCTGGAATTGGTTATGTTCCACCTGATCGATTAACTCAAGGATTATTCCTTGATCAATCTATCTTAAGAAACTTAGTTGCCGTTGGTTTAGATCAATACCGAAGCGGTTGGGGCAGGTTATCTCAGAGCAATTTGTTAAATGCTGGAAATAAATGGATCGGTGATTTAAAGATAAAAACTAAGAACTCATTAAATCCAGTCACCTCTCTTTCTGGTGGAAATCAACAACGAGTGGTCTTGGCAAAATGGTTTGCGGTAAACCCATCTTTAATGATTTTAAATGGTCCAACTGTGGGAGTTGATGTTGGATCTAAACGTGAAATATTAGAGATCATTCGCGACCGCGCTAATGAAGGCATGGCATTTTTATTAGTATCAGATGATATTCCAGAGCTAATTCAAATTTGTCATCGAGTTATAGTGATTAAAAATGGTAAAGTATCCAAAGAGTTTTCCGAGTCTGGGTTAACTGAATCTGCCCTTTATCAGGAGTTAAGATAAATGAATTTCGGTAAATTACTGCGTCGCAACGAGACTGTGCTGATCATTGCAATTGTGCTGTTTTCGATATTGATTGGCTCCAGAAGTTCTGAATTTTTCACGCTAGCAAATTTATTCGACATTCTAAGGTCATCCTTTGTGCAGTTATTGTTTGCACTAGGTGTATTAATTGTGATCATCAGTGGGGGAATTGATGTCTCATTCCCGATTGTAGGAATTTTTGCTGGCTATACCGCAGTGGTAATCATGCGAAATTTTAAGCTAGATGAAGAAAGTTTGTTGATTCCAATCGTGCTAGCCATAGTAATTGGCGTATTACTCGGCGGGCTCAATGCCATTGCAATTACTGGGTTTGGAATTCCAACCTTAATTGCCACCTTAGGCACTGCTGGAATTTTCAAAGGCGTGATGCTCTCATTTATTGGTGCCTCATTTATCAGCAATATCCCAGTTGGATTGGATGATTTCTCAACTGCAGACTTAATAAAGTTTGAATCAGATGCCGGCCTGTTGGTTCGACTACACGTCTTAATTATTCCAATCGTAATTATTACCGTACTGGTTTCACTAATGCTTACTCGAACATTATTTGGTAGATCAATTTATGCATTAGGTGGTGGAGTTGAACCAACCCGCAGATTAGGTATCTCAGTTAAACGCACCCAAACTAAGATCTATATGTTAGTAGGCGGGTTATCAGGGCTGGCTGGAATTTTATATATCTCGCTACAGCGAAAAGCTAATCCATATGATTTAGCTGGCTCAGAGCTGGATGTAATCGCTGCAGTTGTTTTAGGTGGTGCCAGCATTATGGGTGGTTATGGCACCGTATTTGGCACAGTGCTTGGTGTGTTATTTATAAATATGATTAAAAATAATTTAGTTTTACTAGGTGTAAGCAGCTCCTGGCAGCGCGCAGCTGTTGGAGTGCTGTTGGTAATTGGAATTACCATACAAGCTGTAACTGAGAACCGAAAGCTAAAGCGTCAACGAGTAGCAACTTCTGGTGAGGTGGATTCAAAATGAATGAGCGGCTACAGAGATTATCCACACATGGGTTATTAGCTGATCGAAAAGTTACCCAACTAATCGGCTTTACCCTTTTAATCTTCATCTTATTCTCTACTTTTTCACCTAATATTTTCTTCTCACCGCAAAATTTCCGCTCCATGGCTTATCAAGTTCCAGAGATTGCCATTTTATCGATTGCAGTTATGTTATCTATGTTAACTGGTGGAATCGACTTGTCTATTGTGAGTATTTCAAATGCTTCAGCACTTGTCGCAGCTTACATAATGACCCAAAACAGCTCTGAATCTGGCCAGATCTCAACTACTTGGATTCTGATTGCATGCTTTTTGGGAATTATCTTGGGATTATTATGCGGGGCGATAAATGCCTTCTTAATTGCTTTCCTTAATGTCACGCCAATCTTGGCAACACTTGCTACTTTGACATTATTTAATGGAATTGCAATTGGTATGACAAATGGTATTTCAGTTTCAGATCTGCCAGAGCAGTTTATTCGGCTTGGCAATGGCACATTTTTTGGAATTCCAACTCCATTTGTATTAATGATAATTGTGGCTGCCGGAGTTGGTTATCTGATAAATCGAACTGGCTTGGGGTTGAAGATATTTTTAATCGGCACTAACCGTAAAGCAGCGCAGTACTCAGTGATGGCAGATAAAAAGGTAATCGCCTGGACCTATATTGTCTCTGGATTCTTATCTGCGCTAGCTGGATTAATTATTGCCGCCAGAACATCTGCAGCTAGCCCAGATTTTGGAAACTCTTATATTTTGCTTGCAATCGTAATTGTAGTTTTAGGTGGCGTAAACCCAATGGGCGGGTTTGGCACTGTCACAGGCGTAGTGCTGGCAACTATTGTCTTACAAATGGTGGCATCTGGCTTTAACGCACTTCGCTTTAGCCAGTTTTTCTACCTTGCAGCCCAAGGTGGTGTATTAGTATTAGTTATGATGGTAAATACAATTTTAGAGCAACGCCGAGCTCGCGCCTCAGTCACTAAATCCTTAGGCAAAATATGAGCCTAGTAGATAGATTAGAGAAGTACTGTTTAACCCCAGCGATGGCTGGCTTTGAAGATGAGATGATTAAAACTCTAAAAGCTGATTTAGCCCCATACGCAGATGAGATAAAAGTAGATGTATTGGGAAATGTAATTGCAACTATCAATGGGGATAGCTCCTCCGATACCTCATTAATGGTATTTGCGCATACTGATTCACTTGGCATGATTGTTAAAAAAGTTGAAGATAATGGCTTTATCCGAATTGAACGTGTCGGTGGTGTGCCCGAGCGAATTTTGGCAGCATCTAATGTGGTGCTACAAACTTCAACTGGCAAGATAATTAATGGCCTAATTGGTTTTGTATCCCACCATTTAACTCCACCAGAGGATAAGTACAAGGTGAAGCCGATTAATCAATGTTATGTTGATATTGGCGCAAAAAATGCTCAAGAGGTAGCAGATGCTGGCGTCAGAATTGGCACACCAGTAATTTATCGGCCAAGTTTTGAAAAGTTGCTTAACAACCGAGTTGCTGCCACCTCACTTGATGATCGTGGTGGTTGTGCAGTTTTGGTAGAGCTGGCGGCATACTTTAAGAAAAATCGCCCACCGATTACTTTAAATCTAGTTGGCACCGTGCAAGAGGAGTTTAATTTGCGCGGAGCGATGGTGGCTGCGCAACAAATTAAGCCAACCGCTGCAATCTCAATAGATTTAGTTGCCGCCTCAGATACCCCAGATATTGCAGATAGTAATGCGGTTAAGGTTGATTCCGGTCCGGTGGTTGGCACCTACACATTTCATGGCCGGGGCACATTAAATGGTCTAATTCCTCATCCAAAATTAATTTCCTTAATTGATAAAGCAGCAACTGCAGCAAAGGTTAGCTTGCAACGACATGCAACAATTGGATTACTTACCGATGCCTCTTATGTGCAATTGGTGGGATCTGGTGTGGCATGTGCAGATCTTGCTTGGCCAACTAGATATACCCACTCCGGGGTGGAAAGTTGCTCCTTAAATGATTTAGAGGGCTTAACCAAATTACTTATTGAAGTTATTAGCAAATTTCCAAAAGATGAAAAATTCCTTAGAGCATAATTAATATGCCACAAGATCTTTTATTAGGCATTGATATTGGCACCTATGAATCAAAAGGGGTATTAACTACAACTAAGGGTGAGGTAATTGCCCAACAATCTATTCCACATAAATTACTTTTTCCAAGAGCGGGCTGGGCCGAGCATGATCCAGAGGTAACCTGGTGGGGAGATTTCTGTAATCTTTCGAAAAATCTGCTTGCCACCCCTGGGGTAACACCGGCAGATATTAAAGGTGTGGGCGTAAGTGCAATTGGGCCAGATGTTTTGCCAATTGATGAGAATTTTAATCCACTGCGAATGGGAATTTTATATGGGGTAGATACCAGAGCGGTTAAAGAGATTGATGAGCTAAATGCCCAATTTGGTGAGGATATTATTTTTAACGCTACCGCCAACTGCTTATCATCCCAATCAACTGGGCCAAAGATTTTATGGATTAAGAAAAATGAGCCTGAAGTTTATAAAAAAGCTCGATGGTTTGTCGATGCCACCACCTTTATTGTTGCCAGGTTAACTAATCGGGTAGTAATTGATCACTTCTCAGCTGGTTGCATGGTTCCACTCTATGATCCTTGGACAAATAAATGGAGCGATCGATTTTCCAAAGATATATTAGATTTAAATCAACTACCAGAGATTTTATGGAGCCATGAATTAGCTGGCAAGATTACTGAGAGTGCAGCTAAGCAAACTGGTTTAGCAGTTGGTACACCAGTCTCAGTTGGCACCATTGATGCCGGCGCAGAAGCACTTAGCGTTAGCGTGACTAAACCAGGTGAGATGATGATGATGTATGGCTCGACAATATTTATGATTCAAGTAACTGATAATGATCAAGCTAGGGAGAAAAGATTATGGGCAGGTCCGTATCTATTTCCTAAGACCTGGTGTTTGCTAGCGGGGATGGCAACTAGTGGCTCTTTAACTAGATGGTTTAGAGATAACTTTGCTAAGGATTTAGTTGCGATTGAAGAATCAGGTGGAGATAATGCCTATGCAAAATTAGTGGCAGAAGCTGCCGCCACACCGGCCGGAGCAGAGGGAGTAGTAGTACTTCCATACTTTAGTGGTGAGCGAACTCCGGTAATGGATCCAAGAGCTAAGGGATTAATCTTTGGTTTAAGTCTTACCCATAATCGCGGCCATATCTTTAGAGCACTCCTGGAGGGAATGGGACATGGCATAAAACAACATGTTGATCTATTTACCAAGATTGGCGCCAGACCACACACAATTAAATCTGTTGGTGGTGGCACAAAAAATAAAATTTGGTTACAAGCAGTTAGTGATATCTCAGGTGTGCCACAAGAGGTAGCACCTCTTACCTTCGGCGCCTCCTATGGCGACGCCCTCCTGGCAGGAGTTGCCACTGGATTAGTTTCATCCCCAGAGGAGATTAGAGTTTGGCAAGGAAAACCAACTGTAGTTGTGCCAGATCCATCACTTAGTGAGATTTATCAGCCACTTTCTGATATTTATTCAAGCTTATATGATGCAACAAAAAATCAAATGCATAAGTTGCATGAATTAGATTATTAGAAATCTCTTTTTACGGATTTAGCATTACCCGATAACTTGGGGTAATAGTCGCCTTCTCAAAAGCTTGCGCAGCATCAGATAGTGGATAGCACTTATCAATTAATGGTGATAGATCTATCTGTTTATTTGCGATCATATCGGTGGCAACCGCGTGATCTTGTCGATCAGCACTGACTACACCAACAGCTGAGGTCTCTTTGTTATGCATAAGATTTGGATCAATTGCAAAGGCAGTTACTGGGTGCGCCGAGGCAAATAAACAAATCTTTCCGCGATTATTTAATACATCAAGGCCATCTTGGTTGACCTCATCACTGCCATAGGCGGTGATGGCGTAATCAACTCCACCTAAAAAGGCTTTCTTAATTCTCTCCCGCACATCTTTATCAGTTTTAAAGATTAGATCCGCTCCCAATGATTTAGCTTTTTCTAATCGCCCCTCATTAATATCAACCACGCCAACTCTTAGCCCAGATTTTTTTAAGACAATTAAATTCATCAATCCCATTGTGCCAGCACCAAAAACAACCGCCGTCTCACCTAATCTGACATTAAGTAACCGGGCGGCATGGATAGCGCAAGATAAAGGTTCAGCTAATGCTGCTTGATCCCATGGCGCATCTGCCACTTTAAAAACACCATCACTTCGATGCACTTTGTACTGGGCAAAACCACCAGGACCATATTGACCACCTTTAAGTGAGAAGTTTAAAAAGTGCTCAACGCATCCTTTATCCTCACCCCTCAAACATGATCGGCAATTACCACAGGCAGATGATCCCATTGTGACTCGATCACCAACTGCAACATTTGTTACCAACTCACCGATTGCTGCAATCTCACCGGCATTCTCATGCCCACCTAAAAATGGGTAATCAGCTTTGCTCTGCCCGGTGTAGATGCGCTGCTCCCAAGTGCAAAGACCTGCTGATTTAATTTTAAGTAATACATCCCTTGGCCCAATAACTGGCATCGGCACATCAATTACCTCAATTTTTTTAACCCCAGTAATAACAGCAGCTTTCATCATCTTACTCATCTGAGTTTTTTACCAATTACTTTTCTAGTATCTTCATTGCTTGATCAACTGAGGCATTATTATGCACAATTGCAGCAATTGATTTAATAAACTTTGCTGGCGTTGGATGTTGCACCACATTGCGGCCATAGACCACTCCTGCTGCGCCAGAGTCGATTGCAATTCGGGTGCGCTCTAGTAATTCACGCGCAGTTACCTGACCACCACCTCTGACTAAGACTGGCATACCTGAGGCAAATTGCACCACCTGGTGAAAATCTGTCATTGGGGTAGTGGCATCAACCTTAATTATGTCAGCGCCTAACTCAACTGCTTGGCGAACTAGGCCAGTAATCTTATTTACATCTCCAACTGAGGTTGAGCCAGCACCTGGCTTGGCCGTCATTACCAATGGTTCAACCATTAATGGAATCTTTAACTTATGGCACTTAGCTGCTATGACTTGAATATTTTTAATGCACCGCTCTTGTAATCTGGAGTTCTCATCGACATTAAGTAGATTTAAAACTACGCAAGCGATCTGATTACTCTTAGCCAAATCTAAGCTTGCGATATCTGCCGTATCCCAGGCGTACTCAATATCTCGGGGTTCATAAACATTGGTCACATCCAGGCGTAGGGCAATTGAAACCTTGGATTTAATCTTTAACTTATTAAATATCTTTAATCCACCTGGATTTAATTGAATTACATCAGGCTTACCAGCCAAGATCGCAGGCAGTGCGATCGCTAGATCCTCAATCCCCTTAGAAAAGGTGCGATCACCAAATACCCCAAGATCTAAGGCAATATTTATGCACCTATTTGATTTTGGATTAAACATCTTGCTTCGGTTATTACTCAACTAAATCCGCCCCACTTTGATCGGCGATCACCTTAACAATTGCCGAAGCATTTAACTCACCCATCCCAGCATCAACGCCAGCCTTTGCCAATTGCTCAGTTGTCTTAGCGATTGAAACTGGTGAGTTAAGGGTAGAGGCAAATGCTTGAATTAACTTCGCATCCTTTAACATCAGCTTTAACGGAAAGTTAACCTCATAATCACCCTTAATTACCCCAGCACCAACACCGGCGTAAATTGGAGTTTTAAAATCAGCTACCGCTGCAACCTCTAATACTTTTCTTAAATCTAATTTTGCTTTCTTAGCCAAAGTTAAGGCTTCACCAATTGACAGTAATTGAGATGCTACTAAAAGATTTCCAACTAACTTCATCTTGGTGCCATTACCACCAATGCCCATGTAATGGGTGGTCTGGCTAATTGGTTCCAGGACAGGAAGTGATTGTTTGTAAGTTGCCTCTGGCCCACCTACTACTATCCAAAGTCCACCATTTGCGGCCTCACCCTTAGTTCCAAAAACTGGGGCATCTAAAAACTGCACCCCATTTTTCTCATAAATCTCACGCTCTGCTTGGGAGGTTTTAGGATCAATGGTAGATAGATCAATTGCAATGGTGCCAGCTTTTACCTTGGCAGCAAGATTGTGACCGGCGGTAATTACCTCATTGATCGCAGCATCATCAGCTAGGCAGTACATAAAAAAATCAGCATCAAGTAATACCTGCTCTGGATCTGAAACAGTTTTAGCACCGCTTTTTTCAATCTCACTGTATTTAGTACTGCTTCGATTCCAAACCGTTACCTGATGTCCGGCTTTTACTAAATTTTTTACCATACCAGAGCCCATAATTCCAAGGCCGATAAATCCAATCCGTGCCATTTATAGCTCTCCCTTATCTAGATTTGTTTGCTGCAGTAACCAACTCAATTACTCGTTTTGGATCTACTGGATTAAAGGTTTTACCATCTACCTTCATAGCACTACCTGAGATCACACCATCTGCCATAGTTAAAGTCTTAGCTACAGTTTGGGCATTAACTCCAGTATTAGCAAAGATTGGAATACTCTTTGCTACCTCTTTTGCTGCTAGTAAATCCTCTTCACTAAAGGCAACTCCAGCAACTGGGCCAGAGATTAATATGGCATCAAAGCCAAAGTACTCCGCCGCCTTTGCCCGTTGGGCAACACTTCGATTCTCCATCGCTGAGGCAAACTCTGGAACGATATTGGTAAATAAGGCGATGTGATCTGCCTTTAATCTGGTTCTAGTTTGGGCAATTGCAGCTGGGTCCGGGCTGAGAATTCCCATCTCACTAGCAAATGAACCACACATTACCTCGCGCACAAATGAAGCACCGCACCCGGCTGCTGCCTCAATGGAGGCAATTGGATCCCAAAGTAAATTAACACCATAAGGAATCTTTATCTGATCATAAACTGCGCCCACCAAAAATGTTGTCCAGCTGCCCACCTCTGAGTTTAATTTTGTGGTGTATGGCAGATCTGATTCATTACAAAATAGCAGACCATCAATACCGCCATCTTGCAAAGCTTTAATATCAGCAGATACAGATGCAATTACAGCTTTAATATCTGGCTTAGATTTTGCTTGTGGTTGACCAGGAGATGCTGGTAGGTGAACCATGCCGATTATGGGTTTTGGTTGTGAGAAAATTTTAGATAGTGCAATAGCCACTTTTGTTTGCCTTTCTGCGTAATTTAAGCATAACTAAGATGTGCGATTATGGCAATTTGTCGCAGAAAGTAATCAACAATTAGAGAGCAGATTTATTATTTGCACCAGTAAAGATTGCTTTGCCTTGGTAGACAGTTAATGGATTTGCCAACAGTTCATCTAACATACCTAGAAATGCTTTCACATGCGCTGTCTCTAAGTGGGAAGTAAATGCGGCTTCACTCTCATAAACTTCAATATTCATAAATGTACCGGGCTTATCAATTACCTCATGAACTGCATAAGTTTTAACCCCCGCCTCTTGCCAAGATGCGTTAGCTCCTGCCTGTAATTGTTTACGTAGCTCATCTGCCTTACCAGCTTTTGCTTCAAATATTGCAGTAACAATCATGATTTATCCAATCTACTCAAATTAAGTTTATTAATTATTTTTGCACTTATCTTGGCAAAGTCTTTCACTAAAGGTGAGCAGATTCAATACTTTGCGTCGATCTTTACCTAATCTTAACTTTTCTAAGCCGATTTTAATTACTTGCAGAGTTTAAAAGTTCAACCTCATCCTGGCTTAGTTCAACTACCTGCATAATCTGCCTCAACTGCTCAAGTGAGGTAGCACTTGCAATCGGTGTGATCACAGTTGGGTTTGATCTAAGCCAGGCTAAGGCGATCGCAGCAATCGGTTTACCTCGCGCAGCTGAAATCTGAGTTAAGGCATCTAAAACCTGCCAGCCAGTTGGTGTGAAGTACTCAGCTACAGAGGAGGCTCTAACTGAGTCAACTGTAATACCGGCCCGGTACTTACCAGTTAAAAACCCTTTAGCTAATCCGTAAAAGGGCAAGGTGGAAAGGTGATTATCTTTGACAACTTGCATCTGGCTCTGCTCATAGGTTTTTCTAGCCATTAAGTTGTAGTGATCTTGCAGCGCAATGTAACTTGCAAGATTTTCACGCTTTGAAATCATAAGTGCTTGGGCAAGCCGCTCACCTGTATGTTGGGAGGCGGCGATATATCTAATCTTGCCCTCTTTAATTAACTCGGTGTAACAGTTAAGAGTTTCAACTGTTGGCACAGTTAAATCATCCTCATGTGAGTAGTAAATATCTAAATAATCAGTTTGTAATCTGGCAAGTGAATCCTCAAGTGCTGCTCGGATATTAGCTGGTGATAAGCCACGCCTAGTATTTAACTTTGCTACCTTTGAGGCTAAGACCACCTTTGATCTATTTTTTCCCTTGTTAAGCCAGGCGCCAATAATCGCTTCAGATTCACCCCCAGTATTACCATCTTTCCACTGTGAGTAATTATCTGCCGTATCTAGAAAATTACCGCCTAACTCTAAATAGTGATCTAAAATTTTAAAGGATTGCTCTTTATCAATTGACCAGCCAAATACATTTGTGCCCAGAGTTAATGGGCTAACTTCAAGATCAGTATTTGGCAGTTTTAGCATGGCTATAACTTAGGGGAAGAGGGGCGGAAATCAAATGTTAAAGCCGCAGAATCTAACTTGATCACTTTTTCATACCCAAAAGCTATCTATAGCCAATGACAGTAGGTGGGTCTAGGTTAAAGGCATGGAAAATAAAAACATAAACATAATCGATGCGGTAAAAGATGGATTTAATCGTTACGCAGATTTCTCTGGGCTCTCCACAAGAGCTCAGTACTGGTACTTCATCCTTGCCACTAACTTAGCCACATTTGTGGGCTCATTAATTGCAGGGGATATGGTCGGTAACTTAATCTCACTCCTCTCAATAATTCCAACTATCGCAGCTGCAGTAAGAAGAATGCATGATGTTGGCAAAAGTGGTTGGTTTATCTTAGTTCCAATCTATAACTTGATACTGCTAGTAACACCAAGTAAATCTGGTTTAACAAGTTGAAGTTATTTCGCAATTACTTTAAGAAACCAGTTGCAGTAACAAAAATACAAACTGCAGCTACGCAGGAACAAACTGGAAATGAGGAGGAGTACACCTTTGATGTGGTGGGTGAATCCTTTCAACGAGATCACCTGGTGGCATTAATAAAAAAACATAACCTCACCGATGCCGGTGAGCTCTACAACACCGCCACACTAAAACTAGAGCCAGAAAATGATTTTGATCCAACTGCAGTAATGGTGGTAATTGAAGAGCTGCAGGTTGGTTATATCCCTAAACCATTCTCGGCAGAGATGACTGAATACATCAAGGCAAAGGGTGGCAAGAGCCTGCAAGTACCAGCCAGGGTTGGTTGGGATAGAGATTCCCCCCAACCGGCAGTTGGCGTGCGACTTAAAATGGAGGATTTTTAAAACATTGCTGTCAGTAGCAACTAATATCTTTAAGTTATCGCCAACAGCAAGGAGTCACCTGTGTTTGAGTTCATCGCATTATTTATCTTTTTCTACTGGCTCTCATCTTTATTTAATAAGGATAGAAAAAAGCGCAGCTGGCGTGGGTGAGCTTGAAGAGAGCAAGTTAGAAACATTGCTTGAAATCAAATATTCTGATGTATTTAATGCAGTACAGACTTTAGGAAAAGGTGATGTTGGAAAGGTCCGTAAACTATTCTTAGATTTCCAGAAAAATCTCTATTTACCCCACAAGGAGTATCAAAGAGTTAGCTAAGTTTCTCTAACTTCTCCATTTGCCCAACCCTATCCACCACCAACACACTCCCATTGGGGATCTCTTCCCACCCATCTTGGTTCCAGCCAGATGATGCCACCACAACCTCACCCTTAGCTTTGGTGTATTTAAGGTGGTAGTAATCAGTATCTTCTTTAAACTTTTGCGGGATTTTATCTTGGTTATAAATGCAAGCTGCCATAAAGCTTTGATCATTAATAATCATCATATTGATGGATGAGAATGTGCAGTTTGATTTGATGTAGGAAAGACCTTGTTTAACACCTTCAATAAAGCCATGTTTTTCTATTTGGGTTAGTAGGTAGAGGAAGTAACGCTCTGAATCTGTACTTCCTTTTGCAAGATCTAAGTACTTCTTATCTATTAATGGATCTAGGCAATCAAAGGGGGAGATAGAGCCGTTGTGAATAAAGGTTATGTCTTGGTAGGTAAATGGATGGGTGTTGTTCTCATTTACCGGCATGCCCTCTGTTGCCCACCGAAGGTGAAGAAGAGCGGCATTTGATTTATGGCTGGCTAATTGTTCTTTAAAGTGCGCACTCTTAGTTGCTGCAACTGGCTCTTTGTAGAGATCAGCTTTGTGGTTAGAGGTGGTAGCAATACCCCAACCATCACAGTGATCATTGGCAAGGTTTACAAACTGATCAAAGTTTTCACCAACC
>Ga0304730_1001203_pt1 | contig 20200 bp, 20 predicted proteins | sample M_130628_MF_Meta_FD_190474 | JGI IMG/M metagenome (GOLD analysis project Ga0304730, IMG submission 190474) | Freshwater microbial communities from Lake Montjoie, Canada to study carbon cycling - M_130628_MF_MetaG (v2) (version 2) | ecosystem: Environmental > Aquatic > Freshwater > Lake | place...
AATTCATTATAATTCAATACAATTTCTTTTATAATATTTATTAAATCATTATAAAAATTTTCATTATTAGATCCTACAGGAAATATTGAAGAAATAAATGTACTAAGAATATTAATATATATTTTTGAGTCTTTAGATTCAAATGAACTAACAAAAGGGTCAGAAGTATTTGAACCATTTATTATATTTAATTCATTTGATAAATATTCATATGCTTCATTTATTTTTTTAAATTTATTACACGCGTTTTCATGTTTGTTTTTATCTGGGTGCCATTTTAATGCCATTTTATGATATTTTTTTCTAATATATTCTTGGTCCAATTTTGTTAGTTCAACTTCATCCAAAGTTATTTCTAACTCTTCTAATGCTATTTATATATTCATTTATAATAATAAATCAATATAATCTTTATATCAATATAAGGTTTATAGAAACAATGAGATTAATTATCAAACCTATATATAATATTTGTTAAATAAAATAAATAACTCTCTAAGTGATAAATAGGACGATAATTATTATTATAATATTTTAAAAAAACATATGTTTTTAATAACACTTTTGAAAAATCTTTCTTTACAATTTTATTTTTTCTTATTAGCTTTGATAGTATATACCAAATACAATCAGTTATATCCAAGTTATATATAAAAATGTCATATAATAAATCGCGAAATTTTAAAAATTTAAGCTCATTAATATCTAATATTTCTTTTAATATTTTATTACATATTATTTCATAAGTATTTGTTAATTCATCTACATTTATATGTAGATATTTTATATTAATTATATTTTCAGTTGATATATCATTAGGTATTTTTTTGTTAGTACATTTAATATATAATGTCTTACTAGGTCTAGCAATATTTATTATTTCTGAACAATTCAATATTGCGTCTGGAATAAAACTAACTTCTTCTGATAATAAAATAAATTTAATATTTATAGAAGATGAATTATTGTCCTGCATATAGCTATAAAAGTTTTCCAATAGTTCACTATGAATATTGTGGAAATCTTTACAAACGATTATACCATTTTTATCATTCTTTGCTGATAAAATATCAATAATTTGTTGATAAATTTCATGCCACAATAATTTTGAATTACATCCTAATAATGACATATCTATTTCATAATGAATATCACTTATTTTAAAAAAATATTGTTTTTTATCATGTGTAATACTAAGTTTTTTCTCATATTTTAATTCAGATGGGCTATATTTTCTTATAGAATACAACATTTGACTATATTTGCCAACTCCACCAGGACCATAAAATATAATATTACCCAATTTATTTATAGAATCAGGAAATTTATTATAAACCTTTTCTAATTTAGGATGTAAGTTTATTTTATTAACAGAATTTATATATTCTTCAAAATGAGTTTCAAGAAATTTCATTATTATATCTTATTAAATATTCTTTATTTAAATTATAAACAAATTGTATTATATATTAAAAACATAATAATAATATAAAAAAAGAATATATTATGAATATTATAAAAACTATTGAACAATATAAAGAAGAACATGTGTATTTTTGTGATCCTATAAAGAATAATATAATGAATGAGGGTAATTTTATTAGAATAATATATTCTTCTCCTTTTTTTATTTTAAATGGTATTTATCTATATATAAAAATTAATTATACTTCAATTGATAGATATTATAATAAGTTTAAATGCTCATTTGATATAAATAAATATATAGATTTAATTGATAATTTACGAATAATAGAAGAAGGTTTATTACAAAAAGTAAATATACGTGGTAAAATACCGAAATTTAAAATATACGAACAAATAAAAAATGGAAATATCAAAATTTTCTCTGATAATATTGAGAAAATAAATAATATATTTTTATTAAAAATTGCTGGTATATGGGAAACTGAAAATGACTATGGACTAACTTATAAATTTATTACTTTATAAAATAAAAAATAGTTTATATTTTATTTAACCTTGGGTAGAATAAAAATGTAAAACAATTTTATATTTTATTTAACCTTGGGTAGAATAAAAATGTAAAACTATTCCTAATATTATAACTATCAAGAAATTTATTACAGCAAATAATGATAATATAGAAAATGTTTTATTTGAAAGAAAATTATTTGAAAAATCTCCATTTGATCTAAAAAAAGCTGAAAATAATATTATTACTTGTGTTGCTAAAAATATAGTAGATAATATTGAAAAAGATCCATAATAATTAGAAATTTCTCCACTAGATATTTTACCAAAATAAGCATATAAATAATATAATAATACAGAAACAATAAACATAATATAGAAAAATGGGAAAAAATTGATCCAATTGTTAGTTGGTATATTTAATATAATTACAAAAAGAATACCTAATAATAAACCTGTATACCCACCAATTAATGACGACACTCCATTTTTATTTGTAATTCCAGTAGTTATAATTATAATTATAAACGATGCTATAATAACTGCCAAAGGTATGTTAATAACTTTTTTATATTCTTCTTTATCAAACATTATAATTAATATATAATTATATAATTATTTGTTTCATTTGATTTTCTTATTTTCTAATTTATTTCTTATTTATTTCTTTTAATTCGTCTATTTCTTTCTGCATTATTTGTATTTTATTAACTAATAAAGGTATTATTTCTAAATAATTGATCGCTTTTACATTTGTATTATTGTTATCTGGTTTACAATATATTAGTTCTGGTATCTCTTTTTCAAATTCCTGAGCTATAAACCCATAATGAATTTGTTTTGTTTCGTCATTTTTAAATGTAAATTGTGTTGACTTTAGATTCAATAATTTGTTAGTTTTTTTTTCATCAATAGAAATAATATTGTCTTTTAAATTTATATCAGATGGATTTATAATACTGCCATCTACATATAAATTTCCAGGAATATATACACTTTCATATAATTGTGATGCGGGTGTTAAAACACCAATATCATTATATTTAGTAGCATTCCATAAATTAGCTGGATTTCCATATACGAAATTTTTAATATATGCTGTATTATTTGGTTGTTTACCTCCATAGTTAGCCATTTATATATATTGAATAAATATTTATATAAAAAAAAATATACTAATTAAATATATGAGTTATACAACATTTAATAATCATCCTCTTATTCCAAATTCTAATCAGTATTTTTATGAAAAAAAATATATATCAATTCATTCAGAGGATAGAGATATTGCTAAATATCCTAGTTCTTCTCAATTTGAAATTGAATTGCCTCAAGATTATTTAAATATTGCTTCAGCTAAGTTATATTCATGGTCATTTCCTGCCAATTATAGTGTTTTTTCAGTATTTAATTATAATGTTTCTATGACATTCAAAATGACTCAATTATATAATCCAGGAGAGCATGATGTTAGCGACCCACTATTAGAAGGTATTTTTGCCGCCTTATATAATAATTTAGATAAAGAATATGTTATCATTATTGAACCAGGATTTTATAATCCAGACCAAATGTCTACTGAATTAACAAACAAATTTAATGAACGTATTACACTAGAAATTACTAGCTTTCTAAAAAATAATTCCCAATATGAAGAAGCATATAAATTATTTATAAATACTGTATATGATAGATTTAATATTGTTTATAATAGTGTAGAACAAAAATTATGGTTTGGTAATACTGCTGATAGATTTGTTTTAACAAATGATTCCTATATTTTTTATAAAAAAGAGTTTGTAGATGCTTCATGTATAAGAAAAAATGAATTACCTGATTTCTCTAATTGGGGTCTTCCTTCTTATTTGGGTTTTACACGATGCCCTGCCTATAGTTTAGATGCCAACGAAACTTTAGCAAAATATATTGGAGATAATGAAAAATTAATAAATTTAGCTGATAAAGTTGCTCTTTCAGAACAAGGGGTTCCTCGTTTTTATTATGGTGATGTAGGTAATGGAGATAATGGGTATTGGTTATTACCTGGAGCACCAGGTGCTACTGTTTATTTTCTTCAAGCTCCATTTAAAATTAGTTTTATGGGTCCAGCATATTTTTATATGGAAATAGATGGATTGAATTGTATAGATGAAACTTCACCTTGGAATTTATCCTACTATACTACTACTACTAATAATACAAATGGAATTGTTAATTCTTCTTTCGCAAAAATAGCCATTCCTACAACGCCTATTTCGCAGTGGTTTGATGATGATATGGCGCCTTATAAGTATTTTAATCCACCAGCTGAAAGAATTAGAAAATTGAAAATTAAATTAAGATACCATAATGGTCAATTAATTGATTTTGGGCAATTTGAATATTCATTTATGATAGAATTTTCTTTATTAAAACCACAACAGGAAAGAAGTTATAGTATTAGAGGTGCTTATGATTTAGCCCAACTTCAAAGTTTTGGTAATGCTTAAAGAAAAAAAAATTTTTATTAAACTTAATTATAGAATTATTAAGTTTAATAAATTCTACCATGTTATAGTGCTACCATATTATAGTTCTAATTTGTATGTTTGGTTTATCCAATTAATTAATAAATCTTTATCACATTTTTTATAATCATCATTAAAACCATTTAGTTTAAAAAACTGAGGCTTTTTTAACTCAGTTTTTCTAGCATAAGGTTTTTTATAAAAAATATAATCCCCAAATTTACCTGTTCTTATACTTAAACATGGTGTTAGTTCTCTTACAAGACCTACTGGTTTTGAAGGATCTAATAAATTATCCTTATCTAAAAATCTTAAAATATCTATATAATTGATTTGTTCTATAGAAAATTCTCCTTTTAAAGATTTGGTTTCATTTCCCCATTGGGCATAAATTCCATATTTACCTTTTTTAATGAATAAATCTTGCCCTTTGTATTTACCAATGGAACCATTTTCTATATTTTTTACAGGTATTTCAATAACATCTTCTAAACAAATTTCAGATTTATCTTTTCTCTTAAGACTTTCAATGTCCAAATTTTTCTTTACAGCAATAAACTTAATTTTTTTTTTATCTTTTGGATCAACATATTTTACTACGGGACCATGTTTTCCAATGATTAGAAAATGATTGTCATCTATTTCCAAACTAAATTTTTTTATATCCTCTAATTCATTCATCTTTTCATTCAAATTATTAAAACATGTCAAACAAAGTGAAGTTAAATTTTGTTCTCCCTTTGAAATAAAATCTAAATTATCTTCCATTTCTTTTGTATAATCATAATTAAAAAACGAATCAAATTTATTCAATAAAAATTCAATAACAATTATACCTAATGGCTGAATAACGAGTTTATTTTTTTCATTTCCAAATTCTCTTGAAGATATGGTTTCTTTAATATCATTGTCAGCAAAAGTGTAATCCTTGGCACATATTTCTTTTCCTGTTATGTTTTGTTTTAAAATATATTTTCTTTCCTGTATTTTATCTACAAGAGATGCGAAGGTTGATGGTCTACCAATTCCTTTATCCTCTAATAATTGAACTAATCTCGCTTCACTATAATGTGATTTTAATTCTATCATAGTAAACTTTGATTCTATTTTTTTTGGCAGCATAATTGAGTTTTGTTTTAAATTTATTATGTATTGATATATATTTTCATCTGTATTTTTTGGAGTTTCAACAATTTGCCATCCTAGGAAAATAAGTTGTTCTGTTTTATATATAAATTCTGTTTCTAAAGGTGCTGAAATTTTGGCACTAATAGAATTATATTGTGCTGAAGTTAAACAAGATTCTAATGTTCTTTTCCAAATTAAAGAATATAATTTAATAGCCTTAGCTTGTAATTCATCCAAAGAAGGATATTTATTATTTATATTTACTGGTCTAATTGCTTCGTGTGCTTCTTGTGGAGCAGGTATTCCTTTTTTTTCAGCGACTGTCTTTTTAGATTTTTTAACAGGTTCTTCTGTTTTAAAAATCAGATTATCAATATTAGGACTAATATATTGCTCTCCATGTTCATTAATAACATATTTTTTTACATTATCAATAAATTCATTACTATATTTTTTGGAATCGGTTCTCATATAAGTAATAAGTCCAGCTTCATATAATTGTTGAGCATATTTCATCGTGTCTTTCGGTGACATATTTATTTCATTAGATGCTAACTGTTGTAAGCTTGATGTAGTAAGAGGTTCTGGAGCTTTTTTAATTATTTTCTTCGGGGATGTAGTACTACATAAAAAATCCCAACATTTACATTTTTCTAAAAAAGCATAAATTTCTTCACTGTTAGTAAATTGCTTATTAAGATCAAAATTAAGATTGAGATTAGTAAAATAGCCAAAAGTATTATATACCATTTTTCCAGGTGATGATTTTATGTCTAAATAATTTTCATAAACTAATCGTAAAGCTGGTGTTTGACATCGTCCAGCAGATAAACTTTTTTCATGATTTTTGGAAATACAATTCCATAATATAGGTGTAATATTAAATCCAACTAACAAATCTAGAATTTGTCTAGCTTTTTGTGCTTCAACTAAATTCATATTAATTCTTTTAGGATGAGAAATAGCAGATTGAATGGCAGATTCAGTAATTTCATGAAAAATAATTCGTTTTGTATTAGTTACAGAGAGACCAAATAAATCACAAACATGCCACCCAATAGCTTCGCCTTCACGATCATCATCGGTCGCAATAATTACATCATTAGATTTTAAAATTTCGGAACGTATTTTTTCAATTTGTTTTAATTTTAATGGTTCTTGAATAATAGAATAAGTAGTAGCAAAATTATTTTTAAAATCTATAGATTCTAAACCAGAAATAGTACGTAGATGACCAAAAGACGCAATTACTTTATATCCTGGACCTAAATAATTTTCTATTTTTTTACATTTAGCTGGTGACTCAACAATTACTAATGAATTGGTCATATTAAGTTATAATGTAAAATAGTCTTTATTATTTTTTCAAGTAGTTTTAAACAAGTAAAAAAAGTTTTTACAAGATAATACAATTTGATTCATAGCTGTGTTCATAATCACGATCTAAATCATCTTCAAAACTATTGACTAATTCAATAAATTCTTCTAGATCCATGCTTTTAAATCTTGATCCCTTATCAGAAAATCTAACAATAATTTTGTTAGTTTCAATACAATCTTGATTTATAAGAATAATATCATAATCATCTTTTTTCCATTTATTAATTCTAGAATTCATATTTTCCTCAAAATTAGTATCAATTTGAAAATGAGTGTTAATTTTAATACTAGATGTTAGTTTATCTTTAAGATTAATAGCATATTCTTCAAATTCTTTTAAAACTGGTATTATAACAAATTCAATAGACATATATTTAATAAATAAAATTGTTAATATTATGAAACGAAATTTTTTTCTTTAAATTAAAAAATGGATAATATATATTATAGAAAAGCGACTTAAAGCTCTTTAAGTACTTTTAATAATAATATATATTCTTGGTGAATTTCGATTCATAAAAGTGATTCGGTTTTGAAAAATGGACATTTTTAAAATGTCCAAAATTCAAAATCCCAAAAAAGTCTTGAAAAAGACCATCTAAAACTAAGATTGTTACGTAAATGGTCTAAATTTTGAATAGAAGACGTTTTTATTTGTTACGATAATTTTTTTTTGTTTTTTTTTAAAAATACTTAAAAAATAAATTCTTTGGAAACATTATGGAAACTTTAGGTGACAAAAAACTGCTAAAAACGAGCTATAATTATTACTGCCAATTTTGTGATTATAAATGCTCAAAAGTGTTTAATTGGGATAGACATATTTTAACAACAAAACATAAAAAACGTATAGCTGAATCACAAACGGTGACAAAAAATGAGCCAGACGAGCAAAACGAGGAACCACAGGATACAAAGCATTATAAGTGTAATAATTGCCATAAAATTTATAATTCAAGGAATGGCCTATGGAAACATAAACATAAGTGTAAATCAACTAACACCGAAAATGAAACCAAAGAACTAATTCAATATTTAATGAAAGAAAATTCGGAATTTAAACAACTTATTATTGAACAAAATAAACAAATGATAGAATTATCTAAAAATAGTGGAAGCAATAATAATAATACAACTAACAATAATTTTAATCTTAATTTTTTCTTAAATGAAACTTGTAAAAATGCTATGAATATAATGGATTTTGTTAATCAACTTAATGTTAGTATCAACGATTTAGAAGAAACTGGTCGTCTCGGTTTTGCTGAAGGAATTTCTAAAATATTTATTAATGGATTAAAAGAAATTGATATTCCTGATAGACCTATTCATTGTTCTGACTTTAAAAGAGAAATATTATATATTAAAGATGATAATCAATGGAATAAAGAAACTGATAACAAAATTGTTTTAACAAAAGCTATTAAACATGTTGCTCATAAAAATATGAAACAAATAACAGAATGGACTAAAACTCATCCAGAATATAATGATTCTGAATCTAGACAAAACGATAAATATTTAAGTATTGTTAAAGAATCTATGTCTGGATCTTCACAAGAAGAAACTAACAAAAATTATAATAAAATAATTAAAAATATCGTTAAAGAAACAGTGATTAATAAGTAGGCTCTTTTATAAAATGTTTTTTTTGTATAAAAATAATAATTATAAGATTTACAATTATTTTTTATATTTTAAGAATAATTTATATTTATATTATAAATGACTATTATAAATGGAGGAGGAATTATGTTACCTTATTCTAAACAAGAATTATCTAAAAAAATATTTACATATTATTTGAATAACTTTTATAAAATATCTATATTATCTTATGGTTTATATGGAATTGTATTATTATTAATATTACCCGATAATATAGATCCAAGCAATGAAGATAATTTTTATAAACAAATGACACCAAATGAAAATTATGGAAAAATTGTCAAAAGTTTAATTATTAAAATTCAATTTATGAACAATAATTTAGAGGTTAAATTAGGCAATTATAAATTTTTAGGAGTTACTGAAAAACAAATTCAAGATGAAATCAATATTCAAACTGATATATTTTTTAAAACATTTAACTATATGCAGCCCCTATGTCCTTCTATTATTTATGCTGAAATTATAAAAGATTTTTCTGAAAAAATAAATATTTTAAATTTACTAAGGAAAGCTGAAAACTTACCATTTCCTCTTGAAAATAATATTATTTATAATGATAATATTAGTATAATTGTAATGGAAATGATTCATAATAGCATTCCTTTGTCAAATTACATTTATGAGATAAATCAAAATATAAATAAATTAAAAAAATATATAAAAGATATACAAAAAGAAAATAATGATGATAATTTACAGCAAATTAATATTGCTATGAATAATATTAACGGAGAAAAGAGAAAAAAAGAAATAGTAGAAAATATATCAAGATATGCTTTATTAAAATTAGCTATTGATACTGGATACAATCATAGTGATTTTCACAAAGGAAATATACTTATTCAATATGATGATACATATTTTAAAAATATAAATAAATCTCCAATTTTATTAGATTTTGGAAGAACTACAAAATTAAATTTAGATATATTAAATTCTATTAAACAAAAAGTAGAACAAAAAAATTATATTGGAGCTTTAACCGAATTATGTAAACCATTTAATAGTGAATTACAACATACAAAATTTGAAAATGCTTCTTATTTTGATTGGGTATGCGGAGATTATGAAGGCTTAAATGGGGATATAAAAAAAAGATTACCTGATACTGTAAATATAAGAATAGATGAATTATTTAAATTAAGAGAACTTGCTATTGATGAAAATATTCAAAAAATGAATAAATTACACGATTCTGAACCAAATAAATATCCCTTATTACCATTATCTAATTCAATAAAAAATAATTTATATAATGGAATGATTGGTGGAAAAAGAAAAATAAAAAGAAAACGAAAAACAAAAAAAAATAAATTTTATAGAAGAAATAAATCAAACAAAAAGTATAAATACAAAAAATAATTATTTATTACTTTTTTATAAAATTGATTTGGTTTAATATATTTTTATAAAACTATATTAAATTATAAAAAATGAATAATTCTAAAAAAGAAACTATAACTATTTATAAAGAATATGAAAAAATATCATTACTTGAATATTATCTTAATGATGACAAATGTCTGGAATCTATTGTTAGTAATTTAATTGATTATTATATAGAGAAAAAATACAATTTAGCACAAGAATATTTTAATATTTTAAAAACAAAATTTTCTGATTCAAAATTATTTTATAAAATAATTCAAATATCGTTATCTATTGCGAATCAAAAACCTCTAACTATTGACCTAGATGAAAAACCTAAAATTATTTTGAGAATGTAATTTATTTTTTAACATTCATTTTTTTAAATTGATTCCATGAAATTTCTACATGAGGTCCCTTATATTCTGATTCTGAACCTTCAGCGTTCAATTTTTCTGCTTTTTTTAACGCACTATCAACATATATTTGTTTTAATAATAGTCCAAATTTATAAGCTCCGTCATGTTGATCAATTTTACCATCTTCTATATCCCTTAATACATCTAATGCTTTAAACAATATTTTTAAATCAATCTCATCTTTTCTTATTTTATTATAAATATCAGTGTAATAAGTAAATAAAAAATTACATTCACTCATTCCTTCTAAATGAACAGAATCAGAATCTAATGGATATTTTGCTTTTAACATTATTAGATTATTTATATCCTCTCTTAAAGTATGACTATGTTTTAGCTTTCTAATCAAACCCGTTTTATCTTCCACATTGTTTGCTGAAATCATATTTTGTAATTGAAGTCTTTGATTCTCATCCATTATATTTATATTTTAGAATACTATTTTTAAACTCTAACTAATAAATAATTAATTTTTCTATATATATTATAATGAGTGTTCAACCAATGATACAATCTTCGGCAATGCCACCACAACCAATAAATACTCTTCAGCCTACAGCTACTAGTCCTATGAATTCTGCTTATATTGCTTCCCAACAACAAACAAAAGCTCAAATGAGTTTAATTGGATCTTCTAAAGGTGGCGCGCCAACGGTTCAGGTTCCACCTGTATCAAGCTCAGCACCTAATCCTGGTCAAACGAGTGATAATTATAAAGCATTAACACAATTGGCACAAACACAACAAGCCCAATCAACTTTTGATAATGCTAAAACTCCGCAACAAACTGCTGCTTTACAACAACAACAGGAAACACTTTATAAAAGTGGGGGATCTAAAAGAAGTGCCTATAAAAGAAGTGCCTATAAAAGAAGTGCCTATAAAAGAAGTGCCTATAAAAGAAGTGCCTATAAAAGAAGTGCCTATAAAAGAAGTGCCTATAAAAGAAGTGCCTATAAAAGAGGTGGATCTTGGCCTAAATGGACTTGTTTAAGTGGAGGAAGACGTACAAAAAAAAGAGTAAGAAATACAAAAAGAAAAAGTAGAAAAAGTAGAAAAAGTAGAAAATCTATAACAAAAATTTATATTTAACTTTATTGACGCAAAGGTGTAAAAATAAGAAAATAAATATATATAATAATAATATAGATTATGCCAACAATGAAAAATTACTTGAACCTTATATATGTTAATTTAGGGTTTATAGCCCAAATAACAGTAATGATGTATTTTAAATCTGCTTTGGAAATAAAACAAAATTGGCCATTATATAGATGTAACCCACCTTATTGGATATTTTCGGATGATATATCGCAAGATTTTACATATTGTGTTCAAAATACTCAGACGAATATGATGGGCACTTTATTACAACCATTAAATTATATGGTTTCATCATTATCATCAGTTGGAACAGAATTAAGTGATTCAATAAATAATGTTCGTGGGATGATTTTCAATATAAGATCCTTTGTTACTGATATAATTCAAAATGTTTTTGGTGTATTTTTTAATTTGATTGTTGAATTTCAAAAAATTACCATAAGTATTAAAGATATGGTTGGTAAAATGATAGGAGTAGTTGTTACTATTTTATATGTTTTAGATGGTTCTATTAAATCTATGAACAGCGTATGGAATGGGCCCACAGGACAATTAGTTAGAGCTATGGGATCTTGTTTTCATCCTGAAACAAAGATAAAATTAAAAAATGGAGAAATATTTTTAATGAAAGATTTACCTTTAGGAGCTGAATTAGAAGATGGATCAAAAGTATTTTCTGTTATGAAAATTGCTAATTTTAATAATAATAAATTATATAAGATCAAAGGTGGAATAGATGGTGAATATATATATGTAACTGGTGAACACTTTATTTTGGATAAACTAAATAATAAATGGATACAAGTTAAAGATTATAATCATGCTTTCAAACAAGAAGAAAAACATATTGATTGGTTTTCTTGTCTTATTACTACTTCAAGGCATATCAAAATAGGACAACAACTTTTTTGGGATTGGGAAGATGATGAATTATTATAAGAATGATTTATAACTATTATTATCCATTTATAGTATATATGAATAATATTAATCCATTAAATATTACTGCTAATTTTATAAACAATACATATGATAAATTATCATATTTGGATCTTTATGGAAATTCTGTTTTAATATTTATTTTTATCACATTAATCGTTTTTGTGGTTTATTCTTATTGTAAGGTTATGGTTAATAGAGAAGCTATAGCTTCTGATTGGACTAATCAAAGATGTAAACCACAAAATATTTTAATCGCTGGATTTATAACACATCCAGATGATAAAACCTCATTAGAATATACTAATGAAAATTTTCAATATTGTGTTCAAAGTATATTATCAAATATTATAGGTTATTCATTGGAACCTTTTCAATTTATGATATCATCTTTAACTAATATTTTTAGCGAATTTATTGATGCTATTCAAAAAATAAGAGGCGTTTTCAATACTTTAAGAAATGGTGTATCTGATTTTGCTAGCGATGTTTTATATAGAATTTTAAATATTATGACACCACTTCAAAAAATTTCTATAGCTTTAATGGATACATTTAATAAAATACAAGGAGTAATGGCTTCGGGTTTATACACTATGCTTGGTTCTTATTATACTTTACAAGCATTAATGGGAGCAATATTAGAACTTATTGTTAAAATTTTAGTTGCTCTAGTAATTATTATAGCAGGTCTTTGGTTATTACCATTTAGTTGGCCTATAGCAACAACAATGACAGGTGTATTTTTAGCTATATCAATACCATTAGCAATTATTACTTATTTTATGACAGAAGTTCTTCATATTAAAAGTTCTGCTATTCCAAACCTAAGATGTTTTGATCAAAGAACAAAAATATTTTTAGAAAATAGAACATTTAAATATATTAAAGATATAAAACCAGGTGATATTTTGTTTAATGGATCAACTGTAACCGCAAAAATAAAAGTTTTATCTAAAGATATGGATATGTATAATTTAAATGGAATTATTGTTAGTGAAAGTCATATTGTAAAATATAAAAATAACTGGATTAAAGTAAAAGATCATCCTCATTCAAAAAAAATAAGTTTATATAATGATCCGTATTTATTCTGTTTAAATACATCATCAAAGACAATTATTTTAAATGATATGATATTTACAGATTGGGATGAAATATATGATGAAACTTTAGAATTTATCTTGAATTCCAATTCTATTGAAAAAACAGAAAATATATCAAAAAAATTAGATTATGGATTCAATGGGAATACTAAAATTAAATTAATGAAAGGAGACAAAATATTAAAAAAAATAAATGTAGGAGATATATTATCCACTGGAGATATTGTTTATGGAATTGTTGAATTAAATAATAATTTAGGAAATAATGAAAATAATGAAAATAATGAAAATAATGAAAATAATGAAAATAATGAAAATAATAAAAATAATGAAAATCTTTATAGTTTATTAGTTTCTAGTAAATATTTTTATATTGGAAAAAATAAATATCCAGATTATAATAACAATATTGATTCAGTTCTAAGAAATCTTAGTTATAAAAAAATATTATCTAAGGAATATGTATAATATGGAAATATCTATTGGTTCATATAAATTTAGAGTAGAAATATTGATTTTAATTGTTATAGTATTTTGGATTATGTTTGGACATATGTTGTGCTCATGTTGTAGAGTCAATATTTTTAAAGAAGGATTTGTAGGAGCAAATAACGTTGCGTCTGGTCCTGAATTTGGTGGGGCTAAAACCCCTGATTGGATCATGAACCCTTCTACATGGGCTAAACCTAATTTAACTTATAGTCCTGGAACTACTCCTGATGCTGGTGTCAAGGCTATTTGGGATCGTCCTAAGCAACCAATTCCTTTACCAGAAGGAGAATTAGATATGTTCGCTACTACCGATTTTAAGCCAGAATGTTGTCCTAATGCTTATTCTAATAGCATGGGATGTGCCTGTATGACAATACCTCAATATAATTTTTTAAAAAATCGTGGATTTAATAACGTTCCTTATTCTGAATATTAATTTGTTATCATAAAATAAAATTTACTTTCATATTTGTAAATATTATTTATAACATTCAATTTTGTTACCTTTACAATCATAAACCCAAATTTCATAGTTATAACCCAACTCTTTTCCAGAATTTTGTTTTGAAAATACATTAGATTTTTGAATAGTCCAAGATGATTTAACTTCAATACAAAGATTTTTGGAAGAAATAAAAATATCAACATAATGTCTTCGTAATTTATCATTTTCATCCTTATACCATATTTTAGGAACATTTTTGGCACCAATAATTATATCATTTTCTTCAATATTTTCTTTTTTTAAAAGTTCATTTAAAGCATAATGTTCATACCCTTGTATTAATTCACTTTTACCAGATGGGAAAATAAATTCTTTTTTATTATAAGAATTTTTAACTATTTTATCCATTATATCCGAGTTTTGGGATACATTTTCAACTCCATATTTCTCTAAACATGATTCTTTTATTTTAGATTTAACTTCTTCTGCTTGAAAAGCATACTCAACTCCATATTTTTCTAAACATGTATTTTTAACATTATCCTTATAATTTTTTGATTTTGATATATGGTTAACGCCATATCTCTCTAAACATGTTTCTTTTATTTTATCTTTAACTATATTTGCTTGAAAAGCATACTCAACTCCATATTTTTCTAAACAAGTAAATTTTCCTTTATCTCTAAATTCTTGAATTTGGAGAGTATGTTCTACACCATATTTTTCTAAATTATTATTAATAGTTTTTTGTTTAACCTTGTCGGATTGAGTTGGATTTTCAACACCAAAATTTTTAAAACAAGTTTGTCTCTTTTTTTCTTTAATTTCTTCTGATTTTGAAGGATGTTCAACTCCATATTTTTCCAAATACGAAATTTTCTTTTTTTGCTTTATCTCTTCTACCTGATTTGGACTTTTAACACCATATTTTTCTAAACAGGTTTGTTCAATCTTTTCTTTAATTTCTTTAGAATGTAATGGACATGTAACACCATATTTTTCTAGATTTGTTATTTTAACTTTATCTTTAACTTGTTGTGCTTGAGAAGAATATTCAACACCATATTTTTCTAGATTAGTCTGTTTGGCTTTATTTTTTACTTCTTCAGATTTCATTGGATTATCTACACCATATTTTTCAAGCAATGATTTTTTTACTTTAGATAAACCGGTTTTTGTACTACAATTCAAACAATATCCATTTGTTTTAACAAGTGAACGAAAACTTTTAGAAAAAATATCATCACAATTATTATTCAAACATTGGCCTTCAATAATATAAAATATATTTATAGGTTGTGTAGAATAGTCATTAAGAAGGATAATATTATTTTGTTCGGAAAACTCTTTTAAACGTGTATAATCGTATCTCATTATATAACATCTATAAATATCATTATATCTATATTGTTTTAATTATATATAAATAAAGTTATTAAATTTGTTACCATAAAAATAAATCATATCTATTTAATTATATTAATTAAATATATAGATGTCATATCCAGATAAATTTAATTTAGAATCAGGCTCAGAATCTGATTCAGATAATATATATTCCCAACCAAATCCATATTCGCATTTGAAACAAGACGAAAAAGAAGAAGCAGACAAAAAAATAAATGATTTTGATGATTATATAAAAAATCTATTTGATGTATATTTACAGTCATTAGGAGATGAAAATATAAATGAAGATAGTTATACCGCAGATGAAATTGAATTAGAAAATAGGGAGGGTCAGGATGAGGCAAACTTTTTTTATTTTATAGGACGTTTGAACCCACCACATGAAGGCCATATTTTTGCTTTGAAAGAACTTGTTAGTAAAGCCATGTCAAAAGGTTCAACAGCTTTAATTTTATTGGGAAGCGGACCATCACAAAAAGATGGAGATAAAAGAACATTTGACAATCCAATTCCTTTTGGATTAAAAAAAGAATTTATTGAACAACAATTCAAAAGTATAAGACCGGTTGAACCGGTTGAAGGTACAAATTATGTAATTAAAGAAATGACTACACCACATGGCGATTTAGCGCGTTATATTGGTGAATCATTAAAAAGTAAAAATGTTTCAGATATAAAAGAAATAAAAATAAAACATTTTGCGGGTGGAAAAGATGATGATGCTTCAAAATTGAAATCAATATTGGATTATGCTGAAAAAGTTGCTAAAAATGAGAACCCAAATTCAAATGTTTTGGCAACTGTGGAAGTCATAGAACCACAACAAAATGAATCTGGGTTAAAACCAATGTCGGCAACACAAGTTAGAAATGATGCTTACAAAACATATTTAGATAGTTCAGGATATAATGGATGGTTAAAACAATATAAGGATTTTTATGGACCAATGGCTCAACAAATTTACGAAGAAATTTTAAATCCAATTTATGAATTGAGAAGAAGAGGAATTTCGGATGAAGAAATTCAAAATCTTACAAGAGAATATATAGAAACAGGCAAATTGCCTAAAACTAGTAAAAAAGCAGCTAAAAAACGTGGCGGAACAAGGAGTGGCGGAACAAGGAGTGGCGGAACAAAAAGAAGACAAAAAAATAGTAAAAGAAAAAGGAACAAAACTCTACATCACAGTAAGAAAAAGTTAAGAAAAAATAAACTAACAAAAAGAAAGAGCCGTTAACATAACCGTTAATATAGCTGTTAATATAGCCGTTAAATAAATACAACAAAAGTATAAAAAAATTGATGTTGTATTTATTTCTGGAAAAATGAATATGTTGGTCTTTTATTTTTTACATCAAAACGACGTAATCGTTTTAATATTTCAAAATTAATAGTAGGAAAAATAGCAAAACTATTTCCTACAGGTGGTATTCCCCTATCATAAATTATAGCACTTGAAGTAATTTTTCCACTAGTAAATTTAGCCATTAATATAATTATATAATATAAAATAATTTAAAACGAATTTTTTACTATTCCTAAAGAAATTATCTATAAGTAGAAATAAAATTTGAAATACTTCTTCTAAAAAACTCACTATTTAGGAGTGGTCTCTGTGGTTTAAAAATTACATAATTTCCTGCGATTACTCCCCCAAAATCACGAAACGCATTTGGAACTCCTCTACGATACAAAATTGTGCTTGTTTTGCCATGAGTACCAGCTCCCATTGATATAATTAGAAGATAAAAAATATAAAATATATATAAATCATATTATATTTTTTTAACAATAATTTTAATATTAATTTTATAATTTTATAAATATAAATGATATAACGATGGGTTTAGTCCTTCCGTCTTTTTTATCATTTTATCTACTATTTCATTTGTAACAGTAAACGGGAATTCTACTTTTAAAGACATATCTTCTTCAAATAAATTTGAATCTGGACGCATTAGACGATATAAATTTAATTTTGTATAGATTATTTCTAAACATCTCTTCAAATTTCTAACACCATCTTCTTTATTACAATGATTGTCAATAATATAATGTAGTGTTTGGTCTGGAATTATAATATCTTCTGGTCCAAATTTTACTTGTTCTCTAATTCTTGGTAACAAATAATCATTAGAAATTACTGATTTTTGTTTTTGATTATAACCTTTAGTTTGAATTCTATACATTCTATCTTTTAGAATTGGATTTACTTTTGATTCGTCATTGTAACTGAATATAAATAAACATTTACTTAGATCAAAATCTATTTCCGCAAAATATTTATCATGAAATTGACTATTTTGTGATGTATCTGTTAAGTGAGTTAAAATGCCAGCTATTTCCTCACCTTTTGGTGTATCACTAATTTTATCTAATTCATCAAAATATATTACAGGATTCATACATTTACTATCAATCAATATTTGAACTATTTTACCCCATGTTGATCCTTCATATGTGTATCCATGACCTTCTAAGAAACTACTATCTGTTGCTCCACCTAAAGCTATAAACGCAAATGGTCTATTTAAAATTTTACTAATACCTTCTTTGACAAGGGATGTCTTACCAGTTCCTGGAGGACCATGAATAGCTATAGCCGATCCTATAGCCTGAGGATTAGTAACTAATTGACCCAACATCTGCATTATTTGCATTTTAGCATCATTTAGACCATATACCGCATCATTTAATGTTTTTTGTGCGTTTTCCATAAATTCATGACATTTATCTACACCATCGTTAATATTAATTGGTAAAGTTTTATATTCACTAAATGGAATTCTCATAAATGTATCAACCCAATTTTTTATTTTATAAAATTCGCCTGATCCTGGCTCCATATAACGAAGAGAACTGATTTTTTTCATTGCTGCAGCTTTAAATATTACTGGAATTTCAGATTCTAATAATGTTAACCTATATGGTTTTTCAACTCTTGTAATTTTATTGATTTCTCTTAATTCTTTTATTATTTTTTTTTGGTGTCCTGTTTCTAATTTATCGTAAAATTCAAAATCATTCATTGTATTTTTATCACGTAAAATTCTTTTAAATATACGACAATTTCTATCTTTCTCCTTTTTAAGTTTTTTTTCTTGTTTTTTCTTATTTTCTTTAAGTTTTTCTTCACATACACGAAGACACTCATTTACCATTTCATTATTTTTATTTCTTGATTGGATATCTTTTAGAATAGTAATAACATTTTCATCTTCAGAGGATTCTTTATTTTCTGTTTTTTTTACTCCTAAAACATCTTTTAATTTATTTATTAAATCACTGTCTTCTTCCGATGTAGTATCATTTGAAAATTTTTCTGATTTTCTTTTATTTTTTATTTTTTTTAGAATTTTTCTCCTTTTTTTCCTAATTTCATCTTCTTCATCTTCTTCATCTTCTTCATCGTCATCTTCATCTTCTTCCTCTTCTGTTTCAGAATCAGTACTAATTGGATCATCCTCATTTTCAGTTTCTTCGTCTGAACATGTTTCCCAATCTTCATCCTCTTCAAACATTTCATCTTCTTCATCATCTTCATCTCTTCCTCCAATAGTAAATATTATATTAAATTTTCCTGATTGCGGATCATCATCTTCGTCTTCTTCGGATTCATCATCTTCTTCAATTTCTTTTTTTGATTTTTTACCTGCTTTTTTATCATTCTTTTTTACAGCCTTTTTATTATTTTTCTTATTTTTTTTTATTTTAACATCCTCCTCCTCTTCCTCTTCGTCATCCTCCTCCTCATCAACTAATTGTTTTTTTGTCTTTTTTCCAGTCTTTTTATTTGACTTTACCTCTTCTTCAAAATCATCATCATCATTATCTTCTTCAATTTCTTTTAAAACTTTTTTTAAACGTTTTCCAGAAGCAATTTGATTTTCTAAATGTTTTGATGGAAATATTTTTTGTAAAAATTTACGATATTCATGTTCATCCATAAATTCTTCATCATCATCATCCTCGGAACGATATGAAGTATCATCATCAGAAGAGTCTTCATTCTTCTTCTTTTTTCTAGATAATTCTTCAGTTTTTTTTGAAACTTTATTATCTTTCTTGGACATTTTAGATTTATTATCACGAGTCATGTTTTTATATTGTATTTTAAGAAATATTTTTTTATATTTTCAATTTTTTTATTTAATAATTTATTTGAAACTATTTTTAAAGTTTTATAAATAATTATCTATTTTTATTAAAATCTCATTTGGTAACATTTCATTTGTTATATCTTTTAAAGATTCCATTTTTTTTATTTTGTCTATAGGTATTACACTAACATAATCT